>Ga0326760_1001490_pt1 | contig 10449 bp, 10 predicted proteins | sample GCREP_S_FD_207668 | JGI IMG/M metagenome (GOLD analysis project Ga0326760, IMG submission 207668) | Hot spring sediment microbial communities from Geyser Creek Basin, Yellowstone National Park, WY, United States - GCR.EP_S | ecosystem: Environmental > Aquatic > Thermal springs > Near-boiling...
GTTGAGCGGGAGTTCGTGATGAGAAGATTTAAGCCTATAGGAGTGCTATTCTTAACACTACTCTTAGCTACTACGGCAATGTACGTGAATTCAACTAGGCAGTTGTGGGGAGCTAGAAATGCGGAAGCGTCTATTAGCCTTAGTGATAACGTCATTCAACCACATGAGACTATCAATCTTGAGCCTAATAGTGTGATCTCGAGATTTATTTATATGGGATCAATCGTCGATGTGCTGGTTTCTTGGAGAGTTATAGCGAATAAATCGCTACTCGAAGATATAAGGACCAGGCTATATGAAATGCTTAGTAAAAAATTTCAAGAAGAGAACTGCACGCTCTCACCACTCAATTCAAGTGATATTCCAGCAAGATGTTTAACCTTAGCGAATCTCTATAAGGAGCCTCTTAAAGCACTTAGAATACTGAGCGAGGAGATAGACCTTGTTGGTATTCTAGAAGTCAACGTAACCATTGTTAATAGGGGTCCAAGAGTCCTCACTCTATTAGGAACGTGTCCTTTGTCATCACTTATCAAAGACAGTGCTATGGCGGCTCTAGGTACGCGCGAAGATCGGTTCGGGATCGATGATCGAGTCGGAATTAGCGTCGTTCAAGGAGACTATGCCGTCGATATGTGGTATCGCTGCCTACCACTTTACTCAAAAACCATGCAATTAGGAGTAAACCTCACAAACATCTTCTACTTCTTAATTAAAAGGGCTTCTCAGAACGAATCGTTTAAAGGAGAGTTTTTCGTAAGAACTATCGGTATTTGTGAATGTGATGTCAACTTCGTCTCCCACCTCGTCTATATTGGGTGGAAAAACTGTAAAAGCCTAAATGTCAAAGCCTACATCGAATGGAATGGAACTAGGTAACGCTATAGATCACCTTGTAGTTGAGGTACCGGTAGAAGCGACAAAAATACTAACACGACGTGGAGAGAACGGACCTCGTCGCTAAGAGAGTAAAGTTACTAAACACGCCTAAGCCTCCTCCAAGAATGATTAGTGGAGACCCCGCTACATGGCTTTTTAAACACAAATGCTGTTCACCCTTTGAGATACGAATACAACAGTAGAGGTGCTGAAGGGCAAAGTCGAAGATCCTGTTGGAATAATAGAGAAGCTAGTGAGAGAGGACATATGGTCGAAGATGGAGCATGCAGGGATAGCGCACCTCATAAGGGACTTCAATCATAAATGCCGATCTTGTAGAGTGTACGACTTTATTATGCTGAATTTGCCAAGAATCCTATAAAGACGCGTTTCCCCGCTAACGGTACTTGACGGTATTTGTGAATACTTGTAATCCCGTTAGCGGGGTTGCACCTCTGTGTGGGTTCACCGGCTTCACCCACACTTCATGGGTGCCTGTCGAGCCCAACGCCACGGGGCTCCCATCTGAGCGTAGATACCTCAACCCGATGTTTACTGCACCTACAACATCTCTTTCAAGGACTCTTCCACCCGCACTCGCTACTCTAAGAATTATTTTCACTACCTTCACTCTCTTGAGCCCCTTCACCGCAGAGCGGATCACCAGGGGCCTGTACTCATTGATCACGAGACCTGTGAAGGGGTCTCTAGGTGACGTCCCCTTCTCAGAGACCTTCACCACGTGCACTGGCTTCTCGTCGAGTAGATCGATTAATTTCTTAACACTCCACTGGTGAATCCTATGCCTTAATTTGCTACTAGCATCCTCCTCCATCCTCTCCTTAGCCTTCTCATTAATATTCCCAACAACTACAACAGCTCTGTTCTCAACAGCAAGAGTCTCTATGAGCTTAGCTGTCTTTCTCAACACATCCTGCTTCCTCTCCTTCTCTCTGAGCTTCTTGAGCTTTTTCTTAACCTCTCTAGTCTTTGTTGACTTACCTTGTGTTATCCTCTTCCTCCTCTCAGAGTAGGCGATAACAATCCTCCCAAGACCGGTCTCAACCCTATAGACATCGCTTAACACACCACCCTTGAAGAGAGCGATAGTAACGTTGTTTTCGTTAACATCTACAGCAACAACGTTTCTAGGGTCATAATCAACCTTGAACTCTCTAGTAAGTGTTAAGTACACAACCACCTTCCTACCTAGAATCTTAAACCTCAACTCACTAGCTAGTCTCCAGCCACCGTAGAGGTACCTGTGTAGTTGCTTGTGGTTCCTGTAGTGAAGCTCAACCCAGCCTCTGTGAGTCCTCAGCTTAATGACTCCATCCTCTAGTCTCCAGTCCTGCGAGTCTGAGTAAGTTATTGTCACACTCCTAACTTCTGGCTTATCCTTGTATGCCTTACCCTTCTTTACACGCTCCCTGAAGCTCTTAGCCCTCCTCGCGGCGTCTCTATAAGCACCTTTAATTACTCTGGTCGGGAGCCAAGGGTACCTCTTCCTGAACTTCTCGTAGAAGACCCTGTGCAGTGTGTTCTGCGACGCCTTGTGCTTAACAGCGTACTCGACCATCTCTACGAGCATCTCCCTGTAAGCACTCTCTATCTCTCTGAGAGCCCTCCTAGCATACCTGTTAGCGTAGCACTCGAGGACAACCGTTCTAGTTAGAGTCTTTAATAGCTTCTCCAATACAGCTCACCACCCCCTTATACCTCTTAGACCTCTTACCATAGATCCTAGATGCAAACGAACTAACTATCTCTATGAAGTCCTCAACAAGCTCTTGAACATAGTTCTTTGGCTCCTCCTGGAATGCAACGTAGACGTCTACACCGAGAGTGTTGAATAGGGTCTTGAGGTACTCGAAACCAAACCTAGTTAATCTATCTCTGTAAGCAACTACTATTGCCTGCACCTCTTTCCTTTTAGCCATCTCGATGAGCTTCCTCAGCCCTTCTCTATCTTCCTTCAAACCACTTGCAATATCCGTGACGACAACGTATTCAGCGTTTGGGAAGTTCTTGGAGACCCAGAGCTTCAAAGCTTCGACCTGCCTCTCCAAGTCGTTCTTCAGTGTGTTCGAGGAGACTCTAGCATATATCGCCACACGCCTAATCCTCTGAGCACCTTTGAGTAACCTCTCGACCTCGCTGTAGGGGATCCTCCACTTACCGTGGACACTATAAGCAGTAATCCTACCACTCTTAATCCACTTAATCACAGTAACCCTTGAAACACCCAAAAGCTTCGCAAACTCCCTAGTACTAAGATACCGCTCACTCAACGCATACGCCAAGTATTTACAAGTATTCACAGGTATTTAAACCTATCATCAATTCTGCAACAGTCTACTCTAGGTGATTAAAGGTAATGAGAATTCTTCGTGTAAATATCGTGTTGTCGAGGATGGTTTAAAGTCAAAGCCGTAATAATTTTTTAACGATGGTCTTCATTGGTTATTCTACTAGTTTTTCTAGGTATTGCTCAATGTATTGTGCGTGGTCTACTATTCTCTCGATATGTCTCATTAGTAGTGCTTTTAATGCTAGTTCTCTCTGAACCGTGCTGCTTGATGTAACTTCTAGTAGTGTGGTCTTATACACTTCATCAATGTATCTATCTATCTCTGCAACAATGTTCTTTCTACGCGTATTGAATTCCTCGAGGTCGTGCAGGGAGGCTTCTACGGCTTCGATCGCTCTCTTGAACGTGTGAGATAGACTTACTATATTGTTCAATCCAGATGTGGGTGCAAGCATAGAGTCTATTCTAGCTATTTCCCTACAGTACCTAGAGATCCTGAGGGCATCATATGCTATACCTAGTAGCACATGAGATACTAAGAGGTCTCTTCCCAGTGGCTGCTCTTGTGCTATAAACAACAATACTTCATTTATGAATTGTTCACGCAACTCATCGAGTAGTATTACAGTATTTTCTATTTCGCTCCATAATCTACGCCTCTCCTCGAGTTCACTCGTTTCAATCAATCTCTGTGTTGCGTACACCACGCTCTTGAGTCTCTGAGTCATGCGGTTTAAATCCTTTATCAATACTTCTAGTTTACGATGTGTTAGAGACAACTACAACTCACCCCTGAAGAGTTTCTGAGCGATCTCCGTGGATGGATGCAAGAACAAGTAGCTAGCGGGACCCTGCTCGACAATTCTTCCATCATATATTACAGCGACATAGTCTGCAACTCTAGCTGCCTGGTGTGGATTATGTGTAACCATTAAAACTGTAACTTCATCCTTCAGTGAAACAATCGCCTCTTCTAGTTTCCTAGCATTTATAGGGTCTATATTAGCGGTTGGCTCGTCGAGGAGTAGTAGCTTCGGCTTCATGGCGAGCGCTCTCGCTAAGCAAAGCCTCTGCCTCTGGCCACCACTGAGTCTATGTGGATAATCGTTTAGTCTATTCTTAACTTCATCCCACAGCATTGCTTTTTCTAGAGCCCACTTTACAATTTCATCTAAATCCTTCTTTGTTCTCGCTACGCCATTGATCTTAGCCGCGATAGCTACGTTTTCATATATCGTTAAGTGGGGAAACGGGTTGGGCACTTGGAATACCATACCAATACTTCTCCTCAATTCGTATGGATCAACTCTGAAAGCATCATAACCCAGCACTTTTACATCCCCCTCGACACGCGCATCTTCAACAAAGTCTATAAGTCTATTAATAACTTTCAGTATTGATGTTTTACCCGAACCCGAGGGCCCCATTATTACAAACACTGTATTGTATGGCACCTTTAATGATACGTCTTTAAGTATATGGTGTCCTTTAATGTATAAATTCACATTGTTCATTTCAACTGCGTACATTACACCAACTTCACCTCTTTAACCACTACTTTAGCCACGAAGAAGATCAACATGTAGAAAAGTAAGAGGACGAGTGTTGCACCCCAAGCCACTTTATGCCACACCTCGAAGGGAGATAACATATAGTCGAATATTAGGAGTGGTATTGCATCAACAGGGTCAAATATAGACGTCGGCACGCCACTTCTATATCTACCAGCTGTAAAGAGCAATGCAGCCGTTTCACCCATAATCCTCGCCATGGTCATTAGCACTGCTACAATTATGCTCTTCTTGACTACAAGGATAACTACTTTTACAATAACAGCCCACCTAGACATACCAATAGAGTAAGCTGCCTCTTTATAAGTAGCTGGTACAGAGCGTAGAAATGTAGAGAAATAAGTATATGAAAAAGGCAGTGCAATTATGACGAGTGCAAGTGAGCCAGCTAGCACGGAGCCTGCAGGGTTTAAAGACACTCTGAGTTCTGGAATAGTATTGACTAACATGACAACAAGCGAGAACATAGCCATAGACACAGCAATAGTTGGAACGCTGGAGAGGGATTTTGCAACAGTATCTACCAAGATCGAGAGCCTACTCTTTGGAAACTCGGTAACTAATATAGCTGTGAATAAACCGAGTACTATAGTTACTGGAAGAGAAATCAAGGTCATTAGAAATGTGCCAACTAGCGATGGAGCTATCCCACCAAGCCTTCTTGACAAGGGTGTAGGTGGTAGATCAACGAAGAATTCCAATCCAGCCTCTAGTATGGTAGGAAGGCCATCAATGAATACCACTATTATCAAGTGGAAGATAGGGGTTAATGCCAGTATAGCCACACCAAACACAGCGAGTTCAAATAACCTATCTCTAATCCTCCTCCAGCTATACAACCACCCTCGACCTCCAGTCAACGATCAATTTAGAAGCATATAGACTTAAAATAATCGAGGTCAATGTAGTAACTAGCATCGACGCATACAATACTGATTCAGCGTGTTGATAGAGAAAAGCGTTTGCAAATTGAGAAGCCACTAGGGCTGAGACAGTATAGCTTGGTGCAAAGAGACACGGGGTTAGAGTCATTGAGTTTCCGATTGTGAAGGCTACTATTGTGGTCTCACCCAGCGATCTCGCGAATCCAAGAATTAATGCAGCTATTATCGCTGGTTTTGTAAGAGAGAGTAGTATTTTTATAGCCTCGTATTTTGTGGCTCCGATACCGTAGCAGGCCTCTCTATAGGTTAATGGAATATTCTCATATGCTTCGAGTATTATCGAAGCTACATAGGGGACGGTGGATATTCCAAGCGCTACGCCGGCTGCGAAGGTAGAGAAGCCTGTTATGGGTTTACATGAGAATAGAGGTATAAATGGAAGCAGAGCATGTAGCGGTTCCATTATATTGTTCTTTAAGAATGGGACAAGGTATTCTGAAGCCCACACAGCGTATATAATTGTGGGTAGTCCACCCATAAACTCTACTATGCTTGAGATGATCTTCTTTGAGTATCCTTTGAGGTACTCAGCTATCGTAATAGCGAGTGAAAGGGATAAAACTAGTGAGACGCTGACTGAAATAAGTGATGTTATGAGAGTGCCAAGAATAGGGCCAAGTACGCCATAAACGCCATTCTCCGGATCCCAGACTGTCTTTGCAAATAATGACAGTCCATAAGCACTTAGGGATTCTATAGAGTTGAAAAGCAATATAGAGATTAAGAATAAGAGCATACTTAGTAATGAAATGGAGAAAGGGATTAGTGACATGAAAAAAAGTTTATCTCTCTTAGACTTCAGCAAACCCAGGTCACCGGGTTGTTATTAATTCAGCTGCCTTTATGAGGAGTTGTTTTACACTCTCTGGTGGAGCTATATATCCCTCTACAATGTAGTTATATCCCTTCTCGGCAACCCACCTTAAGAAGAGCTTCAATCCCTCAGCTTTCTTAGGGTCATCCTGCACGCGCCAAATCAATATGTGGCTTGGACCCAGTATAGGGTAGCTCTTTTCTCCAGGTGCATATATAACACTATCAAGTATTCCACTGAAATCGTCTAGAGGGGATGGTGGAATATTAGCATTCTTCAACGCCTCTTGTAGAGTCTCACTCGTGGGGAGTACGAAGTTTCCAGCTGCATTCTTAATACTTGCTACTCTGAGGTTATTTTTAATTGCATAACTCCACTCAACGTAGCCTATTGAATACGGTATTTGCATCACCGCACTTGTAACACCCTCATTTCCCTTACCTCCAACACCTCTCCCAGTCGCAGCTACGGGCCAATTAACGCTTTTTCCTACTAGTTCACGAGGCCATACTCCGCCGGATGCTTTATAGAGGAAAGTCGTGAATATCTCTGTTGTGCCACTTGAATCGCTTCTATACACAGCTATGATCTCTTTGTTTGGTAGTTTATCCGCTACTTCCGGGTTTAACTCTTTTATATATGGATCATTCCAGTACGCGATTTCACCCTTGTATATCCTCGCTATTGCAATGCCATCTAGTTTGAGGTTATAGTTGTCTGGTAGTTCTGGTATATTGTAGACCATTACTACCGGTCCAAACAACCATGGGACTTGGATTACTGACCCCTTATACTGACTCCACTTATCTCTTGATAGTGGTGGATCACTACAGGCAAAATCAACAGCTTTCTGGAGAAACATGGATTGTCCAGCACCACTACCTACAGATTGGTAAACCACTTGAATACCATATTCGTCCTGAAATCTTCTAGCCCATTCAGAGATCTGTGGATGTGGAAAGGTGGCGCCAGCACCTTGTAGTATGAGCCCCCTTAGTTCACTAATTGGAGTGGTTGTAGCCGTAGTTGCTGTCGATGATGGACTTCTGAGTATAATTTGAGGGGTTAAGACACCTACTACAACTATAGCTACTACAGCGATCATTATTAGAGTTAAACGCTTATTCATTACTACACCCCCGAATATGAGCCATTTTGGATCAGGAATATATAGACCATCTAGATAATCTATATATTCGTTAAGAGAGCTATATAGATACGTGGAGTCTTAGAGTGCGGATTAATTTCAAGTCTAAACCAGTTGATGTACCACTATAACATCGACCCGAAGATAAATTAACGTGTTTATCATGACATGTACTCGGTTAGTGGTGTTTATAGAGAGGAGTGGATTGAAAACTTCTACATTATTGAATACTCTCCTATTGAGCTGGAGAAGCCGAACGCGGAATGGAACTAAGTAACGCTATAGATCACCTTAACGCTAGTAGCTAACGCGTTATGAGGATTGCGGCTTGGTTGAGAGAGTGCGGGGGGTGGGATTTGAACCCACGCAGGCCTACGCCATCGGGTCCTGAGCCCGACCCCTTTGACCAGGCTCGGGCACCCCCGCGTCTATTCATTTTTGAATACAATGTGCCTTTTAACTCTTAGTCTACGTTACTATTGTGTGGTGGAGCTTGGTGTACACGTCTATTGATAAGTCTGACTACCACGTGTTGCATCCTAGACCCGTATACCTCGTTGTCTCGAGGAGTAGTGATGGTAGACTCAACGTTATGGCGGCGTCTTGGGTTACGCCAGTATCTGACGAACCGTTCTTAGTGGCTGTATCTATATGGAAGGGTAGTTTGACGCACCAGTTTATAAAGGAGACTGGGGAGTTCACAATTAACGTTCCAAGCGAGAAACACGTAAATCTAGTCTATAAAGCCGGCGCTCTTAGCGGTAGAGAGGTAGATAAGATACAGGCGTTAGGGCTGAAAACCATAGCGTCAAGTGTGATAAAGACTCCTGGTCTAGATGACATGCTCGGATTTCTCGAGTGTAGAGTTGTCAACGAGGTAGATCTCGGCGAGTCTACGCTATTCATAGCGCAGGTGGAGGCTATTCATGTGCAGCGCGAGCTGTACACGAGGTATGGCTGGGATTTAAATAAAGCTAAGGTACTACTACACCACGGTGGTAGAGCCTTCACAACGCCCTCGAGACTCATACTAGCAAAGAAGTGACTTCTATTCATCACTACCTTTTAATGCCTCGATAGACCTCTACGTAGTTAGCGCTGGTAGCGATTTAAATCTTCGTTTAGATATAATTTCTGTGTGATAGAATGCCGCGCATCCCCACAAAGCTAGTCTCATGGGAGGAGATAGTAGACTGGTCGATGCACCTCGCAGACATCATTAAGAGAGATGGGTTCAAACCAGACTTAGTAGTGGCGGTCGCGAGAGGTGGGTATGTACCTGCAAGGTTGATCTGCGACTTCCTAGGTGTTGAAAACCTAGTTAGTCTACAGAGTCAACACTGGACAGAAGCAGCTAAAGTGGAGGAGAGAGCCATTATAAAGTTCGCCTATGTCATAGACGCATCCGGGCTCAACGTATTAGTGGTTGACGACATTGTCGACACTGGAGAAACACTCAAGCTAGCTAAAGAACACGTGGAGAAGTACTGGAATCCAAAACAAGTAAAAACAGCAGCTCTTCAGTGGATCAGCCCTGTGGCGAGGTTTAAGCCAGACTACTACTACATAGAGGTCAAAGAGTGGATATGGTTCCAATACCCGTGGACAAGACTCGAAGATACATATCAGTTCATTAAAAGAATGGTGACAGAAACATATAAAGAGACAGGGAAGACGGACTGGACGTATGAAGAGATAGTGCGAGGGTTCCAGGAGTGGTATGGAATAGATGTAGGTGAAGTGTACTATAAGAGAGCCTTAGAGGTCCTCGTAGAGAAGAAGATCCTCTCGTATGATCCAAATAGGAGGGTCTATAGGCTTATCGTTTAGGGCGATCGCGATGCTCGTAGAGCCTCCGGTGAAGGTGGAAATAGCAGTAATCGGTGGTAGTGGGCTATACGAGCTTCCTGGGATTGAGAATGTTAGAGAGCTGAAAATATACACGCCATATGGGCCAACAAGCGATAACATCATAGTTGGTGAGTTGAAAGGGCGCAGAGTGGCCTTTCTAGCTAGACATGGTAGAGGGCACAAAATACCTCCACATAGAGTTAACTACAGGGCGAACATATGGGCGCTAAAAGCGCTTGGAGCGCGTTGGGTCGTGGCTGTGTCAGCTGTTGGTAGTCTCAGAGAGGATTATAGGCCTGGAGACTTCGTTGTGCCAGATCAGTTCATAGATATGACTAAGGGGATAAGAGCACACACGTTCTTTGAAGGGGGTATAGTTGCACATGTTGGCATGGCCGACCCCTTCTGCGAGCACTTGAGAAAGATCATACTTAAGGCGGCCGCCGAGTTCCCAGAAATAAGGGTTCATAGCAGGGGAACGTACATATGTATCGAGGGGCCGAGGTTCAGTACTAGAGCAGAGAGTAGAATTTGGAAAGAGGTGTTTAAAGCAGATATCATAGGGATGACTCTCGTCCCAGAGATCAACCTAGCGTGCGAAGCGCAAATGTGTTATGCCACTATAGCCATGGTTACAGACTACGATGTGTGGGCTGAGAAACCCGTAACAGCCGAAGAGGTGATCAAGACTATGAACGAGAATGTTAGCAAAGTTAAAAAGCTACTACCACGCATAATAGAGCTAATACCACCAGAGCCGGATGAAAAAGAATGCAGTTGTTGCAAGTGTTTAGAGACAGCAATTATATAAATACCCTTGTCGAGAGGATTCAAGAGCTAGAAAAAAGAGCTAGAGACCTCTCTTTTAAAATAGTTGATTTTTTAAAGAACGCTTCTGGAGACATCATCCTCTACTCCTATACTGGATTTGG
>Ga0326760_1001491_pt1 | contig 10444 bp, 19 predicted proteins | sample GCREP_S_FD_207668 | JGI IMG/M metagenome (GOLD analysis project Ga0326760, IMG submission 207668) | Hot spring sediment microbial communities from Geyser Creek Basin, Yellowstone National Park, WY, United States - GCR.EP_S | ecosystem: Environmental > Aquatic > Thermal springs > Near-boiling...
CCTCTCGCCGTCGCCCGTCTCTCAACCCACGAAAGCAACAAGAAGACGCCGGCAAACACCGCCGTGGTGAGCACCGCGTTCCGCAAAAACAGCCCAAAGGTTTCCCACTTCGCCAATCTCTCCACGTGTTCCGCAACCTCGGCCCTATCTCCAGCGCTATATAGGCAAGGATGCCGCTTGCAAAGGCCTGCAACGCACCCAAAGCCGTCTGCGAAGCCCGCCCCCTAAACACATACAGCATCGCCACGCCTACAAAACCGTAATACCCGCCACGAAGCCGTATATCAAGGGGGTGTAATCCATGAACGCTATGAGTTATTACCATTTAAGCATCAACAATGTAAAAGAATCATAAACGATTTCTGAAAAACTTAGGCGAAAAAGTTTCCGCATATACTCATTTTTGCTTTAACTAAGTTAATACAAGTGACGCCGGCGATACAGCGTATCGTTTCCATTAACAAAAACGCCTGGAAGTACCCGAGGGAGCCGACACCTCACGGAGACGCACCTGCAACGGCCGAAGCTTCGCCCCTAAGGCGCGACTGCCGAAAAAACTACGCCCATCGGCTTCAGCGCACGGCACCCACAGGCGTGACAAGTATTACCCGTCCACCGCAGTCTGCTCGCGACTACGGCCCGGCCAGACCTCCGCCTGAGGAACCGGTAACGGCTGGGCGCAGGACCTCCCATGGGGCGAATGCCCAAGGAAAGGATGGCAGCATCCTGACGGCTGACTAAAACCGCGCCTCTAACCCTGGATGATCAATAGACACACTAACTTTAAACCTTCTACCTCAGGGTCATGGTCGATTCTCGCTACGAGTCTTCCCTGCGGATCTAGACCCCCACGTCGTGGGCTATGTACCTTGCCACAGAGTCGTACTTTACAGTAATGTTATACGCTCTCCAGGTAAGACTTGTCCCCGACGAATCAACGAATAGGCAACCCCCTTTAGTGTAGAGCTCTCACCGGCGTGTCTGCGTCGGCGTGTACGGTCACAACACACACCTCCGCCCCGCCATACGGCAGAAGGCCTGGGACGTGGAGGGAGAGAGATTGGATAAGCCACCTCGCTCTGGGGTAACTCACGTCGTGACAACCCGTGGAGCTAAAGTAATAACTATATAGCAACCTCCGAACGATATATAGTTACCATTTAATCTCTCTAGGTTATCACAAGAGCCTTAGGATTACCGTACTTCTCTTGGCCGCTTCGGTATCCTCGTGGGATCGCCCTTTTGGTGACACAAGCTCATCACGTGACCGCTTCGAGCAGTTCGTGAGGCGGCACAGACGCTTTGTCGGCAGGCTTGAGGAGACATGTCTAGGCGGCGCCGCGTTTACTTGATCTCGAACTGAGAACTTCCCCCGGAGGTCTCCCAGTCGGCCTCGGCGATTTTGCGGTTGAGTCTGGAGTAGAGGTCCTGGAGGAACTTCCCGAGCCTCAGTTGCCTTCAGCCACCATCTCTGCTCTGCTGTCGGAAGATTAGACGCCGTAGGCCGTCGCGCAAGGGCAGATAGCCGCGGCTGGGGGCCTCCACAGCAACCTGCAGGCGGCGTCCCCGATCTATCTCTGCTTAGGCATATCACACTTATGTCGTCGGTAAATTTCATCAAGCAGTTCCCTGAACTTGCGCCGCAGATACTTGAAGTAGACGACGCCAGAGCTTCGTATGGCGTTCTGATCCTCACTATTGGCTCGAGCTCGCGACTATCCAGAGTAAGCCGACGACAACTACGTCGGGATTAGACGATAGACGTCCAGGGGAAGCTGGGGCTACACTATATAAATATCAGGAGTTGTTTTATACGTGCGGCGGTATGAAGTCAAGGGGCCTTGCCCCGAGCTCGGGATGGTGCTGTTTAGACTGGCCGCGGAGATCTCCCCAGGCGAAAGCGCCGTGGTGGTCAGCAAATGGCGCTACGTCCTTGAAGATGTCAAAAACGCGGCCGGGCTTCTCGGGCTGGAGGTGGTGTCCACCAGCGAGGGGCCAGACGGCGTCGAGGTGGTGGTGAGGAGGCCGACAAAACATGAGCACTAGGCCGGCGTCTTCGCCGATGGCGAAGATGCTGATGGCGCCGAGCGTAGTTGACCCCCTTACGCCGAGCATCATAGCCACAAGCTAATCGACGTAGATCACGACGCCCCTCTTCAACGGCGAGCTCCCGGCGGCTTGACTCACCTCTTTCTGTAGAATCGGTAGCCCAGCAACCTGCACATATCGACGTATCTCCTGAACAGCCTCCGGCTCCCGCCCGTTACTTCGCCTAAACATAGACAGCCCGGCAAGCTCTCTTCCCCCATCCAAGCCAATCTAGCAATACCCCAACTCAGTGCCTTTTGATGCGGTGTCTTTTCTATTCAGGCTTTCTGAAACATCGTGAAATGGCTTTATCAAGAAGAAGTTGAAAACCATATCAACACAATGAAACCCAATCCGGCTGAGTGCCAGATGCACATCTCTCTAATAACGCCGCTCTGGCGTCGTTAACTGCAAGCCGCCTGCATTCATTATTTCGACGCCCGTAAGTAACGTCCTTCTGGCGAAATGAGCTTCTGCCGCCGCTCGGCGTAGATGCATAGCCACCAACTTAAGGCTGTGCGACCCAGGCCGGACCTGTTCGCCCATGAGCCAAAGGGAAAGAGAAAAAAGCCTTCAGGTTCCGATAAAAGAGTCTATTACTTTTTGATGTCGCGTCAGCCTCCGTGGCTGTGCATTCCTCCCTTCCCTCCTCTGCACCAGTTGGGCCACGGCATGCCGGTTTTCTGCATAACTTCTCTATACAGCTGGAGCATCTGGTCATATGTGTAGACCGCAGCGTTCATCTTGGCGGCCATCTACCTGTCTCTAAAGGCGAAGACGCAGTCCCTCATGGGCGTCATCATATCTTGCCTGAGGACACAAAACGCCACATGCAGCCGCTTCATGTCCTCTGGCGGATACCTCTGGAGGACCCTCCACTTCTCGGGCGGTAGGAGAGCCATCCGGAAGACGCAACCTATATCGTCCGTCCTCACAGCGTAGCCGCCCTTGAGGACCACAAGCGCCGTGTACTTCGTGTCGTTTATGACCATGCCGCAGAAGATGCATCTGCCCCAGTACGTGCCGTTTCTAAGGGCTTCCTCCAGCGCTGAGACGAGCAAGGCTGTCGTCAACGCCATAACGCTGAGGGCCTTGGGCATGTTGCTGTACTACTTCCTCCACATCACCGGCAGATGGTATGAGGAGAGGCTGGCTAAGGGCAGTTGGTTGCTCCTAACGGTTGGAGGCGGCATCACGTACATCTTCAAGCTTGCCGCCGGCGTTTTGGGCACGCCGGGGAGATACGCCGCGACCCCCTACTACCTGTATTATCCATACCACGTGGTTATGACGGTGGGCACTTGGCTACTAGCCGCCGGCGTGGTGCTCTACCTGCTGAGCCTGCCGTGGGGCCTCATGTACGGCCACCCCTTAGCCAACCGGGAGGATCCATGGGGCGTGTCGAAGTTCGGGCTTAAAGACGTGGTGTCTCCCGCCTTCCATCCACCACATATCCGCACTCCCTGGCCCGCCGTTGTGGGTCTTGCCACGATGCCGCTGGCCCTCGGGCTTCTGAACATCCTCGCCGCTATGCCGACCAGCGTCCTCAGCGGCGCTGTGTCGCCCTCTCTCTCGCTCGGCTGGGGCCTGGTGGCGCTCTTCGTGGCGCTGGGGCTGGCTTGGTTTAAGTTCGACATGGTGGACAGAGCCCTTGCGATCAGAGTTATGAACGGTGCCCACCACCTAGGAATTCCGAAGCCGCCGAGCGGCTGAGGCGACCTCCGGGTCACCATGGCGTGGGTGATATTCTCCGAAGCCGTGCTCTTTCTGACGTTCATCTCCCCGGCCTGCCACGGCCAGGCTTGTGCTCTACCAGAACTGGAGCGCTGCGCTTTCACACGTACCGCATCTTTTGACGCCTCTAGCTATATTCCAGTAGAGCCACGCGGAGATGAGCCAGGACGCCGCCGTGGTCGAGGCGGCCTCCCTCTCGAAGGGGTAAGGGGCGAGGGGGAGTCTCCCGGGGGGTTGTGGCCAGCAGTGTCGAGGTGAGGATAGAGGCGGCTCCGGCCGCGGCGAACCAGATGAGCGAATCTCTCAGCGGCGCGAATTTACGAAACGGTAGGAAGAGCAGGGCGTGGGTTGCTATGGAGACGGGGGGCGCCACGCCCTCCAGCACGAAGGTCAAGGCGCCTACGCCGCCGAGAAGCCTGTAGAGATCCTCCTCCATGCTACAGCTGGGTGAAGAGGTTTATGAATGCGTCCACCGGGTCCCGCCTGACGCATGGATAGGCCTCCACCGCGGCCCTAAGAACTTCCGGCCTTATGTCTATAGCCAGCCGAAGTGCGGGGGCCGGGCTGAGGCGGGCCTCCCTCACTGCGTATATCGCCCGGGCCTCCTCCTCTGGGACAGTGCGGTGGAAGTACCTCGGCCGTTGCGCCAGCCTCACGAGGTAGAGCTCGCCCGCCTTCAGTAGCTTGCTCAGCCAGTACTGCAAAGTCCCCACGGGGATTCCGAGCTCCCGCGTCAGCTCTCTGAAGTGGGGCCCGGGGCAACGCTTTACGTAGTCGATAATGGCCTCGTAATACAGCACTGGAGTAGTCAGTGTCTGGGTTTAAAGCTTATCGCCCATGTATGTGGACGCCGCCCGTGCTCCTCGCGGCCGCCACCGGGATCCTCCTCCCGTCTGAGAGGACGAGCTGGAGCCCTATCTCGTCGCCTATCTGGGCGACGTCTCCCACGAGCATTATGTGGTAGGTAAGCGACCCGAGCCTCACCGTGGAGAAGGGGCCGGCACATACGTGGTCCATGGTCTTCATGACGGCCAGGGTCCCGTCGAACTCGTTACGTGGAGCTCGGCTCTTAAGCCGGCCGGGGCTTCAACCCCCGTTATGTAGACCTCCCCGAGACCTCAGTTGGCGAAGGTGAGCCGACTATGGCGAGGTCAGGAGGCACAACCCCCACGTACGCCCCGTTGACAGCTACCGGCGGCTGGAGGAAGAGCAGAACTGCCAACGCGGCCGCGATGGCGGCCACCGGCAAGAACGTCCTCATGGGGCCACCATGAGCAATATGAGGAATACGGCAAGTATGGGGCTAGACGCCTTAAACATCAACCAGAAGGACCTCTCGTCTTTTGCCCTCAATGCTTTGGCCGAAATGTAAATTGCAACGACCACGAGGGGGGCGACCACGGTGGCTAGGTACGTGCCGCCTGGAGCCACGGCGAGGGCCGCCATATAGACCGCAACCAGTATGTTCATAAACGCTATTACCGCCAGAGCCGTCTTCTCAGACACCACAGCGGGCAACATGGGGACGCCTGCCCTTCTGTAGTCGTCGCGTCTGGCGTAGGCCAGGTACCGGATGTGGGCAGGTATCCATAAATAGACCGCAGAGGAGAGCATGATGCCCGCCGCGTCGAGCGGCTTCGCCGCCACGTAGCCTGTGAGGAAGGCGGCGTTGCCAGCCATGCCACCGAGTAATACGTTTAGCCAGCTCCTCCTCTTCAGCAACGCTGTGTACACAACGGCATATGCAAACCAGCCCAAGGCCGCCATGGCCGCGGGTAGCGGGCCCAGGAGCGTAAACGCAAGGACGAGCCCAGCCGCCGACAGGTCTAGGGAAAGCGCCAGCGCGTTTCTCGGCCTTATCCTGCCCGCCGGCAGGTGGCGGCTGGCCGTTCTGGTCATCAACACATCTATGTCTCTTTCCCAGTAGTGGTTGAAGGCGGTAGCTCCCCCCGTGGATAAGACGCCCGTCAGCACCAATGCCGCTAGTACGCCGGGGTCGGGGGTGCGGCTTGCGGCATATACGTATCCAGCCACAGAAGCCAGTGTCGGCAACCAGATGACTCTGGGCTACAAAAGAATTAGATAATCCTTCATATGTGGCGGTTGTTAGCTGTTTTTATATCTTTAGGGCCGGCCCTCGAGGAGGACCGCGGTGAAGAAGACGAAGGCCGCGAAGTGGAGTAGGTGGTCTAGGGGTACGTCGCTCACATATAGCGCGGCGCCTGTGTACATGAAAAGGGAGGGCGCCGCCTGACCTGCGAAGAGGAAGGCAAGGGCCGCGGCTAGGTTCAAGAGGCGTCTCCCGCCGGCACGGCGGTACGCCCTTATGGAGAGATAGAGGGGGACGGTTGCCATGGCGGGGGTTAAGAAGTGGAGGAGGAAATGACCCAGGTTTAGGTCCCCCGCCGGCACGGTTGCGGCGAAGAGCACCGCCGGTATGATTAGGTAGATCCACCTCATAGATCCCGCCTATATGCAGTGACTATAGACGCCGCCGCGAGGGCCAGATACCAAACCGCGGCAGTTGCCGGAAAGAGGAGGGGAGCATACGCGCCGAGCGACTTGTAGAGGTAGGTCCCCGCAGATCCCAGCGTCAGTAGCGACGGGTCCGCCATAGCTATCCCCACGAGGCGGGCCGCCGTTAGAGGGTTTGCGAGGAGGGCGGCGGCGAAGAGGGGTTCGGAGACGGCGAAGTAAATCGACGTGAAGGTCAACGCCGAGCCGTATATAAGCGCAAGAGCCGTCCAGAGGGATACGCCCCAGGCACATGAGCAACCGCGCGTCGACGCGGAGAATCCGATGAGTATGCCAAGGGCGGCGCCTACGGCGGCAGAGCCCACTAAGGCGGCCGCCACATGTGCGGCGCTGGGCGGGCCTGGGATCTACGCCTGGCTGCCTGATCTGGCGTGGGCGTTGTTGCCTCTGCTGGGGGAATTCACGATTAGGAAGTGGGTTGTGCTGGCCGCCGCGGCGGCGTTGGCTGTCGTTGCGGCGTCTCCGTACTACATGGGGATTGTGCTCATCTTCGGCCTCGGCTTGACCGTGCCGTCGCTCCTTCCTCTCGCCGTCTTCACGGCGCCTTCCTCCAAGTCGAGGTATTCCCCTTTCCCGCTCCTGGTGGGTCCCCAGGTTCAGCTATCTGTCCACTACCTGGTGCTGGCAAGGGGATGGGATATGTTGTACGTGGGGAACTCAAGCGGTGAGCTCTACGTAGTTGAGGGAGGCAAGGCGCGTGAGCTAGACTTGGCGGCTGAGGTGCCTCGGGCAGACAGCGGCATTAACTACGGCGGCGCCGTGCTGAGGGGCGGCCGCCTCTATAAGCCCGACGGGTCGCTGTTTGGCGAGTTCAACCTCGTGCTTATACCCTACGGCCTGGTAGGCGGCGTATACGAGGCGCTAGATACGCCGTTGTGGTCCTGGGCGACGAGGCGGAAGTAATAGACCTGGACAGCTGGCGGCTTGTGCACGAGGTGAGGTGTCTGGGAAAGTGAGACTTCATGCTTGTCTACCCCTTCGCTGACGTTAAGTCTCTCTACTGCACAGACGGCTTCGTAGTCGTGGCGACGCCAGGGAGAAACACCTCATACCGGCGCAATGCGGCGTAAGCTTCCACGCGGACATGCTGGACCCCCGCATCTTAATGGTGAGAGATATCGAGACGGGCGAGGAGTCAATATACGCGGTGTTTAAGGCCTTTACGCTAGACTGGAGATATCTCGCCACCTACGCGGTGGAGGGGTCAGAAGGCGCCAAGCCCCTCTCCGCGGCCAAGGGTCTCGTCTACTACGTCCCCGGCGCCGTTGTGTGGAAGGGCCGGAGAATCGCCGCCACAGACCTCCTCCTATCGACCTACAGCGTAGTCATCGGCCGGCGGGTAGTAGGCGACATGGAGCTGAACTTACCCAGCAAGCCGGAGTACGTCCTCTAGACGAGTATGCAACAAGGAGGCGACCCGCGTAGAGATCCAGATGGAGACGCCATGTAGGCGGTGAGAGGCGGGTCCGCGTATTCCGCATTCAAGGAGCCGATTGCCGCGTTTTGACGAACTCCAGCAGTAGCTTCTGGATCTCCAGAAGGGTGGCCTGGACCGCGTCTATCCTCTTAGCCAACTCGTCGATTCTTTTGTTTGTCTCGTCGATTCTGGTGGAGAGACTCCTCGCCAAGTCGTCAATCCTCTTGTTGGTTTCGTCTATCCGCGCAGATAGGCTTCTGCTTATCTCGTCTATTCTTCTGTTTGTCTCGTCTATCCGCGCCGAAAGCGACTTCGCAACCTCGTCTATCCGCGTCGAGAGCGTCATCGCGATTTCGTCTATGCGCATAGATAGGCTCTTCACCGCGTCGTCTATGCGCTGGCTCGTCTCGTCAATCCTTTTGTTTGTCTCGTCTATCCGCGTCGAGAGCGTTTTGACGATGTCGTCTATGCGTTGGTTTGTTTGGTCTATCCTCTTGTTTGTTTCGTCGACTCTGTGGTCTAGTCTTGCTATGTCGGTTCTTATTTCTTTCAAGTCGCCTACTATAGTGCCGAGGTAGAGGATGAGGACATCTTCAGTAGACAGCTTCTTACCCTCTCTAATCTTGCTCAAGACGTGCTCCACCGCCATCTTCAACGCATCATAAGCAACGCTGGAGGCATCAGCCATAAGAATGCCTCCAGTCAACTATAAAAACGTTGCGCGTAGTAGTTGCTTGAGCTGGTTGATCGAAATTATTCATGAGGCTAGTTGTTGAGATGCATGGCCTTGTTGCTATACGGCTTCACTTGTGGCTTTGATACTTGGGGACGGCCCTTTAATGTTTGCCCTGGATTCTCCACTTGGGCCATTACCGGCGTTGTTTCTCCGTCATTTAAAGTAACTAATTTCGTTGCGAGGTTGGTGCTCGTGGTGCTGGGAGCAACTATAAGGTTCAGGATGTCTCTCTAATTTTGCGGTCTTTCAACTGCATTGAGCTACGGCGGCCGCACGGGGCAGGTGCTGATTGGTGGACGGAGGTATAAGGTTGGTTTATGCGGTTTTCCCTCGGCGGGGGATTTTATGCCATGAAAAACGGGTCCGATTTGGTGGCTGGCGTAACCTTGTTGGTGTATGTTATATACATCGCCACGGCTGTCTGGACTTTTTACAGCTTGTTGTCTATACCCGAGAAGGTGGTGACTAAGAGCGGCCAGCTCCTCCTCACGGCCGAAGGCGTCATAGGCAAGATCTTGGCTCAGATATACGGGGTGCTGGACTACGGCTCGTTTTTGGGCTTCGGCGGCTACTTCGGCATAGTGTACACCGCCTACACCATGAAGTTCTACGTAGACAAGGTCAATGGGCTCAGAGACCCCTCCCTTTAGGACACCGACGATAAGGAGCTCATAACCCCCATGCACACCGCAATGTCCTCCTCGGTTTTTGCGCCGACCTCGGGAGTGGCGGTGGTCAGCGACGAGTTCGGGAAGGCCTTTGGCGAGGCTGTTTTACGGGGAGCTGTTTGGCCCAAAGGCGGAGTCCATAGGCCTAAAGCCGAACCTCATCACGAACCTGGAGGAGGTCAGGAAAATAGTAGCCTTCTTCACGTGGGGTGTTATGATTGCGATGGCTAGCTACACGAATGGTTTTCCGTATATGCCGGGGATATTGGGCTCCAACATCTAAGTCGCGTTGGCCACGTGGGCCACCTTCTTCGTGATGCTTCTGGTCATAGTGTCCCTTGCGGGGTACGTCATCATGAAGTTCCTCGACTATTGGAGAGAGCCGAGGGTCGCGCTTCAGCTTCCGCCTCCTGGCCCCGCCCAGAGACTCGCGCTGCTCGGATTCGTGCTGGCGGTGCTGGGTCTCTCTGTGCAGGTGCTCCTCGGCGGCAAGCTGATGTATAAATACACAGAGCCGGCGGAGCTCTACGGCAACTCTGGCATAAATAACTACTGCCCTTCAACGTGGCCTTCAGCCTCCACTACAACCTAGCCATCCTCTGGATCGCCGCCACCTGGGTCTCCTATGCCCTCTTTGTGTTGCCCTACCTCAGCGTCCGGCTCAGCAGGGCGTGGGTCCTCGCCATACTCGGCGCCGTGACAGCCCTCGGCATATTGCTTGACCTGTGGGCCTCCTACCTCCGTCACCTGCCTGACTCCATCTGGTTCATCGTAGGGTCGCAGAGGAGCCTCGTCACAAGCCAAGGCACCCTCTAGCTGTTGCTGATCGCAACCCACCTGTCGTATCTATCCCTAACTGTGTGGAAGGCCTCCTAGACCTCGCCCAAGCCTACAGCCCCTTGTCAAGATCCTGGCCATCGCCCTGGCCGGCACAGCCTTCGGAGCCTGCATGGGGGCTCTCACTGAGGCGACGCCGTGGCGGCACTTCACCATCGACGAGTACTTCCGCTGGTTCATTATCCACTCCTTCGCGGAGGGCTTCTGGCCCGCCATCGTCATTCCCATCCTCTTGATCCTCCTCGTCATAGCCGGCATGGCGTCTCCGAGATGGCTGTGGCGGCCGCCGGCATCGACGCAATACTTGAAATAGCGACGGACATGATAGAGACCGCGCACCCACCCGGGAGGCCAGTCTCTGGATGTGCGTTGGTGCGGTGATGTCCACGCTGGAGGTCATACCCCTCGGCTTCCTAATCGCACCCACCG
>Ga0326760_1001493_pt1 | contig 10443 bp, 15 predicted proteins | sample GCREP_S_FD_207668 | JGI IMG/M metagenome (GOLD analysis project Ga0326760, IMG submission 207668) | Hot spring sediment microbial communities from Geyser Creek Basin, Yellowstone National Park, WY, United States - GCR.EP_S | ecosystem: Environmental > Aquatic > Thermal springs > Near-boiling...
TATATTAGGGTGAGGATCACTGTGCCAACGGCTACGAAGGGCTCAAGCTTGGCTGGTGCAATAATGAGAAATGGCACTAGTATGGTGAATGGAAGTAAGACTGTTAGGTAAAAGTAGAATAGTTTGTTTCGAAGTATCCACAGAGCATAGATCATGCTAATAGCATAGACCCTGTAGACGTTAACCACAGTCACCGCCCTCCAACAGTCTTATGAGCCTTAGATAAGACTCCTCTAAACTAGGTCTATCTATGTTGAACTCCAAGACCTGGTCTCTAACACTCGCCAAGTAGTTTAGTAGCTTAATGAGCTCCTCGTCACTCACAACATAAAACTCTACGACATCGCCACTCCTGTAATGAAGTCTCAGTGGAGGGGTCTCTAGGAGCTTGGATTCACGCAGTCTCACTTGAACTCTGTACTTATAGCCCATTTTGCTTAGTAGCTCTCTTGGGTTGCCGTTGAATACTAGTTGACCCCTGTAAAGAAGCAGTACGCGACTAGCTATGTCCCTGACCTCATCAATGTAGTGTGTCACTAGTATAATCACGCTACCACGCTCCCTAGCGTATCTCGTTATTACGTCCCAGAGTTTAGCTCTCATCTCCGGGTCTAGCCCAACTGTTGGCTCATCTAGTAGAAGTATTTCCGGTGAACCCAGGAATGCCTGGGCTAGGAGAACTCTTCTCTTAAGCCCACCTGATAAATACTCGATCTTCGTTGAGGCATATTCTTGGAGCATGAAATCATCTATTATCCTACTAACCTCTCTCTTAGCCTCATGCCTATTCAAACCCTGGATCAGGGCTAGGTAGTACAGGTATTCTCTCACAGAGAGATACTCGTGCAACCTAGCCTCTTGAGGCATAACACCAAAGAAACCCTTCGCCCTAGCAACATCAGGACTTAAACCACTAATCGAGACGAAACCCTTACTGGGACTAATCTCTCCATCAATAATCCTAATCAAAGTAGTCTTACCACTACCATTTGGACCAACGAGAATAACCAAAGACTCATCCACCAGAGTAAAACTAACACCTCTCAATGCAATAGTCCCAGAACCATAGATCTTCCACAAATCTTCACAACGGATCTCAACCATGACCTAGATCCCAATTCACCACTAAATCCTCCACAATCCTAGCCATATGCTCAATTAAGAGCGGTAAAGTAGATATTTTTCAACATTAATAGACTTTAATAAGGTTCTAAAGAAAACCTTCTCAAACGCGTCTCAATAGAGGTGGAATTCGATATAAGAACGTGAGCAGCTCTACCCGGGATGTGGCGTTTTGACTAGTTTTAAGGAAAACTGTATATACGCTTAGTGAACATTGCTGAAGCCTTTGTGGTGGTGTTTACTTCTGTTTTCTTTTAAATTCTTCTTCCAGCTTTGATATTATTTCCTCGACTTTCTTCAACGCGTATTCTACTTCATCAGGCTGATAAACACCCTCATAGAATGCCTCACCATGTAGTGTCTTCATTAGGTCGCTGTATAGAGCCCTGAGGTCCTCTCTACCCATCTTCCTCAATATTCTCCTCCTCTCGCTATGACTAGTTGGCTCAACACCCTCAATTGCCTTAATATAAGCGTTTATCGCTATGACTAAGGCTAGAAAAGCCCTATCAGCAGTGTTCCTGTAGAGGAAGATGTCATTCAGCTTTAAAGCTTTTTCAAACTCCTCCTTCGCATAGTTAAAAACCTCTCTTGCAAGCCTAAAGCTCGTAGAAACCACCCCTCTGCTGGGTGATTACTAAATACTCCCATGAACTCCTTGGAGAGTAGTCGGGTCTATAGGTGTGGTTTTGTCTACTTTATTATTGCTATTACGGCAGCCTGCGATCGATCTATAACTAGTTGTGATTGGTTGTAAACAACTGTGATTATGATGCAGTGAAAACCCAAACAGAGCCCAGGAACCCCGAGGCGAGAAACACGTGTTCAAAACCATTAATATTACTAACTATTGTTTTGTTTTATTACCAAAATCATTCCTCAACTAACTGTAAGAGCATTTTGTCTAGTACCTGGTAGAATTCCCCCATTAGAGCATTAGTGGTAGTCCCTTAACTAGTTTTCCCGTCACCGGGTCTACTCTGTAACCCATTTGCTCTAAGGCTACAACACCTATTAGTGGTGTTGTGTTCTTAGGCCTCACAATAATGTAACTTGCCGCGGCCCTATCTTCCACCTGGATAACTACTAAAGCTAGCTTCACTCTCTCCCTGCCTGTAGCTGTTTCAGCTTCAACCTCACCGTGAATGGGTAACTTAAGCTTCTCAACAACATCTCCTGGTGAAGCGGGGAAAATAGCGCCTTCTACGCCTCCCAAGAACAAACTCCGTGTAGTCTACAGGATTATAGAAAACCGCGTCAACATAAACATAGCCCAAAACACAGTCACTCTACATGTTATAATTAGATATCGCGCTCTACCTGAATTATAAACTACCTAGAAAAAGCCTAAATTTGTATTTCTATATTAGTTCTATACTAGTCGCATAGCTTTACTAAGCGTTAAGATAAACTTCTCGTTTAGGCTTTAGGGCTACCACAACTTCGTAGGCCCTAAGCCCGTGTTTATAGCGGCTCTCAGTAGCTCCTCTTATTTAACCTAGTCGAGTCCTTAAACTAAAATCCTTCTAGTAGAGTGCTTGACCACATCGAGTGGTGTAATATGGAAGAGTAAATCACATAAAGCTTTGTATGTGAGTAACCTTAACGCCTCTCATACCTTGAGGCGTAAATGAGACATAAATATAGTACAAACACAATACCTAGATTAATCCACAAGAGTCCATGAACATACTCTAAGAACTATACTCATTAGGTCTTCGACTTAATAAGCCGCAGAAGAGTTCTCTTCACTAGATTTACAAAGAGGAGTGTTCTCAGAGAATAGGTGGAGGTATCGAGAACCCCCAGGCTTAACCCTTATGACTTATTATGCTTTCAAAGAACTTAATTAGTTTCTCTGCTTCTCTCTGCGGATTAATTTTCTCGTAGCTGTTTTTAATAATCTCCTTTCTATCAAAATTCTTCTCCAAGACCTTCGTAACCTTCTCAGCAAGATCATCGGCATCACCAGCTTTGAACATATAGCCTGTAATGCCATCAACGACAGTCTCAGGTAAACCACCAGCAGAGCTAACAACGGCTGGGACTCCTAGTCTACTTGCTTCAACTGGTATTCTACCAAAGGGTTCAGGCCATATAGATGGCATCACAACCGCTTTTGCCTTGTACATTAAGTGATAATATTCGCGTGGAGGTAGCTTCCCCGTAAATATTATATTTTGTAGGTTCATTTCGCGTGCTTTTCTCTCGACCCATGTGTTTTTACATCCAATCATGTAGAGCTTGAAATCCCTAAATTTCCCTGACACCTTTGTCCATGCTTCTAAGAGTAAGTGTGGTCCTTTGCCTATATTGGCCCCTGATGCATAGAATACATAGTTGTCTCTAGGTTCGACTGGATCTATTTTTACATGCTTTAATGGCTCGATAACCAAGTTGTAGATCACGATGCTGAGTTTGCTTTTTATATCCAATGTGTGTTTTAAGTGAATATTCCACAGCGCATTTGAAACTGGGATAAAAGCATCTATGCTATCTAAGACGTTTCTCATTAAGAGCCTCCACCTGGCATAATCCAGTGGGCCCTTTCCAAAATCGAGCATCCACCTGATCATTGCTTCGCCTTTACTTAGCAACCTAGCCTCTAATAGCACGCGTTTAAATCCTTGTTTACACCTAGTGATCCTCCAAAGAGAACACTTCTTTAGACACACTTCTCTAAGTCCATAAAGTGCACCCCACCATGGGCAGATTAATGCGTAAGAGTGAATATGTGCAATTACGGGAATATTTCTGATTTGCTTTATGCGTGGTGCAGACAGATATTCTTCATCAGTGATCCAGGCAATGTCAGCCCATTCAATGAGATCCTTGACATTATTCATGTCCATTATGGGATAGCCACTACTAACCCTGCATGGGGCGTAGTATACCTCATCCCTATAGAGGCTGCATTAGAAGCGAAGTTTTTATCAGCCTCACTACAAATTAAAAGCCTTAAATCAAGTTTTTCCTTAAGGCCCTCTAAGAACTCCAATGTAGATACTTGAGCCCCACCAAACAATAAACCATGAGCTAATGCCAGAATCCTCATGTAGCTCACACTCTGGGTAAAAATCACTAATTAAAATTATTGTACTTCTTAGTTAACCTTAACGATTATTTTTCTAGAGGGGTTCTCGCGGATGCTTCTATTCAAATCGAGTACTTAATAGTGTTTTAGCAATACTAATTGTTTTACGGAGTCATATTGTAAGTAAATAGGATTTATCTTTGAACTATCTTCTAGCTGAAGACTAAAATTGTCATGTGAATAATTCTCAATTGGTTCGAGCTCTCTAACTTTAAGAACTCTTAAACATTAAGAGTTTCCTCTGTGGAATATAATTTAACTAGGCCACTAACTATCCAGGTTATATTGCTTTAACGTTATTTGTGAACTTAAGTGGTTTTTATGTTCTAGTAATTCTATTAATCCATGTTGAGATATAAGCTTACTTATTTCCGTTCTCTTCTCTCCTCTAAATTATATTAGCGTGTGAACAAGTATCTCACAATACAGATATGGGTATATCGTTCTAAGAATCGTAAATATAGATTAAGATAGGGATTTGACTTAACTATTAAGTCTCGAAGCAGGTAGTAGAGAATCAGCAGAGGCGCGGTTAAAGGCATTAATCTCCATAATGGATATCTAATTCTCGCATAATGCTTATAATACTCTAAACTTTCTAAATAAGCGTAGAATACTAATTATGTTATGTCTAGATAGAAATCCATAATGAATAATGAAGTACTCTTCAAGTAATTCATATATTTTACCATAGGCTCTTAGATATTCGTGAACTAATCCACGATATAATACTCTATTCTTCATTAAAATTTTATAAATTCTAACTTGTCTATCTGGGTAAGCAGGGCCAAATAGTGTATGTTTACACTTCACATCATAATTTACTCTCACAGTACTAATCGCTACAAAACCATCTTTCCTTGCTTTTTAATAAGGTCTCTAATTTCATTCTTTAATTTCTTTCCTAGAAGCTCATCATTATCTAAGTGGAGAACCCGGTCATAGTTAGTCTTACTTAACGCGAACATTCTACCTGGATCAGTATAATCCCACGGCTTTCTCTGAAAACTCTCATACCATAGCTTTTAATGATTTCAACTGTATCATCATTACTATACCCATTGATCACGATGATCTTGTCAACACGTCTTTCACCTTCTCTAGCAGAAGTTTTAATCTTCTACAGAGCTTCTCGTAAAAGTAATAAAAGACATAGCACTGCACTCTATAATAGAATTTCGTCTCATGACAGGGATTAAACACGCCAAATAAAAGCATAGTACTTAGTCTTGGTCTTGTTAAGAAGGGACTGAGTTATGGAAGAACGTGTACAGGAGAATTGAGGAGTTGAAGAGAGAAGTTTAGGTCTCGTCACGGTGGTTTAAATAAGCTACTAGCTGAGGATCGATAGTTAGGAACATCCGCATACACCTCGATACTAGCGTGGTGTCATAGCCAATACTGAAGTGCTTAAGAAAGATCCACGCTGCAGTAGCGGAGTGAAGTCACTAAGCAATATCTAACGATCGCATTATTAGAGGTCTAAAAATAGTCTTAATAAGTGTTTTCAACCCAATAAGCGCCGGAGCCTTCTTTAGTCCTATCTGCGGGAGAACTTATGGAGCCAAAAATACTACTATTAGACATCTTCCCTAGGAGACAAGATACTTTATTGCTTTTCAGAAGCGTTCTCGTTGATTAATATATCGCTTAATTTCACGTTATCAGCGATCCATATGTCACTTTTACTCCGAGATCGTGGGCTCTCTCATACACGTCTACATCTATGTTTACAGCTACGAATATGAGCTTATCTGGTTTTCTACCCGTTATTTTCCCGTAGATCTCACCACGCTTATAAAGCCACTCAACGTCTTCTACATCAACATGTGATTTCACCTCGATCAAGTAGACTTTCTCGTTGTGCGCGTAGATTTCAAACTCGATCTTCTAGCCCTCAACATAGTACTTACCATCAATATCCTCATAAGTAAACTTCTCAATCTTCTCTGGTATAATGCCACGCTCTTCTAGTATGTGCCTATAGAGCTCTATAATGGTCTTCTCGAGATCTCTACCCACCTCCTCCCAATAGAGCCCATAGTAGTCTTTAACTCTCCAACTACCCTGGTTAACTCTTCAAGTCTCTTACCATGTTCTCGTATAGTGTTAGTCAGTTCTTCGAGTCTCTTAGAGTGCTCCTGTAGTATTCTAGCGTGTTCTTGTAGTATTTTAGAGTGTTCTTCAAGCCTCTCTTCAAACTTCTCTATTCTCCTCTCAATGCTCTCTATTCTCTCTATTGTCTCCTTAAACCCCGTCTTCATGTAGTCTGCGAGGGTCTTAACGGCCTCAGCAATCACTCTTAACTCTTCACTCCTAGCCTCTCTAAGTGCTCTCTCAATAATCTCCTCGAGTTCCTCCTCGCGATCCTTTAAACCAAACGATCTCGACAGGTCGATCACACGTATATAGAGTATAAGTCGACCGATATTTAACTCGTAATTTATCCTTATATTAATAACTACGAGACCGCACATATCATGGGGCGTTCAAGTAGCCTCTGGAATAAGCACGCTAGAAACTACTTTAAATCGTATTGCATGTGCAGATTCTTAACAATACTTAGAACACCTCCCATGAAACCACCACATGGCTTTATATTACTTAAAGGATTTAAGGTGCTCAAAGAGCGCTTTTAAGTTAAAGCCCTTATGGAGAAGCATTACCAATATTTGTGCATCTTTAATCTTTTAACTGTGAAAACTGGTTTTAGGTGATCTTTATATAGGTTTACCTTCTTTAATAGATTGTAGAGGTTAGAAATGAGACGGTATATAACTATTTTAGCTAAGACACCTAGGAGGTTGAAGGAGTTGCTAGATAAGTATGGTATTAAGCCGGGACCCATTATTAGGAGGGCTCTTGAGGGAGAGGTTAAGAAACATGTACTAGCCGAGCTTGAGGAGAAAGCTAAGGGGCTCTCCGAGAAGCTATCTCATATAAGTGACGAAGAAATAGCGTCCCTGATACGTGAGAATAGAGAGAAAAGGTAGTGAAAGTGTACCTCTCTGATACTAGTGCCATTATCAACATTGTTAAAAGAGAATACTTGAAGCCATCGGGTTTATAAGTTATGGTTTGTTTACTTCATTATTGCTATTACGGCAGCCTGCGATCGATCTATAACTAGTTACGATTGGTTGTAAACAACTGTGATTAGCTAGCCTAGACTTACTAGTTTCTCTATATGTGTTTACTTGTAGATCAATGAGTTTTGAAGCTTGAGTTGTCGTCTTTAAAGCAGATGAGGGGTTCGGGGGTTATATGGAGCCCTGATAGCCCCCGCGGTGAAGCGGTGAAAACCCAAGTCTAGCGGGGGAACCCCGTGGCAAGAACAATGCACTCACAAATATCTATTCACTGCTATTTACGAGTGATTGCCTTGGGGAAACCACTTACTAGGAGATAGCTATATTTAGTTCTTCAAACACTCTCAACGCAATGTCTCTGGCTCTACGTGCTTTAGTTACAAACTCTTTCGCATGCGCCTCTGTGTAGATCTCATTGGGTATTAAGCCCTTGCTTGGCTCCCCATATGTTGATCTCCCGTGCTCAGGGGCTGCCTCTCTAGCTATAAGTGCTAGTTCACGCACTAGCTCTACGAGACTCTGCGGTAGTCTATCTATTAAACTTAATAATTGGCTTGAGGGGTCGTGGCTCCACGTGGGGATCTCGTAGAGAGCTATTATGGCTTTCGCGAAGTTCTCAATTGCTAATTGAGCGAAGTGTATTGTTGACGCTGAGTCACCAATACTAAGTAGTCTCTCAGCTCTCGCTAGGTGAGTGGAGGCCAGTTTAAAGCGGTACTTGGCCTCTTCTACCGGGTCAATACTCAAATGACTTTCACCTTTTCTAACGGCTTTGGTAAAACCCAGTAGTAAGCCTTTCCATCTTTAATTCTTCTGAGCCCGGCCTCTATGATCCTCTTTCTAACGATCTCAAGGAACTCTACAAGTACCTCCACTCTATCTATGACTACTATGGCGTCAAAATAGATGTTTAATAGAAGTGGTGTTATAGTCATAGGTTTTAAGAAGCTCTCAAGATCCATATCAATAAGTGTTATAGATTTAAACACGTCACTTAAACGCTCTACGATAAGACTATATAGATGTCTCCTCCTCATTACAAGGTCTGTGATGGGAAGGCCGCTGTGTAGTACGAGGAGGTCTACATCGCTATGAGCACTAGCTTCACCACGAGCAATAGAGCCAAAGAGCAAGATAGCCTTTACATACTCTGGTAAGTCATTTAGTCTCTCACGAAGTTTAAATACAACGTAATCTCTAGAGACGTAGTCTAAAGAGCGCCTTTGATCGATATTCAAGCAACGCACCTCAAAATGCTGAGTAGATACGACTCCCTAATTAAGCTACAGCACATATCACTTACATGAAGAACTTATTTAGACATACCTCATACATAGTAGTGTATTTTAATACACATAGATTTGCATATTTCTACCTACACCTTATAGATTGCCACTAAACTTAAACTACAACTGAAAGCTTCACCTTTTAAGGTGGGCCAGGGGCTTTCCGAGAAGTTATCTCATATAAGCAATGGGAGATGGCGTCCCTGGCTCGTAAGAGTAGGAAGAAAAAGCAGACTTCTTCTGTCTAATTAATAAGGGTTTCAATTGTAGTTACCACGTTCTTTAAGCATCAACTAATCACTTTATATAAAACCATGAGAGCGCGGCGCCTTCTGGTTAGATCATTTGAAGATAAAAGTTCATGTAGAACTCGTTCACTAGTAAGAATTCCTTGAAGCCTACCGGCTAGGTTTTTATAGGGATCTCGTTCTCCTTGAGGATTTTACGAGCTACCTCTCTAATCTCTCTATATGCTTGAAGCACTTCATTTACATCTACTTCTAGCGGCTTGTAATCAGGGTCGTATCTAGACTTGTTTCTTAACTCGAGTGCTCTGTAGAGTCTCGTTACTACTTCCCTCTCTACTTCGCCTTTAACTAGTATTAGGGCTTTTAACATGAGCTCTATAGCGTTTTGACCTAGATCTATGGCTGCTCTGTACATTAATCGCTGTGCACACCTCTCTGCGTACTTGTAGTACTCTTCAGCTAGGTTTAGTAGCTTCCTGATAATTTCTTTCTCAGGTTCTGGGTCGTAGTGGAGTACTTTACCGTAGTGTTCAACTTCATGTATAAATGGGTTATCAAGTCCTCTCGCCTTATACTCCTCAAACTCCATAACAATATACTCTATTGGCTCTTGAAACTCGTGACTAGCTTCAAACGCAAACTCAGCTATAATGCGCTTCACGTCTTCATCTACTCTATCAACAATAATGAGCAAATCCACGTCACTATCAGCGCTACATGAGCCCTTGGCTACACTACCAAACAATACCACCTTGATCAACCTTCCCTTAAGCCTATTAGCCAGGAGTTCTGCAAATACCCTAGCACACTTAACTTTCTTCTCGACAAATTCCATAAAACCACTCCACAACGCAATTTACTAGTAAAAGGGTTTATTTATTAGTAGAGTGTGCAGCGTTGATGTGCACTCAAAATTCTCCTAGAATTCGGCGTTAAATCACATTATCCCAGACTTGTAGGTGAAGACAGTAGTGTTGTTAAAGGCCTATTCTTCGCTATTTAGGATTTAAATTTTAGTTCTTTGAGTAGTCCGCTTAAACCCAAGATTTCTATAGCTGTTACTTCACCTGTTTCTTCATCTGTGAAGAGCGTTACAATAGTGTTTGTCGCTAGTGGTTCTCCTACTTCTACTCTCCGGGGCTCTTTGAACCTAATAAACAGCAAGTCGTGTTTTTCATCTAGGTACACCTCTATTACTCTTCTAGGTAACTTTAAACCAGCCCTCGATTCGAGACGATCTAGAAGCACCTTCAAGTCGAGGTCGAGTAGAGAAGTCACGCTCATAAATAATCACTCTTTACAAGCCATCTTTTCACCCGATACTTATAGTACTTCTCCTGGCTTATAAGGTACCCTGTTACAGCTTCATCAGCTACGACCACTATACATAAGTAATACTTGTCTATTTTCTTCAAGTAATACTCAACGTCTACTCTGACTCTATCTCTATAGACCTCATCCGGAGTCTCCAGAACGTCTCTCACATAGTTTTCAATTTCAACCATAGTCTTCAATTTTAACACTTCGATCTAATCTTTGTGCCTCTTCATAACGTGTTCTATAAAGCTCTTTGAAATCTTAGGCAAAATCATCACATCGACATA
>Ga0326760_1001494_pt1 | contig 10438 bp, 13 predicted proteins | sample GCREP_S_FD_207668 | JGI IMG/M metagenome (GOLD analysis project Ga0326760, IMG submission 207668) | Hot spring sediment microbial communities from Geyser Creek Basin, Yellowstone National Park, WY, United States - GCR.EP_S | ecosystem: Environmental > Aquatic > Thermal springs > Near-boiling...
TTCCCCACAGAAATATTCTCCTACTCAATAAAGGAGAGGAAGCAGTATCCGAAAAAGCTATACGTTGTAGATAATGGAATAATTAGAGCGATTTATCCAGATGCTGAGAGAAGTTTTGGTAGATTGATGGAAAATGTGGTTGCAATAGAATTGCTGAGGAGGAGGGAGGGATCAAAGTTTGAAGTTTTCTACTGGAAGGAGTATGGGAAGAGAGATGGAAACGAAGTAGATTTCATTATTCGGGAAGGTATAAGCATTAAGAAGTTAATTCAAGTCACATATGCCAACAGCAAAGATGACATTGAAAGAAGGGAGATTGGAAATTTAATTAAAGCTTCTGAAGAATTGAAATGCAAAGATTTACTAATAATCACATGGGATTATGAAGGTGAATTGGAAGCTGAAGGTAGAAGAGTTAAATGTCTACCCTTATGGAAATGGCTAATAAGCTCTAACCTATAGAATAAAGGGCAATTAAATTCCACTTTAAATAAATCTCTACACATCCATACCCCCACGACTTACATGAAAACCTTTTAGCTATTTATAAAACAATGATGAAGCAACAAAACATAAACATAGTAGCTAACCTTCAACTTCCTCAACAACCCATCCCCCAATCCATCTACCATGAAATCTAGGGGACCTCAACTTAAAGTATCCCCTAGAACTCAACTTCCATAAGACTGTCGGATATCTATAAAATTCAGCTTCGACCCCTGCACCCAGTTTTTCCTCCAACACCTTAACAATGAATTCACTCCTAGCCATATTCATCGATCTGCAGAGTTCATCAACCCTCCTTAGAAGATTTTCAGGGATGCTTATACTTATCTTAACATTCACCATACCATTAAACAATACTTTACCCACTATTTTAATTCTCCCATCTTAAATTGGGATATCTGGCTTAAACCAGTACTCGTAAGAGAAACACATAAGCATTTCATTGCGTCCTTTCGCTCTCTTAATGAGATTCATGAAACTCAATTCAATAAGAAATGAAGATTCTCCCTACACGCAAATGTTAAATGTTTATTACTATCTTAAGGTTAATTTAGTTTGGGTTACTGGATTGCTGGAATCAATAATAAAGGATGAGAGATACTTAAATGATTTGAGAAGATACTTATCCAATGTTTTGGAGGATAGGAATGTAGTTGGAGTTCTACTTTTCGGTTCCATCTCCAGGGGTATGGCTAAACCATACCCTGAAAGTGATATAGACCTTTTAATTGTGGCTAGGGAATTGCCATCTAATATTGTTGAGAGGAGGTTTATGGCATTGAAGTTTAAGAGGGAGCCTATGGCTGTGGAGGATATTTGGTTAACTCCAAGGGAACTGTTGGATGGCATTGAGGGTGGATGGGGATTAATACTTGACGCCATATCAGATGGCATAATAATACACGATCCAGAAGGGATACTGCGAAATGCAAAGGAAATTGTGAATAAGAAGTATAAGAGGATAGGGAGGATATGGTTGCTGAAGAAGCTATGTTAATCATGAGGAATTGAAGAATGCTTGGGGTGGTGTCGATCTCGATAAAAGTTTTGGGGATACTGTATGGTTGTTGGAGCATTGGAGAATTTTAGGGGGTTACTTTATCAACGTAATTTATTGTTGCTTGCAGTATACTCGTCTCTATCTATTTTTGCGTATGCAGGTTTCTCAAATCTATTGCCAGCCCTTCTAACGCACCTTGGAGTTTCGAGGGAGGTTATTGGACCTTTATTCTCCCTTGAAAGACTTCTCGTATTTATGCTTGCTATATTAATGTTGTACCTCTCTTTGCATATTGGGGGGAGAGTTCTCTTTTTAATGCCATTTATAACGGTTTTGTATGGTATTCTTCTCCAAGTTTTTGCCAGTAGCAATAGTGTAATTGTTATATCCATTCTAACTCCTCTGATTACTGGATTATATTTGAGTTTGAGGCCTCTCAATAGATCGTTAATTAATTTGTTGGTTGATGTTAAGACGTTGGGCCTCTATGTGGGTTTGTTGAGTTCAATTTCCGTACTCTCTTCAGCTATGAGTTCAATTTTATATGGCTTCCTCCTACAAAGGGTGGGGCTTCAAGAAGCCACATACGTCATATTATCATTCGTAGCATTCATGCTAATAACGCAAGTTATGCTTATAAGGAGTGTAATTAAGGCTCAGCAATACCCTAAGCATAGCATTGAAAGTGTTAAGCTTAGTGAAAGGATTTTGCCTAAAAGTTTTGTTTTAAAGGATTTTGTGCTTCTAGTTAGTGCTCTTTCACAATTGGTGGAGGCTGGTATAGCTGTTTATATAAGCGTGGCCTTATGGGATATTTTGAGGGATTTTAGTGTTATTGGATTTGCCATTTCAATATCCTACATCTCGAATGTCATCTTAAGTCCCTTCATGGGCCACTTATCTGATAAAATTTCCAAACCCCTATATTTAATGGGAATTTCACTATGCATCTTAGCATCCTCCTACCACCTATTATCACTCGGTTACAGCATACCATGGTTAGCATTTATAGCTTTAATACTCTCAACAACAGCCTCAACACTATTCTCACCCAACATTCAAATCTACGTCAAGAAACTGAACATCATGCCTCAACTATACTTCTCATCATTAGAGTTCATGGGATCCTTAACGGGAATGCTAGCACCCCTCCTAGCATCAATCATAATTGCCAATATAAACCTCAAAAGCTACCTAACCTTAATGGCAATAAGCGAACTCATCTTCGGAATAACCCTCATCACAAAAGCATTTCTTAATAGAGGGGGATAATGTTTTAATATGGAAACTCACTTTTAATACATGTATTTAATGCTGTTATGATGAACGTTTCTCCTCAGATTGCATGGAGATTACTGGAATCTGTAGGGGGTGAAGCTCTCAGAGTGTAATTGCTTTTAATGCTACGGAAAATAGCTCCCACAATTTTAAAACTTACTTGGGAAATATGTGGAAATTATGTGAAACATTTTTCACAAGTCCACTTAAGCACATACTAAATGATTATTGAAGCATGAATTGATGGTATAATGGAAAAGCATGGTAATAAATTGTGAAAGCCTATTTTTGGAGTGAAAAATTGAACTTTAAATGAAGATCATATTTGAGCCATCAAGCATGTTTAAATAGTATCGTTAATATTATTGTAACCCACATTGTTATTTGAATCCCTATAATCCAGTAAAATCTACCTCTTAAATCTCTAATCTCCCCATACAATTCCATCCTCAAATTCTCCAATTTCCTATCGAATTCCACCCTCCAGCTTTCTATTAAATTTCTTAATCCTTTAATCTCTCCATATAATTCTGTTTTCGAGTCTTCTATTCTTTTGTCAAAGCCTGCTTTCATATCCCCTGATTTCTTGTCAAAATCCGCTCTCCAAGCCTCTATTAAACCTCTTAATCCTTTAATCTCCCCATCGAAGTGTACTCTCAAATCCCTAACTTCACTTCTTAAATCTCTAACTTCACTTTCAATGTGATTTAATCTCTTATCCATCTGCTCAAGTATGCCTTCAATCCTCGCAACCCTCTCCTCCAAACTACTACTCATAAAATTCCCACACTTTGAAATGCTTAAGTTAACTTCACATATCAATCATACGATTTACATATATAAATTCATTGAAGGTTTAGAGTTGTGGGGAGTAAGGTTAAATTTTGCAAGTTCAAATAGATTTATTTGAATGTTTCTATGCAGGGGAAGTCTATAACATCATTAACTTTTAATGTGGAGGCTTATGGTAGATTTAGGTTTCAGAGGTATACTGGTTTTGCAGTGCAAAACTTCTTCTTCAAAATGCTTGGAAACGCAAATGTGAATTTAGCTAAGAGCTTGCATGACGCTTCAACCATAAAGCCTTATAGCGTTTCAACTTTAATGACCATAGATGATAGGCCAGTGTATTATGGTGGGGGACCTGGAAAATATAGATTCAAGATAAACTTGCTGAACAGTGAACAGTTAAACCCACTAACAATAATACAGACCATTAAAGACGAAGTAACCATGGATAATATAAGGTTCAGTTTGAATGGCGTTGAAGTTAAGATTGTAAGTTATGATCAATTGTTGAATGGTGAGTTGAAGGATAAGTTTACATTGAAATTCATTTCACCCACATGCTTCAAGAGCGAAGTAATTTATCCGAAGAGGGTTAGCGGAACATCTAATGAAAGTGTTTATGAAGTTAGGAGGAAGGAGGAGAGGGCATATCAGCCAATACCAAACCCGAGTGCCATGTTGAGGAATTTGATGAGGATATGGATGAAGAATTGTGAATTACCTAAGAGGGTGGAGCTTGAGCACATGATAGATAACGATCACATAAGGATATACGAGTATCCAAGGGGGATAAGGACTATGTGGGCTAGGGAGGGGAGTAGGAAGAATCAGCAGGGATTTGTGGGGGAAGTAACCTTCGAAGTTTCTGAGAAGGCTTTGAGTAGTGTTGGAAATGTTATTGCAGCATTGGTGAAGATGGGGGAGTATAGTGGAACTGGGATAATGAGGACTGCAGGACTTGGGCAATACAAGATAATTGATGGAGTGAAATAAATGAATTAAAGGATGGTAAGATTCATCTGGCTTCAAATAAAACCTTCACAACATTGATTGAGGTTTTGTAAGCGCTTGAAGAGTGAGTAGAGGAAGTGTGCGAGTAGACCTATGACAGCACCCCAAATGACACTTTCTAGAAAAGGTTTTGGCTCTCCAAAGATTAGCCTCCATAGAGGAACGTATTGTGGCAGTATAGTGAAGAATAAAACCCAGAATAAGCTAAACCATGAAGCAGAGAAAATAGGTTTAAATATACGTCTTTCCCAAGACATAGCCTAACACCTTTAGGGCCATTTACCTGTTAAGATCCTATAACCTAACGAAAAACCTATTGATGATAGCGCTCCGGAGACCGTCCATGCCGCTGCTTCTCCCCAACTCCACTTACTAGTGTCACATCCTGTAGATACAGCCCAATAACCAACATAACCAAAGAATCCTGCTAGAGCACCTGCAAAAGCATACACAACCAATGGATGTAGATCCATTACTAGTACATACCCTTTTTCTACTGGTAAGTCAATTTCTGTTGGTATGTTACTCGCTAGTATCTCTAATGCATTGGCTATTTGCGGATATGCTTGTGGTACGTATCCGGAGCTCCTACCTCTTGCGAAGTATCCTGGGCTTGTACCATTGTAAACGTTTTCAGATAGCCACTTAACTCCGTAAGCGAGCAATTTATAGTAATCACTTAAGATGTCAGCCCCTTCTGGAAGTATTATCCAGTCTCCGTAGAAAGTTGTCTTATTCTTAAACCAATAGCATGTATAGGCAAATGCATAATTATAACCACTATAGTCAGGCTTTAACTCAGCAGCAGTAGCTATGTAAACTCTGTGGGTATCACTAACATTCCTAATGAGGTATATCGCATAGTAATCAATGAAGTTGTTCGTGAAATTTGCTCTTATCCCCCTCCAATATACAACTGTATTATTATCAATACTTTTGTTATGCAGTTCTCCAACCCACAGACTCCACGATGTTAAGCTCTCACCATACTCAATTGTGTAGACTAGAGATCCATTGACATAGACATCTATCCTACCTTCAGAAACAATATAGCTTATATTTGTATTCTTCTTTACCTCAGCAACGATCCTCGTTATGTTTAATAGTAGGTCTCCTGGTAGGTATGGTTGGTTAACTAATTGCACACTACCATTTCTATAGATATGTAATGTGTGAAATAGCTCATACCTCTCAACTTGCTCCAATGGAATGTCACTGAAAAATAGAGCTATCATTGCAAGCATTATGAGCTTAGACCTATCAACCTCCTCATTTACCCCCTCAGCTCTGACAAGCAAAGCTGGAAATGGACTGATGAGCAAAGGGCTTACGTAAGGAATTATTATGATGACCGTTAATATGAAAACTAATAGTTTTAGTCCTTTACCCTTATTCATCCTCCTACACCACATTTATTTTCGCAATATATATAAACGTAATGTCATCATGAGAATTACGAAGCTTAAATACATTATAAATACAAATAGTATTGTTGTTGACGCAGTAAAACATATGAGTGTGAGGATTATTGAATTTCGCGGGCTTTAAACCAACCCTTATAATGCTTGGTGGATGGACAACCGATGCATTTACCATCAACATACCTATTGCAATCAGCGCAAACAATGCCACATGGAGCTTCATTAAAGTCTTCACTTGGAACTTTAACAAGTCCTATGAACTCATTGAATAATATTTCTGAAACTGGGATAACGTAGCTCCTCCTAATATGCTCAGAAGTTCTCAACATACATATACTCATAATTGAGGACAGGACTCTCTCATCCTCAGCGAAGGCTATTATAGCTAAATTGTATTCACCATAAATTCTAAATATGTGGAGGATTCTTGGACACTCCTTAAATCTATTCAATAAATCCCTTATACTCTTCTCACTATCAACCTCTATTAATAGTAGTACGAGTTTAAACCCAAGCTTATCAACATTGATTAGGGGACCTATGGAAATTAACCCTTCACCCATAAATCTATTAACCCTCTTCATTACCGCAACATGTGATAAACCAAGCCTACTGCCAACACGTTTGAAATTAACTTTACAATAATCCTTCATGACCTTAACCAACTTCAAATCCACATTATCTAAACTCATACCTTCATCACTTTCTAAGTTACAATTTGTAACCAAAAATATATAAATATATTCATAATTGAAACTAGAGAGAGGTGAATTAACGTGCAGGGTGAGGCAGAGAAGAAGCCTAAAATAAAGTTTTTGATGTGTATATGTACAGGTGAATGTCCAGGATTCAGCGAGTTAACTCCAAATATATGGAAGTTCATGAATAGGGTAAGGCTGGAGTTGCCAGTGGAGTATGCAGCGATACACCCACAGCTATGTGCTCCTGATGGAGATAAATTCCTACGAGACGTACTACATAATGATGGCTCCTACTATATAATAGGGGGATGCGCACCATTCATGCAAGAGAAGATGTTTAGGGATGCATTGAAGGATAAGGGTGTAGAGAAGGGGAAGCATATAGCTCTAGATTTGAGGAATATGAAGGTTGATGATGCCTTCAATAAAGTTGCTGAAGCAGTAAATAAGATTGTTGGTGGGAAGTAAATGAGCTTCTTAATACCTAGAGAACTAATACCATGGTATCCAAGGATAGATTACAATAAATGTATTGGATGTTTGACGTGTGTAAACTTCTGTCCCCATAAGGTTTATGATGTGGAAAACGGTAAACCAAAAGTTGCAAGGCCATTCGAGTGTGTCGTGGGATGCATGAGCTGCTCTAAAATATGCCCATCAGAAGCCATAACATTCCCATCAATGGATGAACTTAGAAGGCAATTAAGGGAATTAAGGAAGGCCGCCGCAGAGGTTTCTGGCAAGAAGGATGCTTAAATAGAGTCTCATAATGATGCCAGCAAATTAATAATCAATTATTTTTCCAGCCTCATCATAAACTTTTAATTCAACTTCCCAAGCGAACATTCGAGATTCTCTTGATTTTAGAGTTTAATGGATTTCTCTGCCAAATCACTATTCAACATTCAAACATTCCAGTCAAAACTTAAGTTTATCATGAATAGTTGTATGGTAAGCTATTTAAAGGTGATTGGATATAACTTTGAAAATCTTGGGATTAATGTTCATTGATGGATGGTGAGGGATATGTGTAGTGATGCTGAGAAAGGCGGGTCGAAGATTTTAAGTGTGATCTCTGTTACCACTTTGGCATCCTTTTTAACTGGTTTGAATGCTAGGTTGGCTGTTGTGGGGTTGCCAATAATTGCCAGTGCACTTAATGCTGATGTGGATATGATGCTTTGGATTATTCAGGGGTACATGTTTGGCTCAACAATAATTCAGCTGATTATTGGTAGGCTATCGGACTTATATGGGAGGGTTAGACTGTTCAATTTAGGCTTCCTAATATTCATATGTGCAGCCGTTTTGGCTGGATTTGCACCAAACCCATATGTACTCATAGTTGCAAGGATGATTCAGGGGGTTGGTGGAGCTCTACTAATGACTCTAAGCGTCACAATACTTACTGATAATGTTCCAAGAAACTCTTTGGCAACGTGGCTTGGGGTAAACCAAGTGGCATGGAGGGTTGGTGCAGTTGCAGGATTATCTTTGAGTGGCGTGATAATTGATGTTATGGGGTGGAGGTGGATATACCTAATATACGTCCCAATTGGATTCATATTCTACCTATGGGGGATGCATACATTAAAGGAAGCTTATAAGCCTGAGGAGAAGCCCAAAATAGATTTGGGTGGATTCACACTATTCACAGCATTCCTAATAAGCATTCTACTATCCCTAACCCTCTTCACATCAGGAACTACATACATCCAAATGGCATCAATCCTACTGGTATTGTCACTCATATTTCTCGCCATATTCGTTTTATGGGAGATTAGAATTCAGCAACCAGCATTGGATCTACGTCTATTCAAGATATGGCAGTTTACAGGTGGAATTACAGCTCAACTCCTATACTCAATAGGCTTCGGATCCTTCTCAACCCTCCTCGTACTATACCTTGAAATTGTTAGGGGGTTCTCAGCCACATCATCCGGACTCCTAATAGTTCCATTTGAAGCATCATACCTAGTATTTGGGGTTTTGGGTGGTAGATTATCTGATAAGTATGGCTACGTACCAGTAACCGTAATTGGGTTAATATCATCAGCCACAGCATTCCTAGGATTATCAACCATAAACCCATCCAGCGATGTAAACATGATAATATTTTATGAGGTAATGTTTGGATTTGGAACTGGATTATTCCTCTCACCAAACACAAGCTCAATAATGACAAGTGTACCTGCAGGGAAGAGGGGGGTTGCATCCTCCCTAAGATCAGTATCAGCAAACATAGGGATACTGTTGAGCCTCAATGTGGCTATATTATCAATGGTTCAATACATCCCATATGATGTGGCATCAGCACTCATATCATCAAAGGGTGTGGAAAATTTGGGTGGATACACATTGGCAGACTTATCCAATGCCATAGCGAAATCCTTCATGACACAAGCCTTAGCCATGCTGGCAGCAATACCATTCAGCCTATCAAGGGCAGTAAAGAGGGGGAGAAGTTAAAAATGAATTGTCAAATTCCACGTTGAAGTAGGAGCTCCAAATACGTTTTAACTATTAGGGGGCGATTGGATAAATTTAATGAACTCAATAATTCCATTAGCTTATTCATATATGCCTCCTTAGATTCCGGATTTAAAACTTCAACTTCCATGAATACTCCGAGACCTTCAACATCATCAATATAGACTTTCAAATCACCCCTCGAATACTCATCCCTAACCTTCCTAACAACAAGATCCCTAAATCCAAGCTTCCTAAAAATCTCCAGCAACCTATCATCCGCCAAATCCATTTCAATCTCCTCCCTAACCTTAACATCCATTGAAGATCTCGGACCCTTAAACGTCAACTTATACCTGACCCCACCATCATTGGATTTATATATCCTTATCCTAAGAGCTGAATCCTCCACATAATTGACGCAACCTCTAAAATCTATGTAATGATCCTCCTCAAAACGATGCGAGATATATTTAAACCCCAAATCACATAACTTCCTCTTCAAGAAATCCACGTCAAAACCATCAAGACTCAACTTAACTTCATACTCAAACAAAGCTTAACCCACCATTAAAAGCATCCACTATTAGGATAAATATTTATTCAGTTTAGAAATCCCTCAACCTATGGCTTTGCATACCACTGAAGTATGATGTATCGTTATGTTTAACCAGTGTGAAAGCTCCATTATCATAGTCGAATATGGTTATCCCACCACAATCAATTCTCACGTTCCAAAACTTTGAATCATCCAATCCAAGTAGCATGCATATTAGAACTTTGCATATAACCCTATGGGAAACCACAGCCACATTACCCCTATGGGTGGATGTTAAGTGGTTGATGAAGTTTTGGAGTCTAAGTCTCACATAACTTAAACTTTCACCCCTAGGGAATCTGACTTTATGTGGATTTCTAAGCCACTCTGAGTATAGGTCTGGATAGGCTTTCTTAACTTCATCTTCAAGTTTACCTTCCCAATCACCATAACTTATATCGATTAAACGATCATCAGCAATAACGTCAACCCTCCTCTTCTGAACCCTTGCAATAGCCATTGCAGTGTCGAGGGAACGTTTCAATGGACTTGAATATATAGCCTCGAAATCCACTTCGCTAAGATAATTGCCAAGAGCTTCAGCTTGCTTAACACCAACATCACTTAAAGGCACATCAACCCTACCCCTAAAAACACCCTTAACATTCCACTCAGTTTCACCATGCCTAATCAAGAAGAGCCTCAATTAAACCACAATATAGAG
>Ga0326760_1001496_pt1 | contig 10434 bp, 12 predicted proteins | sample GCREP_S_FD_207668 | JGI IMG/M metagenome (GOLD analysis project Ga0326760, IMG submission 207668) | Hot spring sediment microbial communities from Geyser Creek Basin, Yellowstone National Park, WY, United States - GCR.EP_S | ecosystem: Environmental > Aquatic > Thermal springs > Near-boiling...
CTTTCAACCCTTGAAAGAGTGTTTATTATTTGGTCCTCTTTTGGAATTATTATAAAATCAATTTTGTTCTCAATTCTTTTCAAACTTTCTTCAATATTTTTCAAAATTTTTAACATTAAAACATCCTTTTCCTCAATTTTTTCAGTTTTTTCCTCAACTTGTTCGGTTTTTTGCTCTTTCTTTTTCAACAATCTCTTCAAAAATGAAAACATAATATTGTTTAAACGTTTAAACAAAATAAACCCGAAGTGTTTAAACGTTTATAAACGTTTAAACACATTTTGCTGACAAATAGTCAAAAAGATGCAATAAAAAGCGATTTGTTTAAACGTTTATAAACGTTTAATCGTTTAAACGTTTAAACATTTCGATTGCAATTTTTGGGGGATTATAGGGGGAGGGTATGGAGGTGCGGAACCTAGGGAGGGGGAGATAAATAAAATTATGGGATTTCAAGTTTGTAATAATTATTTAAAAATGTTTACACAAAGCTTAAGGAATTGTATGACAATCTTTCAAAATAATTATTATGGGTTTGCTTGAAAAAATTAAAAAATTTTTTAAAGTTGGAGAAAAACCCGAAGATGAAATTTTGCTTGATGAAAAAAGCTTTAAAATCGCAATTTACAAAACTTTGAAAAATATTGAAGAAAGTTTAAGAAGGATTGAAAACAAAGTTGATTTTAAAGTTACAACTAAAGAAGATATTGAATTATTAAAGAAAGATGTTGAACTTATTGTGAAAAATTTAAAGATTGAAAACATTGAAACGTTAAAGCTTGAAGAAATAGAAAAATTTATCCAAAATGCAAAAATTGAAGAATTACTCTACATTTTAAAGTTAATTGAGAAAAGATTGCCAAAATAGCTGATTTATTTTCTTCTTAATCATTAAGTATTTTCTTATAAAACAGCTCAACCAAATTACCAAACCTTACAAGATAAATTTTATCCGATAAAAAATGAAAATAACCTCTTAATCCTCCAATATCAAAATTTAATTTTTCTATTTGTTCCTGCGTGTTTAAAATAGCTTCATAATGTGATTTAAATTCTTTAGAAAATTCTTTTACGAGATCATACAAACATTTAAGTACGTATTTCTCCTTGTCGATGTTTGATATTTTTTCATTTGATAAAATTAATTCTTCAAGCTCGTCGATTGCCCTTCTAAATTCTTCATTTTTTTGAGTTGCTTGTGTGGATAAGAACCAAATTTTATTTATTAGTTCTTCAATTTTAATTATTTCATTCATTCTTCTCAATTCTTCCTTTTAGTTCTTCAGTTTTTTTCTTTAGTTCTTCAAGTTTTTTAATATCTTCAATTTTTGTTTTATCCCAAACTTTTAGAACATTCCCTTCTTTTTTAACTTCATAACCTCTACTTTTAAATTCCAATTCGAGCATGTTAAAAATTGCGTAAAGTAAATTTAAACCTAAAAGGTATTTTCTCATCAACTCCCATTTTGAAATTTCAAAATATCCTTTTTCTTTTAACTCCTCTTCCGCACTACTTAAAACTTCTTCAAGTATTATTTTCGATTTTGACATTGCCATAATTTAAATATACCGTTAAATATTTATACCTTTCCCTTTCCTTTTCCCTTTCTTTCTTTCTCTCCCTCCCTTTCTTTCCCTTTCCCTACCCCTACCTACTACTTTATGATATGAGGTTTTTAATTTGCTCGGTTTCGGAACTTTTCAAAATCTCAAAAACCGTTTCTTCTTTTTTCCTCAATTGCAATTCTTTTATTTTACTTTCTATTTCGTCTATTAGCTTCTTCTTTAAGTAAATCCTAAATGCGAAAAGTCTTTCGTTTTCTTTCTCAATTGTTGGAGTGTAATGTTTTGCTCTAAACGTTTTTATTAGTTTTTCAAATAAAATTCTTGTTTTGTAAAGTTTAAAGAATCTATTATCATCGATCACCGCGTAAAGATTAACATTTTGTCGTATTGCGCTCTCAAGTTGATATTTTGAATGAATTAAAAGAAATATTATAAGCTTTTCGTTTGGGGCCCTCCATCTCAATCTATTAACTATTTGGTGGAATTTATTGGGGTCATCACTTAATATTTTATCGGGTTCATCTATTACTACAACATTGTGTTTAATTCCCTCTTTGAACCATTTTTCAACCTTTTTATAAAAATCATCATAACCAATTACATAAAACTCATCAAAATTGCTTAAATCGAGCTTTTTCCCTTCAATTCTTTCAATTAGTTTTAAAGCTAAAAATACAGATGTATCGGTTTTCCCAGAACCCGAATCTCCTAAAATTACAAAAAATAAAAGTTTTTTCTTATTCAATTTTTCAATGAAGAAATCAAGTAGAAAATCAAAATATTTTTTAGCTTCTTCCCCTTCAAATTGAAAGTTTTGATCCGCATATTCAGGAATTTTAAAAATTGGTTCAAACCTCTTTAAAATTTTATCTATTCTGGATAATATTAAGCTTGAATCTTCTCCGTGTTTTCCCTCCCTCCAAATAGATGCCAAATTCCACAAATCTTTATTTTTATAATTGTAAATACTCGTTATAACTTCGTGTACATGTCTTAAGTGAATGTAAACCTTAAACTTATCCCAATCGTCAAAATGAAAATCAAAAGTGTAATATTTAAATGAATTATCTAAAATAAGCTTTGCTAATAACTCAATCAATTCCTTTCTAAAAAATATTTTTGTTCTAAACCCTAATTCATGAGGAATTACCGCATATGGTTGTGTTGGAAAAGTTACGGTCTTAAAGAGTGGTTCGTTGAAAATGTTTTTAAAAAATGAATTAACCATTATCGCAAATTTATCAAATTCCATCGTTTTGTCAAAAATATAAGCGTTAAAACACGATTTAAGTTGGTTCCAAACTGAATTTAGATCGATTTTTTCTGGGATTCTTAAATTCTTAAATGATCTACCTTCCTCATTAATCCATTTATCAAGATTTTTATAAAAAATTTCATATTCATCAATTTGTTTATTCTCTTTCTTCATGCTTCGCAAAGAACTTTTTGTAAAAATCTCTGTCAACATCCCTTAAAAAATCCAAGAAAGATTTACTAATTTCGTATGCATACGTATTTTTCTCTTGCTTAATCGTTAATCTCAAAATTTTTAAATCTCGCAAAACCCTTAAAACTTTCCTTATTAATTTAGGGCTAAATTCGCCATGATCTTTTAATTTTTCCATTATTTCGGTAAAAGTTAGTTTTCCATTCTCCATTAAATCTTTTAAAATCCAATTTGCTACTTTAAGCTTTATAATTCCTTTCGGTTGATGCTTGAAAATTACTTCTAAAAATGTATTAAAGCTCATAATATAATTTATCTTTATCTATTTATTTCTTTCCCTCCTTTTCCCTCCCTACCTACCTCTCTTTCCCTTTCCCTTTCTATTCCAAATTTTTGGCATTGTATTCCAAAAATTTGGATATGTCAGTTTGAAAAAATATTTTCACAACTTAACCTTGATGCTTTTATTTCGTTTTTCCAAAATTTTGGCATGTACGTGGAACCAAAAATTTTTAGAGCTGGGGTTGAGAGCTAGGCTGTGCCAAAATTTTGGAAATGTCCGAATCCTTAATTTTTTGATATAATTTCGGATAATATCTTTTAACTTTTTCTAAAAATATTGGAAAAACTTCTTTTGGAATTTTTACAATTCTGTTAAAAATCCATCGTTTATTTTTTCTTATTAAAATTAAAAAATTAACTCTACAATTTGGACAGTATGGGAAAAGGCTTAAAGTTTTAAATTCGTTCGCACAATGCGGACATCTTACAATCCATCCGTTTTTTCTTTCTTCTTTTTGGATTTCTTTAATTTCAATTCCTAAAGCTTTAATTTTTTGTTCTAATGCTTCCTTTAATGTTTGTGAAAAATTAATTCCACACGTTTGTGCTTTTAAATAAAGTTCGTAAGGGATTGTAACAGAAAGTGTTTTTCTTCTTTCCATAATATTTTTATTATCTTGTCACTTCCTTTCATTTTTATTGATTCTTTTTTATTTTTTCTTACTCTCTCTTTTCTTATTTTTTCTTTTCAATTTTATACGTACTGTCCCGTTTTATGTAATGTGTGGGACATGACTATAGTGTATTTAGACAAAGGACAAAGGGATATATAAATACTTAATTATACACTAATGTGTAGGACATATGATAAATTAACAAATTAAAAAAATAATTATTACTACTACTACTAATTTATATATATAATATCGATCGATATATTTCAATATCAACCGATATCGTTCGATATTAAAAAATATCATTTGATATCAATCAATTAAAAAACACACTCACAACATTTAACCCCCATCACACCTATCACACCAGTCACATCTAATAAATAAAATAAAATATTATTACAATTTTTACAATTTGAATTTTTGTTTTTTGAACGTACATACCAAAATTTTAGCAAAACGAAATTGATGGACTTGATGGACTTGATGGACTAAAAAAATAATGGCCACTGATGGTGATGGACTTGATGGACTTGATGGACTAAAAAAATAATGGCCTACTCTCCAAAGAGGGGGGTATCTCCTATAAGTCCATCAAGTCCATCACTTTGGTGGGGGGTTTCTCCACAAAAACTAGGAGAAAATGCGGTGATGGACTTGATGGACTAAAAGTTAGTCCATCAATCTATTACCACTAAAAAGTAGTTACAATTTTTAAAATTAATATTCTAAAAAATTACATATCAATTTTATTAGTTGTCAATTTTTTTGATATGTAATTTTCAATGAACGTACTTGCCAAAAAAATTACCATACCGATTTATTAACTATCAATAAAATTGAAAGCTAATAAATCAATATACTAATTATTAATTATGGTTGAGAAACTTGAAAAAATACAAATAAAGCCAGAAAAAGAAAAGTTTGACAACCTATTTTTAGGAAAGTATGTGAAAGTAGTTTCAAGAATGTTCGAAGATAAAACATATTTTGTTTACAAAGGATATTTAAGGGGGTATGATAGCTCTTTCATATACTTGACTAATGTAACGTTTGAAGACCACAATGGCAATAAAATAGCAACTTATGAGGCAATCGCAATAAGCAAATCCGTAATCTCAGCTATTTTGATATGATCCTTTTAGATATTTTATTTCCAAACACCGTGAAGGGGAAAAAATTAAAAGAAAAAGCCAAGTTGGTTTTGGAAGAATTAAAGAAAAACGGAAAAACCGAGCTTTCTAACATTAAAAAACTTTGCGGGTCGAAAGCAAATTATAAACAAATTATTGATAAATTCCAAAAAATAAAATTGATAAAAATTAAAAGAGAAGGAGGAAACAAGAGCATTAAATTCTTTGCGGAACTTTCAGTAAACGAGTGTTTAAACTTCTTTAATGAAGAAATTCAAAGAGATATTAACTCATTTTTCAAAAGTTGAAGGATGTACTATTAAGTTACATATGCCAAAATTTTGGAAAAACGGCCATTGAAGTAAAAAACCCCTCAAAAAATTTGAATTTTTTTGGGTTTTTTCTTGAAAATAAACCACAATTCTTAAATGGTTAAACATGTCAAGAAAAATGGAATGAAAATAAATTAAGAAGTGAACCGAAAGCTTTATAATGTGTAAAGCAAAATAATAGTATGGAAACAAAAAATAAAAATATAAATGAAAAAGAATTGGTGGTTGATAGAATAGGTCAACTTACGTTAAAAGTAGATAAAAGAATTTATAAGATAGTTAGATACATAAGGAAAAAAACAAAATATCCTCTTGGAAGGTTGGCGGATCTTGCGTTTATGTTTTTATTTACCGAACATCTTGATGTTGTAACTAATGGTATTGCTGTTCTTGATGTTTATCTAGAAAACCATCCAGAAAACAAGCAAAAGTTTCTTGAAGTCTTGGAAAAAGTTGAACGAGATGAACTATTTAAAAGATAATAAAGATAATTAAGAGTTATGAGGAGGGGGGAAGACAGGGGGCTAATGATACATAATAAATATTATATAATAAATAAGAATAAAAATATAAATCTTTCTCTCCTTCCCTACCTTTCCCTTTCTCCCTCCCTTTCTCCCTGCCAAAAAATTTGCAAAACGGACGAAAATATAGAGAAAAATATATACGAAAATATAGAGCAAAATATAAACGATGATCTATATACAAATCTAAAGAATTATTTCTATAACGAACTTGACAAAAAAGAAGCACATATTTTTACGAACGAATTTGATTTTGATGAAAAACTTTTCAAGTGTTTTGAAGATGCAATTGTGCAAAAAAGTGACGAAGACTATTGGTATTTCTTGAGGGAGTTTTTGCTAAACAAAGAAGAAAGAGAGAGGTTAATGAAATATGATTGATTTAAAATATCTCAAAAATTTACACGAAAGGGGATTTGATATAATTTTAACTACAATCGATAAGAGACCATTATCAATTTGGGAAGAAAGATGGAGTTGGGAAAAAATTGAGGAAATTTACAATTTAAACAAAGATAAAGAATTAAACATTGCGATAAAAGTTGGACCTTTCAAAAACGACTTATGGTTAATTGCTATAGATTTCGATAATCCAAAAACTACATATCATATTTTTAGTCAACTACCGTCAACAGTTTCAAGATTTGGAGGTTTAGCATGTCCAAATTGCGGTGATAAGCATAAGAGAAATGAAAACGGTTATTTTGTTTGTGAGAAATGTAGAGAAAAATACACAAAAGATAAAGCGTTAAGAACTTTAGCATTCTTATATTTTGTCAAGGAAGAAACATTAAGAGAGCTTGGTTTAGATTCTAATAAAAAGTTTGGAGATGTTGAAATTCTTGTAAAAAACCATTTAATAACAATTCCGCCATCAAAACACGTTGATGGTGTTGAATACGAGTGGATTAACGAACCTAGGTTTTATTCAGAAGATTTAGGAATAAAAGAGTTGGATAAGAAAACATTAGCATGGTTAATAAATGAATTGCAAAAGTTTGCACCAAAACCAATAATTGAAATAAAAACTTTTGAAGAAAAAAGGAGCGAAAAGTTAAGCGAAGAGGAATTCATTAATAGAGTTGTTAATCTTATAATTCCTTACTATGTTGTAGGATTTAGAGATTTTATTATTTTTTCACTTTCTGGTGCTCTAATGAAAGAGGGGATAAGTAAAGATATAACTTTAAAAATTGTTGAAACAATAGCAAACAAAACAAACGATGAGGAAAGAAATCAAAGGATTGCAGTAGTAGAGTGGTTATACGAGAAAAACATCAAAGCAAAAATTTTAAAAGATGAGCAATATTTAAGATTTTTAAAATGCGAATGTGGAAGTGATGGCACAATTGAAAAAATAGATGATGAAAGATATAGATGTAAAAAATGTAAAAAAGAATATTCTATCAAAAAATTGGCAAACTTAATTAAAATTGTTGGATATAACCAACTTCAAGAAACAATCGCACAAGTAATTAAGTCAAAAAATCCAGCAAAAGATGAAAAAGGGGTAGAAAATGAGGTTATTGGTTTTATTATCAATTTAAAAACATTAATAAAAGCGTTTAAAGGTTTAAAACCAAAAAAAGAAGAATTTAGTATTATCGAATCTGAAACACTTGAAAACATTTTAAAATATTTCTACTTAAAAGATGAAAGCATACTAACATGGAAAATTTTTTCGAGATGGTTCGCAAAGGCTAAATATAGCCCATCAACATGCTTTAATATTTTGGAAAAAATCAAAACTGAAAAAGAAGATGAAAGAAATTATAAAGAATTGTTAAGTGTAATGATCGCACAATATTTAAAAGAGGGGTATGAACTTGAAAAAGTAATTGAAGAATTAAAAGAAAACGATATTTTTATCGAAGTTGGTATTGATGAGGATGATGAGGAATTTATTGAAGCAATTAAAAATTTAGCAAAAGAAGAAGACGGAAAAACATGCACGTTAAGTTATTTAATTGAAAAAGTTGGAAAGGAAGAAAAGGATGTTTTATATTGGATTTATAAGCTTGAACAAATATTTGGGGTTTCAAGTCCTTTCGAGCTAGATCCATTTTTTGCGGAAAGAAAGAGAGGAAAAAACGTTTTTGCAAACATTCCAACAAAAGGAATAATTGCAACTTTAATTATTGATGATCGACAAAAAACTACGGAATACGATTATGAAATTTATGATTGCGCATTCTTAACTATTGAGGTTTATAAAGATGTTGATACAAACTTGTTAAAATATAAAGTAAGAATAATTAAACCAAACGGAGAAATTGAAGTTTTTAGGGGTTTTGAAGAAGATATAAAAAATGAAATGAGAAGGTTCTCAAAAAACAGAAATTTGTATAGCGATGCATTTAATGCATTAATAAATGCGTCTGAAAACAAAAAGAAAGCAAAAATTGCAAACTCCCCACTAATAGAAGGTTTCACAGTTTACAATGGAAAGCTATTTTGGTCAAGAGAGGTTGAAGGAAAGGTTGAATATGACGTTGATAAATTAAAGATTGCTTTGAAAAAATTACTCGAATTAAGAGAATGGTATAAGAATTTAAAAGAATTTTGGGCAATTGTGAAATTAGCGCTCATTTCACCATTTACATACGCATTTAAAAAGATTGGAAAGAGGCCGATAGGAAACCCGCTAATTTTTGGACCAACCGCAGTAGGGAAATCTACATTAGTAAACTTATTAAAGTTCGTTTGGGATATTCCAGATAGAGAATTCTATTTAACTCCAGATATGACAGCTCCAAGATTGGCAGAAAAATTAAGAAAAACGACTTACGGAATGGGAGCGAACGAAGCTGAGAAAATTTTTGAAGATAAGGGTTTGATGGGAATTATTAGAAATTCGTGGGATTCGTTATATTCAAGAGAAAGGTTTTATGAAGGTAGGTTAATACAATACCCAGCATTAAGCTTAATTTGGTGGACTACACGAGCAAACCCAAAAATCTATTTAAGGGATGATGATTTAAGAAGAATGATTATTTTTGATTTGTCTGGCTATGAACCGTTTGATGAAGAAAAGCAAAAAGAATTTGAATTAAAGTTTGGAAATCGTGGTGAGTTTCTACAAGAATATTTAAGATACATAGGTCCGTTTGTTTATAAGTTCATGCTTGAAAATTGGGAGCGTGTTAAGGAATACGATTTATATACACAATGGCAAAGTTTAGGGAGCGAAATTATTGAATATTTATTTAAAATTGCAAATATTGAAATTCCTAACGAAGAGCTTGATGCAATAAGAAAGGAATACATTCAACCAAGACTAAAAGAGTTAAGAGAGGAAAGGAGGGATCAAATTATTTTGATAATAAAAAGCAAAATAAACGAAGCAATAAGACCAAAATTAAAGCCAGACGAATTTGTTTTTAAAGATGAGTATGGAAACGCGACCGGAGAAATGAACGAAAAAGAGAGATGGGAGCACATGCTTAAATTGTATGACAAAATTGTAGATTCACACGAAATAATTGTTGATAGTGTTGAAAGAGAAATATATTTAACAAACGCATTTTTGAAAACTTTAGAAGAAAGGGGTATAATTTTATCAAGTTTGGAAGAACTCGCAAACATTTTAAAAGAAAGTCCTCAAGATACAAAAGTTTTGTATGAAAAGAAAACCAACAGAAGAAAAAATTTAAAAGGTAACAAAGTTGTAACTATCAAGTTTGATTTAATTCTCCCAGAAGAAAATGAATCTTAAAAATTTTTTGAAAAAATTGAAAATGAAATTTTTGGAATTTCTCGCAAAATACTTAAGTCTTTGGTCTATACACTAAAATGTTTTTACTTTAGTGTATAGATTTTTATTAAAATAGGATTTTGTCCACAAAATGCCCCATTTTTGGACCAAAATCTTTAATATATTTTCAAATTTGATACAATAAATACAGAAATGACAAGCTTGCAGTGCCTTGAGGGGGCAGCGCTAGTACTCTTAATGGGTGTAGCAATAGGAATAGTGGCGGTAAAAATACTAACCGATGTTGGTGCACTAATAAACAACAGTCAGGCACAACAAGTAACAAGTCAAGGACTTATTGCAATAAGTCTTATATTCCAATAGATTAAAGTAATTTAAAGCAAAGTATTTAACACTTTTTTTATTTTTTTTTACTAATCAGAACTAAGAAATATAAACAATTTTTACCTTTTTATTAACCTTCTCTTTTCTAATGTTTGGAACTTCAAAATTATTGAAAATAAACCTAACATATTCTTTACTAACTTTGAATTCTCTAGCAATTTCTTCATATGTTGTTTCTTTCTTTTCTTTCACAAACTCTATTATTTTGTTCACTATTTCACTACTTTTTTTGAACTTTTCAATTTTTGGACTTTCAACCCTTGAAAGAGTGTTTATTATTTGGTCCTCTTTTGGAATTATTATAAAATCAATTTTGTTCTCAATTCTTTTCAAACTTTCTTCAATATTTTTCAAAATTTTTAACATTAAAACATCCT
>Ga0326760_1001498_pt1 | contig 10427 bp, 9 predicted proteins | sample GCREP_S_FD_207668 | JGI IMG/M metagenome (GOLD analysis project Ga0326760, IMG submission 207668) | Hot spring sediment microbial communities from Geyser Creek Basin, Yellowstone National Park, WY, United States - GCR.EP_S | ecosystem: Environmental > Aquatic > Thermal springs > Near-boiling...
CGAGGAAGCCTTTGAGAGTGTTGATAGGTGATGAGATAGGGCTTGGAAAGACTATAGAAGCCATAATGTTTCTTAAGTATCTTCAGGAGGTTGGTGAGGTTAAGAAGGCTCTCATACTTGTCCCCAGGGTTCTTGTGAATCAGTGGGAAGGTGAGTTGAGAAGGTTTGGGGTAGAACCTCTAAGGATTGAGAGAGACACTATAGAGATGCTTGTTGCCAGAGGTTTTCCGGATGGTGTCTACCTATCATCTATAGATCTCGTTAAGAGGGAGAGGTATAAACAAGTAGTGCTAAATGCTAGGTGGGATATTGTAGTAGTTGATGAGGCGCATAGAGTGGGTATTGTAGGGGGTAAAAAGAATGCTAGGTATATCTTTCTAGAGGAGCTAATAACCAAGAACCCGTCAATAAATGTTGTCTTGCTCTCTGCCACACCACATAGGGGTAAGGTTGATGACTATATACAGAGGCTAAAGCTTGTTGACCCCAACCTCTATGCAGGCGTGAATGAGCTTGATAGCGAAGAGTTCTACAAACGTATAAACGGTGCTCTGGTCTTTAGGAGGACAAAGCTCGATGTGAACGTTATTTACGAGAAAGCCCCTGTATTCAAGCCCTGCGAGTTCATAGCACATGTTGTTGAGGCGAATGACTACGAGAAGAAATTTCATGACACCCTAGTAATGTTTTTACGCAACAAGCTTCTCGAATACTATAGTAAGGCAGGTAAGGAGCCGAGGGGGTTAGCACTCCTATTAACTCTGATAGCCAAGAGAGCCTCCTCAAGCCCTATAGCAGCTCTAAAGACTTTTAGCAGAATACTTGCGAAGAGAGGAGCTATACTCATGGGCAAACCAGAAGACGCTCTTAAGGAGGTTGAAGAGAAAGCTGACGAAATCATAGACTCGCTGTTCACAACATATGAGGAGTACGGGCAGATCTTCGACGAGGCTGAGAAGGGTGTTGCTGAGGATATTGATGATATTCTTGAGAAGTTCGCAGAGTACCTCACACAGCTTCTGAGTGAAGATGATTTTGATAAGCTGGAGAATCTTATGAAAATGGCTCAAGAGATTGTCTCAAAGTCAAAGGATTCGAGGCTTGCTGAAGTCATTAACCTTGTTAAGGAGCACTTGCAGAAGGGTGATAGGGTAGTAGTGTTTACAGAGTTTAAGGATACAGCAGAGTACATATACAACGCATTACTAAGCCCAGAAACTTTGTCGCCGCAACACAGAGACAAGGTATGCCTAGTTACAGCTGCAAGGATTGAGCCTCCAAAGGCTCTTCACAGAGAGGCTAAGTATCGCAAATATAGTATTGAGGATGTTAAGAGCTGGCTGAAGAAAGGTCTTGTGGATATTGTTGTATCTACTGATGTTGCTTCAGAGGGCTTGAACCTGCAATACGCAAATGTTGTTATACACTATGAGCCTACGTGGAGCCCTATAAAGATTGTTCAGAGGATTGGTAGGGTCTGGAGGGTAGGTCAGGAGAAGAATGTTTACAGCTACAACGTCTTACTAACAATTGAAAGTGACTTAGCAGTTTTTGAGAACCTCTACTGTAAGCTACTTAGCTGGTTAATAGCTGGGGTAGAGTCAAAGGTTGTTATAGGGGAGAAGCTGAAAATAAGCTTCCTAAAGGAGAAAGAGACTCAGCATGAGAGAATTGACATATTCGCTATGCCTGTTACAGGTGGTAAAGAGGAGAAGGGATATAGTGAGTACAGAGCCATTATAGAGTTCATTAAGGAGGGTAAGAGGGGTTTAGAAGCGTACATAAATCAGATACTCTCACTGTTGCAACAACTGAAGCAAGTTAGTAAGAAGGTTGAGAGTGAGAAAGTAGATAAAATGGTGGCTGTCGAGAACATTATATCTGCTGGGCTTGGAGGTTTATGCAGGAAGGAAGCAGATGAAGCGTTGTTAAAGATCCTAGAGAGCTTAACCCAGACTGAGGGGTGCTTAATTGAGAAGGGGGATAACAGGATAAGGTTTGTGCACTGCCCAAGTCTAGGAGTTGTAACTTCTATTGAAAGTCTTGCTGATGCATATAGGATTATTAGGGAGCTTACCAGGGCTGTCAACATTAATGAGCCTGTTATCCTCCTAGCCACAGCTGTTAGCGACAAGGATCTGAAGGAGCTTCACCTCTTTGAGGTTGTAGCCAAGCTGGACAACAGAATTGTCTACAGTGAGGTTGTGGGTGTTATAGGAGCTGGGGTAGAGCTTGTTAGGGGTGCTAAGCTACTTAGCCTTGTTGCTGAGGCTATACCCAATATTATTGGCGTTGTAGATTCAGTGCAGTTCAGCGATAGCAGTACCCACGCTAATATGGTGTCTAAGGTGAAATCCGTTGTTAGCAGAGCTCTTAGGCTCTACGTTATTTCTCCGCTAGATGAGTACATACGCTTTGTCGAAGGTAATGACCTCAGTAACAAGCACAAGGATTGGGAGCCGACAGCCAAGTCAATATCTGTTGATGCTAGGTGGATTGGCTCAATACTCTTCATATCATCTGATGTTGGTAAAGAGGTTTCGCCACCGCCTCCAATAAAGGTTGAGGAGGTTGAGAAGAGAGCTATGGAGTTCGTTATGGAGTTTGAGAGGAGGAGTGGTAGGGTTCCTGAGGATGTTAGTAAGTATGAGCATTACGATGTTAGGAGCTATGATCCTAGAACTGGTGAGGTTAGGTATATAGAGGTCAAGGGTAGGTGGGATCCAACACTAGTAGTGGAGCTTACGGAGGAGGAGTTTGAGTATGCTAAGAAACTTGGTAAGGGTTACTGGCTCTACATAGTTTATGATATTGGCTCAGGCAAGCCAAAGCTTGTCATGGTTCGTGATCCTGTAAACAATGTTGTTTGGCAGCCCATCCCTGAGTACAGGTATAGAGTTGTAGGGATAAAGCGTGAAGCCGCGAAAACGGTTTGAGTATAGTAGCCTCGTTATTGAGATTTATGGCGGTTTTGGCGAGGTTGGTGGGAACTGCGTAGTTGTTGTGGATGGGGATAGAAAGCTTGTGTTCGACTACGGCATTAAGTACAGCGTTATGAGGAGGTATTATGGTGGTCGTGTAGAGCCTCTAGGTCCTGTTGAGATTATTAAGCTAGGTGTAGTCACAAACCCTGAAGTTACTGAGGATGCTCAAGCCCTCTACATATCGCATCTACACCTAGACCATGTAGGGTTACTATCAGCTGTTTACTCATCGACACCAATAGTGTTTCCAGATAAGGATATAGCTAAGGTAACCATTGGTTCGTGGTACGAGAAGTCCCCTAAATGGCTAGCCTATGTACCCCCAAGATACTGGGACTCAACATTATCGGCAAAGATCTTAAGCGAAGACAACAACTCTGTAACAGCTATACCTGTAAGCCACAGTGCTTACCCAGCAGTATCATACATGTATATGGGTAGAGAAGCAACGCTTTTCTATAGTGGTGACCTTAGGCTACACCCACTTGCACAGTTATCCCCATCCCTTGAAGAAGGTTTGCAGAAACTGGGTGTAGAAAATGTTGATATAGCAATTGTTGAGGGTACAAACATAGGTAATCCAGCACCTCCAATGACTAGGTCAGGATTCGAGGAGATAATGCTAAACAGCATAAGGACTTTCGACGGAGTCATAATATCTGTTGACCCTCTAGACTTCGAAGCAATGCTATACATATACAAAGTTGCTGAAGGGAGTCAGAGAGATGTTGTGATAGCCTCTGAAAGGATATACTGGATGCTTAGGATAATCTACGATAAGGCACCTCAATACATAAACAGGACCCAAGCAATTATAGAAACATTGAAACACCCACCACCAGTACCACTAAGCAGTGTAAGCCTGGTGAATGAAGTATTCAAAGATATGAAGAAGTATATTGTAGTAGCAGAACCTGTACACCTATTAGAGCATTTAAGGAGGTTAAAGGTGCAGGGAAGAGAAATAGACTTGACAAACACCATAGCGTTGTTACTGGATCCAGAACCGAGAGAAACAGTTAGAGAAGTGGAGAACAGGGTGCTGATGCAGTGGCTGAAAATGTTTGGAGTACAACCCCAAAGAGTAAGACTCTCAGGACACTACCAACCACAACACCTAAAACAATTGATACAGATGCTCAAACCAAAGCAACTAATACCAATACACACAGAAGAGCCGGAACTAATGCTAAAACTCTTCGAAAAAGAAAAATGTAAAAGCACAACACAATAACTCTTCCAAGAATCCCCCAGCTTCAACCTTCACAATCTAAAAGTCTAACAAGAGTGTAATACAACTAGCACTCTACCAGATCATTATTTAATCCCTGGTGATTGCGATAAACGCTCTATATGCAGATCCTAATGAGCTTCTCAAAGCCCTAAAGAATTCAAGAATGTTACCTACAGCTTTGAGGTCTCAACAATTGTTTGAGGTTGGCTGTTTAAGTGGTTTTAGTTAAGGTATTTGTTGGATTTGGCAAATGATGTTGAGAGGCTATGCTTCAATAATTTTCTTGGGTTTTCTACGGAGTTTTTGAGAATGGGGTGATGAAGATCTTTCTTGATTTGTTGTAAGACTTTATTGTGGGATGCTTAACGGTTGGAGGGTAAAGCAATGGATTTTCTTTCCCAAACATAGCTGTGGAAGTGTGTATAAAAGGGGTTGAGGTTGATCAGCATGATTTTAGATTGGTGGTATTAGGCTTGGTGTTTCCTTCACAGACCTCTTCTTTTGGATTGTTCTCGGCTTTACTCTAATAATGAATTCTGATGTTTTGCCCCTTGGGCTAGTGCCGTAGTAGTGGTTGAATATTCCTCTGCATTTTGGGCACTCCAACCTCTTAACCTCGTAGAACCTGAACCTCCAGGTTTTGTGAAGCTTGAATCCGTCTTCATAACCACAGTAGGGACACTTAGGCTTTGCCTGCATATTGTAGCTCCCTACTCAGGCTCTGATTTAGAGATTATTTAAGGTTTCTGGTGCTCTCGTTTTCGCATAGATACTTCAACTCATTAATACATTGTATTTGTATTCCTGTAGTACTGAGCTAGCGGCTTTATTTCTGTGTTTTTCTATGGGTTTGTCTGGGGGTTGCTGTTTTTGGGTTGAGCGTTGCTACAAACTTCTTTGCAGTGGCTTGAAGCGTGAGTAAGTTGCTAGGTGTTGTGGTGTCTGTGTACAGAGTGCTTGTTTATGTGAGTGGAGCTGGTGTTGGGGGTCTGCGTTTTATAAAGGTTTATAATGTTTCTTAGGTACTGCATTTTATAGAGTGAGGCTCTGTTTTGGAGTGCTGTGTGCGTGGTTTGCAATGTTTGATGCTCATAGCATTGTTCTGTACCTTATTGCTAGGTACTGCAGGGTTGCTGGGAAGGGTATTACTAGGACTAGGCTTATGAAGCTTCTGTTCCTCGTGGACTACATGTACTGGAAGAGGTGTGGTAGGAAGCTTACTAATTTAGAGTGGCGTATGTATCTCTTCGGGCCTTTCTCTAGAGAAGTTCTCGATATTCTTGATGAGCTTGAGGATGGGGGTAAGGCTATAGTTGAGGAGATTGAAGGGGGTCTACCTATACAAAGCCTATGAAGAGCCTGCTAATCTCAGTGAAGCTGTTAAGAGTCTTGTAGATGAGGTTGTTGAGAAGTTTGGTAAGTTGAGTTTAGATGAGTTGCTAAACTATGTGTATAGCCTTGACGAGGTGAAGAGGACTGGAATAGGTAAAGTCATTCTATGAGCATGGTTGATGAGCTCTTCACCGTTGATGTTCTTAGGTGTGGAATTGAAGCTAGGCTAGCGCCTAGCGATGTTGCGATTGAGGTTACAGCACTGTTTACAGACTACATTGCAGAGTTAGACAGCTTATGCAGAGTAAGCAAGCTTGCTTCTCTAGCCTCTCTCACCATAGGAACACTACTATCATATGCCATGACTAGTGGCAGTGAGGAGGAGGAGAGGCTTTATCTAGAGAAAGCAGAGAGAATAGTGCTAACACTCTACAAAGTAATTGACAAGCTGAAACACGATAAGTACAACTGCCAACCAGTTGCTGAAGCGCTAGAGGAAATACGAAGAGCTTTGCCAAGAGAAGAAGCGTTGCAAAGGATATCGCTTAAGAGCTGCTTTACCAAAGCACCTTTTCCTCGACACCTACTACTACCACTCGTGGACAAGACTCATAGTGAAAGGTGTTAAGAGCAGTATTGACAGGGTTAAGGACGTGTTCAGAATTGATTCCATACTGTTTTCGAAGACATTCAACTCCCTCCGAAATCTCTTCCCTTAAAGCTTGAGGAAAAGCACATTGAGAGAGTAAATAGTGCGTTACAGACCTTCAGCGATACTGTCTATAGGCGTGTTATTGAGGGTAAGTTGAAAGAGATAGACTTTCTCAAAATGCTTAAACTACATAGGAGAGGAGCACATCCCATTAATAGAGTACACACTCATAGCTGATGAATATGGGAAAGTACATGAAGAGAGCATACCCCAGGCACACACTATAAAGGTTAGTAAAGAGCTTAGAGTAAAGATAAGGAGGCTGTATAGAGATGGGCTCCTAGGGGTTATACGCATAATTAACCCCCTGCATTATCGCGAATACCTAATACTCAGGGTCAGCAAATTACTTGGTCTACCAATTGAGAAAGCATATGCGCCTAAGCCCCTAGTCAAAGAAGTTAGCGTAACCATTAATGAGATCGAGAGACACATTTGCAAAGGCATAGAAGCGTAAGCAAGCTGCCCTACCATAAAGAGTGGGAAAAGCATTAAGAACAACTCTAACGATGTTTGCCTTGCACTAGCCTTAGCCATGTATATTGCAAAGAAAAGAAGTTTGTAATCGTAGCCGCAGTTCCGCAAAAGTGGGAGTGCTTTTGCTGTTCAGTAAAGTACCTGAGGAGGTTAGAGGGAGTAGTAGACAAAATTAGCCTATTAGAAGAGGTGAATAGTAAAAGCTCGGATTTAGCAACTATAGTGAACCACTTTAGCTCGTCACCACATCCCCATACAACTCCAGACGCCTTAATGGTTATGTCTCAAGTTATGACAAGCACTATCTCTACCTGCAGCTAAGAGCACTTCAGCTAGCTTGGGGTGGCTTAGAGAAGGGGCTATATTAGTAGTAGGTGCGGTCCTATGAGTCTCAGCAGGGCTAGGTATTTGGGTGTGTAGACCACTTTCTTTTTCTTTTCAACTGCTTTAATAATAGCCTTAGCTACTTCTTCTGGTGGTGTACCTCTAGATATTCTCCTGCCTGCTTTTTCGTGAAACTCTGTGTTTATGAGTCCTGGGTAGACTTCGACTAGGTGTATGCCTTTTTCTCTAAGCTCTTTTCTGAGGGGGTTCAGCTCATATATAGGTTCATATTGTTTTATGGTCATCGCATCATCTCCTTTCCCCTGCATCGCTTCTTGGGTCTGCATCCGCCTTAGGGGCGTTCAGGGCCACCCCAGAGACCCCACATCTTGAGTTGCTGCCCTCGGGGAGAGCCTTAAAGGCTCTTCACCCCTCACAGGAAACACCATCAAAATGTATGATAATGTCAAGCCTTATAAACCTTTATGAAACTCAAAACAGCTGCGAAAGGCTTTTGATGCGTAGTGTAGTGCTATTTTTGTGGCTCCGTAGATTGGCAGCTCCTTCATGACCGCGTGTATGCCTGCTGTAATTACCATGACTACTGCTGAACCCTTCTTCATGTGGTGTAGAAGCTCTTTGACCAGCACTATTGGTGTAACAAAGTTTGTCATAGCCATGGATGCAACATTTTCTGCTCTGTGCTCTAAAACTGTTTTGTAGAGGCCAAAGCCAGCGTTGTTGACAAGCACATCAACAGCACCAAAGCTCTTAACACTTTCAACAACTCTTCTAACGCCATCAATTGTTGATAGGTCTGTAGCTATGTAGTCAAAGCAGTTGCCCAGCTCGCTTCTAACACCCTCAAGCCTCTCCCTACTCTTAGCAACACCAACAACTCTAAAACCCTTTAAGCATAGTAGCTTAGACAGCTCAAGGCCTATGCCAGACGAGGCGCCTGTAACAACCCACAACACGTCTTCTCACACCCAACACACCTACATGTACAAAAGTCCATAATAAACGCGCTTGCCAATGACATTACCTTCTCGCAAAACCCTATAGCAACCCCCTTTTCACATGTAGTTCCTCTAAAAGCCTTGAGAACTAACAATGCTAAATGTGTTAAAAGCCTATCCATACTTTACTTTTTAAGTAGGTAGAAGGCTTAAAACACTTTTTAAATTAGATATGCTTGAGTGAGGTGTGCTAGTGTGTCTTTGGCTGAGAAGCTTCTTGAAGAGCTCAAAAGTGATGAGAAGCTTAGGGAGGAGTTCTTAGCTTTCGTGGCTGAGGGTGTTGCTAGGAATAGAAGGGCTAGGCTGGTAATGCTTCAGGGGCTGATAAGGGAGGCTGCAACAAAAAGTGATGTGGAGAGCGCTAGAAATGAGCTCAGAGCTGAAATAGAGGCTCTGAGGAAGGAGTTTAGAGCTGAAATAGAGGCTTTAAGGAAAGAGTTTAGGGAAGAGATTAGGAGGCTTGAAGCAAGGATAGAAAGCCTTGAGGCGAGGATAAGCTCTCTTGAGCAGAGAGTAGCTAGGCTAGAGGGCTCTATAAGCCTCTTCATAAAGCTCTTCATAGCCTTCAACCTGCCACTACTCGTAAGCGTTATAGCAGCTCTAGTCGCTCTACTGCTCAGAATACACTAATCCTCTAACAGCTAAAGTACAGTGATTTAAGGTGTTTAAAGTGAAAACTTAATAAGAAGAGGCGGTTTCTAGTAGCTTAACTTGATGAGGTGCTAAGTCCTTGATGTTTTGTGGGGGGTGTGTGGTATGAATTGTGTGCGTGTAGTTGCGCCTGCGCATCTGCACGCTGGTAACTTTGATTTGAATGGTGGTTTAGGTAGATTGTATGGCACAGTTGGTTTCACAATTGATTACCCAAAGCTTGTTATTGATGTTGAGAAGGCCGTGGGTGTTGAGGCTATCAATACTCTTGCAGAGCGCTTTGCTAGAGCTGTTGCACAGAGCTTTGGCGTCACTGGCTTTAGGGTTGTTGTTAGGGAGAGTTTTCCTGAGTATGTTGGGCTGGGCTACGTTACAACACTTGGCATAGCTATTGGGCTTGGAGTCTCAGAGCTTTTTGGGCTCGGACTTAGCGCTGAGGACGTGGCTCTGGCTATTAGGAGAGGGCTTGTGACTGCTCTCGGTGTTTACGCCTGTAAGGTTGGGGGCTTCATTGTTGAGGGAGGGTTTAGGAAGGGCTCTGCGGAGAAGCACGTCCCCCCACTGGTGTTCAGAGGTGAGATACCTAGTGACTGGCTTTTTGTAGTTGCTGTGCCCGAAGCCCCTAGGAAGAGGATTGTTGAGCTGCGTATGAGTAGAGAGGACAGGATTCTGCAGGAGGTGTACATGAGTAGCGAAGAAGCCTCCTACCTCTCTAGGCTTGTGCTAGTGAAGATGATACCAAGCTTTGTTGAGAGAGACATTGCTAGGTTTGGCGAAGCGCTGACAGAGTTTAACAAGAGGCTGGGGCTTGTGTGGCAGAGGTACCAGGGAGGGGTCTACTGCGACCCCGTGGTGGAGAAGGGCATTGAAATAGCCCTGAGGTACGCCTACGGGGCGTGCCAGTCCTCCTGGGGACCAACATTCTACGCGCTTTTAGACAGTGAAGAGAGGGCTGTGAAGCTAGCTGAAGAGCTTAGGCAACTCCTCGGAAGCCACGGAGGTGGAGAGGTTTTCATAACTAGGGGTAGGAACAGGGGTGTGGAGGTGACTGAGTGTGGTTAGAGCTGTTGGCACGGACAGCGGCACAAAGAGCTACGACATACTCGGCTTTGACGACGAGACTGGGGAGGTGTTTGTAGACGAGTCTATCCCGAGGGAAGAGATGGTTGCTAATCCATACATAGTTGTGAAGCGCTTAAAAGAAATAGACAAGGTGCACCATGTTGACGCTATTGTTGCCTCCAGTGGCTATGGCATGCCGCTGAAGCTCGCTAGGGACGCTACTGATGAGGAGATAGCTCTCGCAACATTTGTTACTGAGAGCGATGTTAGGAGGAGGCTTAGGATAATAGGCTTGAGGAAGCTGCTCAAGCTTCTCAAGGAGGAACCTGAGCTTAGCCACAAAACATACTTCACCCCCGGAGTCATACACTTACCCACAGTACCTCTACACAGAAAGGTTAACAGAATTGATATGGGGACCTCCGACAAGGTGTACACAGCTGCACTAGCAATTGCTAGGCACGCAGAGCTCCACAGTATTGACTACAGCAAGGTAAACCTAGTGGCAGTTGAAATAGGCTTTGCATACACATCAGCCCTAGCAGTGAAGAGTGGTGAGATAGTTGATGCAGTAGCAGGCACAGCAGGCTTTCCAGGCTACCTAGGGCTAGGCTTTATAGACGGGGAGCTAG
>Ga0326760_1001499_pt1 | contig 10419 bp, 9 predicted proteins | sample GCREP_S_FD_207668 | JGI IMG/M metagenome (GOLD analysis project Ga0326760, IMG submission 207668) | Hot spring sediment microbial communities from Geyser Creek Basin, Yellowstone National Park, WY, United States - GCR.EP_S | ecosystem: Environmental > Aquatic > Thermal springs > Near-boiling...
AGATCTCGTGTAGCATACCATCATAGATCTTTAGAGTCTTGTCCTGTACGCCTAGCCCCTCAAAAAGCATCTTAGAAGCCTCAACAGGGACAAGGCAGTCCCTAGACCCATGCATCACAAGCGTCGGAACCCTTATCTTTTGAATAGCATCCCTGGCACCCAAGACCCCACGGGAAAACTCGAATAGAAGCTTCATCGTCACCTCTTTTAGTACAAGGGGGTCCTCAATGTACCTCTTGCCAACCTCTGGGTCTGTCGACAGGCACTCAACCTTAACGGGCAACTTCACCCTAGACTTTGGAGCTATCTTGCTCATCAACGAGACCATTATCTTGTCCCTGGTAGATGCCTCCAGCTGGACAGCGGCGCCGCTCGTTATCAGCCCGTTTATTTTGTCTCCTAGAACGCCGGCGGTATGAACAGCTATGAGGCCGCCCATGCTGTGCCCCAGGAGGAATACCTTCTTGTTTGGGAAAAACGTCTTAACACTCTCAAAAAACGCGACGGTGTCTTCTACAAAATCCTCGAATTTGTCGATGTAGCCCTTTTCTCCTTGGCTTTTGCCGTGGCCCCGTAAGTCATACATGTAGAGCGCGTACCCGTTCTGTGCTAGAAAGTTTCCAAGATTATGGTAGCGGCCCGTATGCTCCGCGAAGCCGTGTACACCAACTATGATTGCTCTCGGTTCTCCCTGGGGAATCCACTTCCTGTAGATCGTAGAAAGACCTGTGGATAAACGGATGCTTTCCTCGCTCACGTATTTCTTTACCCTCAAAAAATATTTAAACCGTTTGCCACCTATATGACATTGCCACGTAAATTGTGTTCAAAGTTTTTGAGCCACAAATAAGAAACTATGCCAAATAACGTATCTTCTTTCGACAAAAATTTATATTCTACCCCAAAGCAATCCAACACATGGTCACAACCAGCGAAATACTCTGGACACTAGGCCTCTTCGCATGGGTAATGTTCGTCGTAACAGTCATTGCCAAAGCCACCTACAACTTCTTTGTAAAAAGGGGAAACCCCCAACGCGTAGCAATATACTATGCTAGAAAAGTCATACACATACTTGCTGGAGGCGCAGTATCGGTAATTATAGCATACCTACCAATATTCTCCTCCCCACTAATGCCCTTCATAATGGCCCTCGTCCTCGCACTCCTAACATACCTCCCACACAAGACAGGCAAACTGATGTACTGGTTCCAGGACCCCGAAAACATCTACGAGGTCGACTTCTGCATAGTCTGGGGCATATTCACAGCCCTCGGCTGGTACGCGGGCAAACAGCTAGGTTTCCAGAACCCCTTCCTCTTCCCAGCCCTACCACTCCTCATAATGGCCGTGGGAGACGGGGTCACAGGAATAGTCAGAAACAAGCTCTTCAAGAGAAGGGTGAAACACTGGAGCGGCAACCTAGCAATGTTCATCGTTTCAGCCGCAATGGCCATAGTCATGGGCTTCGGTCTACCAGGAATACTATCGGCACTCCTAGGAAGCATAGTCGAAAAGTTTGAATACATCGGGAAAATAAGGCTAGACGACAACATAACCGTCCCCACAGTATCCTTCTTCACACTATACGCCCTAATGCTCCTACTCCCAACTCCATAGCCCCACAAATCGACAGAAAAACAACACAAAATCTTCAAGTCTTTTCTTGAAAATACACAGGCATAATGTACACCCGAACCTCTCCCCTCGACGACCCAAACAAAGGGGTTATACAAGCCCAAGCTGTACCCTATACTCATAGTTAAAATTCTTTATAATTTTCAGGCAAACCCATGTTAATGCTTAAATATTCTTTTTTCCCTATAAAAATATGGAAACATTACAAAACGAACTTAAGTTTACCACAAGATTCTTCAAAGAAGAAAATAGAAAAGGCAAAAAATTCACTAGCGAATTGCCCATAATAATTTGCGGAGCTATAGTTGCCCTAATTGGCGGAGCTCTTGCCTATATGTTCCTTGGTAAAAGAGATCAAGAAGCACCTCAAATCGATAAACTAGACTTTAGAGATAGGGTTGAAAGAGGACAGTCTCAAAGTATATTAGTCTGTGCAAAGGAGCAAAATCCAAGCGAATATGCAACTTTAAAGTTAAACGGAACTTCTATAGAACTTCCTTTGAGCGATAGAAGTAATGGAGAGGTTTGCTACTCTTCTTCTTTCGATCCAAGCAAATACTTTAGTAGAGAAGGCGCAGTTTCTGGTCAATTAATCTTGACAGATAAATTTGGGAATTCTGTCAGCAAAGACATCAGTTTTCTCGTTAATCTAGAAGCTCCGAAAATTGAAAATGTGAAAATTGATAGAGTTGATGTAGGAAAATACAAAATTTTAGTTGACGTTAAGGATGAGAATTTGAAAGATGTTTATGTTATTCTTGATGGTAATAAAATTCCTCTTTCTCAAGAGAATGGAAGATTTAGTGGAATAATAGAAACTTTGAGAGATTTGAACTTTACCCTTTTCGCCAATGATAAATTCAACATGACATCCAGCTATCAAGGGAAAATCGAGTTTAGTAAAGATAATCCGAATGTTGCATACGCTTTGCAAAAAGGTTTGAACCGAACTTATGTTTATCTCATTGCTCCTCTCGATAACGATAGGATGCAAGATTTGAATGAGAAGAATTTTGTCGATTTAATTGTTAATAATAGCAAGATTTTAGTTGTTCCAACATTTTCCAGCTATCTAGAGAAACAAGCCTCAGATGGAGTGATAACTGATGAGGAATTGAAATACTCGAGCAATTTTGCAAGCTTAGTTAATAAAATTTACGATACTATTTATGATGCTAAGAATATTTATGAGGACTACATGTATGGCAAGTTCAAGATAAAAGACCCAATCAAAACAGTTGACTATTCCTCTGGTTTAGGTTTAAGGCTCGGCTTTGACAGAGAACTGGCTAAAGATGCCACTGTAAAAGCTATTGCCTACTACGGAATCGCCGTTGTTGATAGGAAGCTGCCAGAGAATCTAAGTGAAATTTCTCTGCTGACAAATGCAACACAGATTGACAAGTATGGCGATAAACTTGTTGATTTTTCTCCCCTAGTATTTCATTCTGTAGATGGGAATAACTTTGTCTTGATTCCAGACGCTGGAAGAGAAACCTGGATGCTCGCCAAACATATGAAATTGATTAAAGATTCAGGTTTTGATATTTTAAAGCATCCTGAAATGTTTGAGGGGCTGAATGGAAAAATAATTGCAAACGCTTATTCAATCTTTGATGCAAATTATGGGGTAAAATACTATGATTACACTTATCCAACTGACAAAAGAGTTTGGGATTTGATAATGCTTCAGTGGAATTTATATTCTAATAAAGCTCCCCAGCTTGGAGGAGAAAATAAACTATACAATAGAGATTTTCCTTGGTACGATTCTGACAAGCTAGATACTTTATACCAAGATGCTAACACAAGAAGACAAGCTTTATTGTTTTTGTTCCACCTCGATAATGGAACTTTTGATATGAACAAAGGCAAAAAAGTTTTTGGGATTGAAGGGGCAAAAACAGCTTTAATACAGGCTGAGAAAGAGTATGAAGCAATAAGTAAGTTGTATCCGGATGGAAAAATTGGAAGATGGAATGAGGATCCAAGATTTTTCTACTATAGTTGGATACATGATGGATTCCATCATGGGTTGGCATATACTGGAGGACAATATTTAGGTCTAGATGAAAATGTCATTCTTCAACTTTTAAATGACAAAGGTGAAGGTAGCTTTAAGAGATTTTTGGATACAATAGCTATAGTTGATTGGGAAAATAATAGGATAATTGATTATTTACCTTTACATGGTCCAGACCAATGTCTCACAAAAAACTGGAAACACTGGGATTTGGTTAAGTTTGTAATGGGGTATGAAAGATGGAATGTTGGAAATTATCCGCCCGCAATAGAAGAAGTAGGAATTTATTATTTTATACCTCAGACTTTAAGAGCATTTGGATTTCCTGTTAGCTCTATCAACAACATAGAACCTACACCTTTGGGAGCATCCGTAAGCGAATGGGCTATTAGTCTTCCGGACAACATTTATAATGGGTTAAAAAGTCATTCTCAAATTCTTGAAGGACCAGCAAACCTTTTCGGCTTATATTATTGCAAAGAAGGGTTGGTTAAAGATGGTATAAAAAAAGTTTGCTTAATGCTACCCAGTAGTGATATCGTTATTTATCTTATGAAAAAACCCTGAAGAATGGATTTATTAGTAAATCAAGCAAGCTAACTTTTTTATTCGAGAAAGAAACAAATTCATTTGGCGAGTCACAAAGCCGGGATTTTCCTCCATAATTGGTAATGAATTTTCCTCCAGATAAAGGGTATGGTGCCTTTCTGTACTCATTTATAAGTTAGTTTTTAATCACGGCGCGCGCTTACTAAAAAACTTACGTGGCATGTTACCCATTATACGCAGTGAATCTATCTCTTGAGAAAAACATTAAGAAGGAAATAATTAATAGATGGAACATTTACAGCTCGCTGGCTGTTTTCTGTGGTAGTCCTTTCTTGCTTATTTCTTCGTGGCTTATTTCGAGTACCTTGGTGGGCTCCTTTATTCCTCTCGCCTTTATCAATGCGAATAGTTCCTCCATGAATACGCCAGGTTCGCTCGCCTTTGTTGTCTGGGTGCTTGTCGCTGTTGATGGGTCGCCGCGCCACTCGCCCCTTGTCGTTGTGTATATTCCGCAGGAGGGGCTTCCCTTTACGCCTATGACTATGTACTGGGCGCCCTTGCCTGTGAGCTCCTGGAGTAGGGTTAGTGTTGGCTCTAGGATGTGTCTGCAGTGTGCCCTGTAGTTTGGTGTGTCGTACTGGTTTTTGGTCATCCACCAGCGGTTCATGCCTAGGTATGTTGCTTCTGGGCATGGTAGCTGTACTATGCCGTATCCCTTGTCTATGAGTAGCTTTACTAGTGATTCGACTGTGCCCTTGTGGCTGGCTAGACCTGGGGCCACGGTGTTCTGGTTTAGTATGCAGTGCGCTACGACTGCTATCTTCATTCCTCTAGCGTCTCCCATGGACATCTTTGACGCCCTATTCTAGCTTTAGCCTGTTCCTTATGCGCCTAGTTGCCTCTGAGAGCTCGCCTATCCCGAGCTCTCTTAGTGTCTCGTCTCGAGGTATGCCGTACTGGTCCCAGCCAAGGTAGTCGAAGTACTCTTTTTTCTGTTTCTCGAGCTCTGTCCTGTCTACTGCTCTGCCCTTGAATGGCCCAGATGGAAGTGGCTCGTAGAACCTGGGCGGGTTGTCGTCGTGTATCCTTGGGTTCCAGTAGAGGTCTGGCCCTCCTAGGAGGAGCAGCACTCTCTGGAGCGAAACTATTCTCCTGGCGTGCTCCCTGAACCATTTTGCGCTAGAGATTTCCCAGCCTGTTATTGCTTTCAGGAACTGGTATGGCAGGTCGTCTACGGCGTTGAAGGAGCATATGACCGCGGAGTCCTCGAATGCCGCTGTGAACTCGCCCCAAGCCTTCTCTACTGGCAACCTTGGCGGGCTTGTGTGGTCTCCTCCCTGTACGCCTACAGCATAGGTAAAAGCCTGTGGGAAGTCTTTTCCGCTCCTTGCGCCGTGGGCACCTATGCCTATTCCCTTTACGTGTACGGCGTAGCGTGAAAGGTCTTGTCCCTTTTGTTTGCTCAGCTTGTCTGCGGCCCTCGCTACTCCCTCTGCTAGTATGTCTCCTATGCCCTTCCTGTAGGCTATTGCCTCGAGTAGCCTTGCGAACGCCTCGGTGTCTCCCCATTTTAGGTCGAAGCCTACCTCTTCCCTTGTGAGGATCCCCTTCTCGCATAGCTCGGCGGCGAAGCCGGCAACGTTTCCTGTCTGTATGCCGCAGAGGCCTAGGTCGTCTGCCAGGCTCGAGAGGTATATGTTTCCCCTAGGCTCGAAGACGCCGAGGTTGGGGCCTAGGTATGCCTGTAGCTCGTAGTCCGGCCCGTCTGTAACTGCACCATTGTATTTGCCTCCTATAAGCCTCGAGATCTTCATACATGTTGATGGGCAGCCATAGTCTCCCCAGTACCTCTTGACCCAGTGTGCCTCATAGTTGTTTACGCCCATTGTCCTGGCGTCGTGCCACTCTTCCTGCCAGTTCCTTATCGGCTCGCTACTCGTTAGGTTTGCTACCTCGTATCCACCGCTGCTTGTCCCCCACTGTTTCCAGAAAATGTTCTGGTTCAGCCTGTTCCACGCCTCCCTTATCAATAGCTTTACCCATTCTGGGTGCTTAGCCGGCGGCATGGGCCCGAAGCCCTTGGCTACCACAGCCTTGAGCTTCTTGGACCCCATTACGGCCCCGTACCCGCCGTAGCCCGCTGCATGTGTAAGCTTTGCCATTACAGCGGCTGTCCTGACCATGTTTTCTCCTGCCGGCCCTATGTAGACGAAGGAGGGCTCCTTTGTCAAGCCCACGTGGGCAAGGTTTTTCTTCTTTAGCTCGCCCCAGACCTCGCTGAAGAGCTTCTGGAACGTTTCCCTGCCCCTGAGGCCCCATAGGTGCTCTGCAGACCTAACCTCGACCTTTTCTCCCTCTATGTAGATGTATACGTGGTCCTTCGAGGCTCCCTTTACTATGAGGCCGTCGTAGCCTGCGGCGCGTAGCTCGATTGCAAGCTCGCTTGACACTACAGAGCCCACGACTCCGTTTGTCTGTGGAGACTTGCCCGAGACAGCGAGCTTTACGCCTGGATAGTAGCCGGTCAGTGGGCCTGTCAGGAATAGTAGGAGGTTTTCGGGCCCCAGCGGGTCGACTTGTTCCCACTTGTGCCCGAGCTCTTTCCAGAGGATGTAAGCCGCTAGGCCCCTGCCGCCTATGAACTTGTAGGCTGTCTCTTCGTCTAGCTCTATTAACCTGTCTTTGCCTCTTGAGAGGTCTACCTCTAGTATTTTCCCGTTATAGCCGGGTATGTTCATTTCTCACCACCATACATTGTCTCGTAGAGCCTTTGTGCTACGGCCTCGGGCAGTGTAGAGTATATCTTGAAGGATACGCTCCGGTAGGGCACGACCCTTAGGGCCCCGTAGCCTGCTTCTTGGCAAGCCTTTACGCATTCTGGCTCGCCCCCGCAGAGGTCGCATACAAGTGCCTTCCTCGTCTTCGGGTGTAGCCTCATGACCTTTCCCGGGCATGCACGTACACAGTCTCCACAGCCCGTGCATTTTTCCTCGTCTACTAGCACTGCCCCAGTAGAGTCGTCTACCCTCAGGGCGGAGTACTTGCATGCCTTCACGCATGGATAGTCCCTGCACTGCGTGCAGAGGTGTGGGACGTCTACTCCTGGAAAGAACTCGAATACCCTTATTCTGCTTGCCTCTGGCCAGACTGTCCCCTCGTGTTTTAGGCTACATGCAACTTCGCAGAGCCTGCAGCCTGAGCATTTTAGTGGGTCACGTAGAATAAAGATAGGTTGCCTTGACACGTTTTCTGTTTACGCATTACTTCTATTAAAACTGTTTGCTAGATGTTTGGGGAAGTGATTGAATTTTTTCGCGGGTTTTTATTTGCCCGGCACCTGTAAAAATGTGTTTTTGCGCGCGCGCATGTGTCATGCGTAAATGATATGGATCCACGGCTGAGCCGCCAAGCCATGCCTTTCTGTACAAGCCTATAAGCGTAGACCTTTGCGTGGCTGTCTGGCACGCCGACAAGCTTTGCTAGTTGCCTTGTTTTATAAACTAGCCTGACGCTGTACAGGGCATTGTCGCGTATCTCGTATATTTTCATTGTTTCGTCGTGGTAACAGTTTTGTTACCTGGATAAAACTTTTCACCCATATAAAAGCATAGTGGCGATATGGGGGATTAACAGTTATATAGCAAGTATTTACTAACAAGTCTCAATGATAGTGGAGCGGGAGATACTTTGTTTCCAGGGGGGCAAAACAGAGAGGTGCAGAGACAAGATTGCAGTTGAGGAGGAATACGAGCTTTATATAAATGGGTTCAGGCAGGCTTCCTACATGTGTTCTCCAAATAATATAGAGGAGCTGGTCTACGGCTTCCTAGCCGAGCGGGGCTTAAAGCCTAAGTCTCCTACACAAATAAGGATCGAGAATGGAAAGATAAAGGTTGATGGAGAGCTGGCTGAGGCGGTCTTCACGAGGGTGGAAGCCAGGTTCCCTGTCGAAAAGACCATTTCTGCTGTCGAGGCCTTGTACACTAGGGGTTCGGCTTTCCGGGAAACGGGGGCTTTTCACGGTGCGCTTTGTTTTATGCCAAGTGGCGAAGTATTGTTCCATGTTGAGGACGTTAGCAGGCACTGCGCCGTGGACAAGTGTATAGGGTTCCTGGCAAAGTCAAATATTGAACCATCAACTGTGGGATTTGCCGTGTCCTGTAGGCTCACAAAGAGCATTGTCGAGAAGCTTGCCTCGGTGGGGGTAAGGCTTGTAGCATCAAAGGCGGCTCCCACCCTTCAGGGAATACAGGTCGCCGAGCAAAACGGTATAACTCTGATAGGCTTCGCTAGGAATAATAGGTTCAACATTTATACGCATCCAGAAAGAATAATTTTTTGACCAAGAGAGGAAGCCCAACTATAACTTGTTTCTACCCAGTTTCATGGCTAGAGAGCTCCACTTCTCTTAGAAGAAGCCTAATAGCCCCGTGTAGTGCCTGGAGCTCTTTCTCGCCTAGACCCGTATCCTGTATCTCTGCAAACCTGTGGCCACAGTTCTTACAGACATAGACCCTTACAGAGCTTCCAGGGGCAACATAGACCTCGAAGTTGCCGCGTCCCTGCCTCCCACAGCTTGGACAAGTATATGGCTCGATATCTTTTTCGTGGCCACATATGCATCTGGCTTTTGTCTCCCTCGAAACATACGTGAGCTCTGGCTTTTCCTGGACAAGAACAAGTGTCGGCTTCTGGCCACATATCGGGCAACTGCTACCTGTCCAAGGCTGGTCTGGATAAAGCCCTTGTAACTGTCTTGAAATTGCATAGGAAACAAGGCTTTCGTCACTTATCCCCTGGCTGCTTAGCACAGCTTTGATTTCTTCACGGTTAGCGACGTTATCGATTAGGGGCTCCTCTTTTTTGGAAAGCCTTGGAGCTGGTAGCCTCTCTATCAATTCTTCTAGCAAAGTGAAGGCTTCGTAAACATTGGTAAGGCTTTCAAGGCATTCTTTGTCTGCACAGAGAGACCGCAGAATTCCGTTAGCTTTCAAATACAAACACCTCCCGAAAAATAAAAAATTGTGAAAAAAATATTTTGTTTTATTCCTCTATCTTGATTCTCTTGAGGTATTGTGGCATCTCTTCCTTGGCAAACTCTAGCGGGACCTTGCCATCCTTCATCATTGCGTCAAGGATCGGCCTGTTGGCCGGGTGGAACACTGCGAAGAGGTGGAATAGCACGAATAGCATTGATAGGCCGAAGCCGAGGTCGTGTAGGAAGAGTAGCAGGGCCGCCTGGTCATTAGTGAGTCCAAGCGCGTACCTGAACATGAGTCCGAGGCCGCTTACTGACAGCAGGAAGAAGCTTATTCCTAGGACAACGGCTAGGTAAGCGACGAATACGTTGTGTCTGTCCATTTTTTCTGCAACCTCCTTTGGTATAGGCTTCCCAAACAGGTATCTGCCTGTAAGAGCCTTGGCCTCGGCTATCTGTTCCTTCAATGGCTTCTTCAACGGCTTGAGGACCTGTGATTTCCCTAAGCAGAATAGGTAGCATCCATAGATTATTAGTAACCCTCCCCAGGCAAATGCGAAGATCCTGTGGAGTATCCTGAATATCTGTATGCCCGCTGTCACTGGGTCTGTATGCAAGAGGTTTGCGAATGGGAGTCCAACTGCGTATGCAAGCGGCGAGAGATATTCTAATGCGATCAGTGTTCCTCCAGTCACGGCTAGGAAGGACCAGAAGTGGTTGTTGTGAGAATGTGCTATCCTGTAGCTGTTACTAATTATTTCCACAAACTTGTTCTTTTCCATCATGCTCACCCCTTAACTTGTCTTTTCACCCTCACTTTTCTCAGGAGCTTTTTCTCCAACTTTTTCTTCGACACGCTTCTTTCTCCAGGTGGCTGCCGCTATGACACCTAGTGCCAGTGCGCCTAGGGCGCTCCCATAGACTATGAGTGGCTTCAGGATTTCCCTGAACTGCTGTGTAGCTACGGGTTTGCCCCTGTCTGCGAAGTGTTGCTGTATGGCTAGGCTCTTCCTCGGGGAGCTGGCATATATCCATCTTACTCCTCCGCCGATATAGCTGTCCATGTTTAGCCCGTAGACAACGTTTCCTTGTGAAGCAAGCGCCTTCGCCTGTTCAACAATGTCCTTCGCGTTGCCAAACGTGAAAACGCCTGTCGGGCATGCTTCTACACATGCAGGAGCCATCCCGTTCTGTATCCTGTCTACACAGAACGTGCACTTGTAGTACTTCC
>Ga0326760_1001500_pt1 | contig 10413 bp, 10 predicted proteins | sample GCREP_S_FD_207668 | JGI IMG/M metagenome (GOLD analysis project Ga0326760, IMG submission 207668) | Hot spring sediment microbial communities from Geyser Creek Basin, Yellowstone National Park, WY, United States - GCR.EP_S | ecosystem: Environmental > Aquatic > Thermal springs > Near-boiling...
AGCCGTGCGCCACAGCATCAGCGCCGACGCGCCGCGCCACCTCCACCACCTTCTCCGCAATAAGCGGCCTAGCCAAGGCGGTGCCGAGGGGATAAAGCCCCTCGTACATGCCGTTCATCAAGACGGCACGGGATATGTAAACATCGGCGAACTCCCGCTTGGCGTCTACATAGAAGTGCTGGGCGGCCCCCGCCTTGTAGGCCCGCTCCTCCACCTTGGAGAAGTCCTCCTCCTGTCCGACGTCTACCGTGACGGTGTAGACCTCTGCGCCGAACTTCTCGGTGAGCCACTTAATGGCTACTGTCGTGTCTAAACCACCTGAGTAGGCGAGGACGATCTTGCTCGCCCCGATTTACTCGCCATAGTCCTCCACGTCGCCCTTGAACTCCTCAAGCGTCGCGGACCCTCCCTTAAGCCTCACTATATACCTGGCGCCGCAGGTGGGACAGCTGGCGATTTCTCCGTCCATGACGTCTTCCGGCAGTTCAAACTCTGTTCCGCACACGTTGCACTGCACCACCAGTTTTTGTGTTGCCATGTGAGAGAGACCCCACTAGTATAAAAACTTTTTCCCACTAATACTTCTTTATAAACTTTTACGATGAACTATATGTTTTTTACTATATGAGTTCCAGCGCCGTTAAGCGCCGCGTCTATGGGCGACTCCGCGAGGCCGTTTGCAATCACCACCTCCACGCCGAGCTTAGCCGCCTCAGCCGCCATGAGAAGCTTCCTCTTCATGCCTCCCCTCACCTCCTCGCTCCTCGAGAGGGCCTCCGCCTCCTCTGCCGTGAGCCGCGGCACCACCCGCCCGCCAATCAACACGCCGTCTACGTCGCTCAGCAGAAGCAACCTCTCCGCCCCCACCCCCTTGGCCACGTCGAAGGCCAGCTGATCCCCGTCTACGTTTAGAAGCTCGCCGCGTTCAGACACGGCGACGGGGGCAACCACCTTGAGAGGCGGCGGCTTCAGCTTCTCCGCGGCTACATCCGTAATCCTCCCCACGTACCCCCCGTCTACCACCCTCTGTCTCCCCCTCTCGTCCTCCACCAGCACCTTCTCCTTGCGCTTAGCCCTCACCACGCCGATGTCTGCTCCGGTAAGCCCCAGCGCCTCCACCCCCAGGGCGTAGAGCGCCGACACGATTTGTTTGTTGATCCACGACATGGCCATGACGAATACCTTAAGCGTCTCCCAGTCCGTGTAGCGGCTCACAACGCCCCCTGGGTGGGTGAGGAACCTCGGCTCCACCCCCGTGCGTTTAAGTAGCTCGTTGACTAAGCAACCGCCGCCGTGTACCACCACGGATCTGTCTGCGTATCTCGGCAGGTTCTGAACCACCTTCGTCAAGTCCTTGCAAGCCACCGAGCCGCCGATTTTTATGACGATCATAGCGGCGCTGGGGGGATCTGCCTAAGCCCCTCCACCTCGGGGAACCCCATGGCTATGTTGAAGGCCTGCACCGCCTGCCCAGAGGCGCCCCGCACCAAGTTGTCTATGGCGGCGAAGGTGACGACGCGATTGAGCCGCGGGTCCAGCTCGAAGCCTAGGTCCACGAGGTTTGTGCCCAGGACGTACTTCACGTTGGGGTACCGGGAGATGCCCAGCTTGTCGCGGACGATCCTGATGAACTTGGAGTCGCCGTAGAGGGCCCGGAAGTACCTCCACATGTCAACCTCCGCGGGTAGCGCCTCAGCGTAGACGTGGCCCGTGGCGAATATGCCGCGGACTAGATCCACGGCGTGAGGCGTGAAGGCCACCTTCACCCGCCTCCCAGCCAGCCGGCTCAGCTCTTGCTCAATCTCGGCGATGTGGCGGTGGTGCACAGGCTCATAGGGCCTAACCACGTAGGTCCTGAAGCTGTGTAGGTCAACCACCGAGCCCTCGGCGCCGGCGCCGCTGGACCCGATCTTGGCGTCTACCACCGGCGGCACGTCGCGGATAAGGCCGAACTTGGCCAGGGGCGCAAGCATGAGGATAGACGCCGTCGCCATGCAACCGGGCACCGCCACCAGCCTAGCCCCCACAAGCTCCTCCCGGTGGAGCTCCGGCTGGCCGTAGACCGCCTTCTGCAACAGGTCCGGGTACGGGTGCGGCTGAGGCCACTTGTACCACTCCACGTAGGCGTCCGGGTCCTTCAGCCGGAAGTCGGCGCTTAGGTCGAAGACTGCGACGCCCGACTCGTGCAGCTTCGGCACCCACTTCACCGACTCGCCGTGGGGCAGAGCCAGGAACACCACGTCGGCCTTCAACGCCGCGTCTATGGAGGGCTCCACAAACCTAAGCTGGGTGAAGCCCCTGAGGTTCGGGTGCACCCTGTATACGTACTCCCCCTTGAACTTCCGAGACGTGGCGCACACCACCTCAACGCCGCTGTGTTGAAGCAGTATGCGGAGGAGCTCCCCGCCAGTGAAGCCCGAGGCCCCCACGACGCAGACCCTCTTCATACCAGCTCCGCCACGGCGGCCGCCTCCTCCCTCGTCTCAATGGGCGGGACCGGGTCCACGTCAAGCACGTAGAACACCCCGCCGTAGTCGCCCAGCGTGACTCTGGCGTAGAGAAGCCCCAGCAACCGCAGAACCTCAGCCACGAGACCTGTTGCGTTATTCGCCGTTGCGAAGACCGGCACTAGGCGGTGCGGCTTCGGCACAACCACCGAAACCTTAGCCAGCGGGTTCCGCATATACATCCGGTGCTCCACCACGCTCTTAGCCCCCTCCACGCTGGTGACGGAGCCGTCCAGCCCCACCCTCCACGCAGTCAACAAAAGCCACGGCCGCTCCAGCTCAACCTTCTCCACGGAGAAGTCAGACGAGACCACAGCAAACGGCGGGCCGAACCTCGGCAACCAGGCCAGCCGATTCAACGCGGCGAGGACCGCGTCAGGCGGGTTTATGCTCCGCGGCGCCAAAGCCCCGTAGACCGCCGCGGCGTAGGGGTTCCTCACCCTTAGGAAGGCGACCCCGGGCAACCTGTGTACAGACGTCTCGGAGACGTTTAGAATCACGGGGTTTAGACCTCTAGATGCTAAGGCGTCGGCTATATATTTCTCAGAAACCGTGGGGCTGTCTGCGACGACGTAAATCGCCCCACTTTCCCCTCTGGCCCCAGATCCATACCCCCCACATCAACTCACTATATAAACCTTTCTATCGAAACGGGGACGCGGTACGATCTATTTTAGAACCGCCGTGATGGGTAAAATAATTAAAGATATATAAGGATATTCAATGCTATAATGTGAGTTCGCGCCTTTTCGTTTTAGAGAGTCTCGTTAAATATGGGAGGGTGTGCGCATACGACCTAGCCAAGCATGCGCCGTTTGCTTCCTCCACGATCTACTACATGTTGGAAAGGCTCAGAGACGAGGGCTATGCGGAGAAGGCAGAGTGGTACTATATACCCACCTTCAAGGCGGTGCTTGAGTACTACAAACTAAAGGGATGCGACGGCTACCTAGTGAAGACCGTGGTAACGATGGTGGGGCCGCGTCTCGTCCAGTATATTAACCAGGAGGAGCTATGCGCAACCTTGCACAGGCTAGCTACGGCGGGAGTCGTGGCTAAGACCCCGGCGGCCGCCGTCATGGAGTATTTCAACGGGAAACTAGATGTAAAAGGTTTACTCTCGGCCGGCCCCGAGTTCAGGAGGTTTGTGGCACTTGTGTTCGCAGGCGCGGGCGCGGAGGTAGACGGCGACCATGTAGGCATACTTACGGGCGGCGTCTTCGTCGGTTTCTGTAGAATATGTGGACTTGTGGCGACGCCATGCCGCAATATAAGGTTGTAAACGGGGTGAAAGTAGCCGTGGACGCCTCTGTGAAGATCTACGTAAACGGCAGGCTGGCGGCTGAGCTGGTCACAAACCCCGAGGACCTAGAGGACTTGGCCGTTGGGTATCTATACAGCGAAGGTTACATCAACACCCTTGACGACATCGTCGAGGTAAAGGTAGACGGAGACGCCATATACGCCAAGCTGAAAAGAGATGTGCCGGTGGTGGGGAGGCGGCTGGAGGACTGCGGCGTGGGGACGCTGGTCAAGGCGCTGGCCGGCGAGTCTTTGGCCTCGCCTAAGATGATGGTTGAGCTAGCCGGGGAATTCTCCAAGCTCACCATATGGCATGTAGATCCGCACCTCGCCATGCACACCAGCGCGCTTTATCTAGACGGGGAGTGGCTGGTGGTGCACGACACCAGCAGACACAGCGGCGTGGTAAAGCTGGTGGGGAAGTACCTCCGGCGGCGTCCAGCAAGGCTTAAGCTGGCCTACACCACGGGCAGAGCCTCCTCAGACATGATCTACAGACTGGCCGCCATTGGGGTAGACGGCGTGTTGTCACTCAGGGGCCCCCTCTACAGCGGCGTGGAGGCGGCGTGTAGGCTGGGCATACCTCTCGTGGCTAACGTTAGGAACCACGGCTTCACAGTGCTGTGCGATGGCCGCGATGTTCGAAAAATTCTCGAATAAAGCATTAATTTATGGTTATGTGGCGAGATCAATGTCTTTTGAAGTAGCGTTTAAACAGCACGAACAGGTCAAGAGCGATCTCGAGAAGCTCTTCGCGGAGATCCCCGAGGGCATAGACGGCTTAACCAGCCTCTACCACGGCGAGGAGGACTACACATGCTTCACCGCCAAGAAGCTCATGGGAAAGAGAGACAAGGGGGCTCAGCGGAACGCGTTCTTATGACGGTGGCCACCACTAGGAGGGGGTTCTTTAAAATTGCCGCTCTCGCCACGGCGGCGCTTGGGGTGGGGGTTGACGCCCAAGCGGTCCCGTTTAAGGCTACAAAAACCACATGGGAGTTGGGGGAGATAGGCGGGAAGGACCTCCAGAGTGCAAGAGTAGTCCCGGTCATATGTCCCTACTGCTCCATGGGTTGCTCCATCGACATGTACGTGGCCGGCGACAGAATAATGTGGAGCAGAGGGTCCACGGACTCCCCAATCAACTTCGGGGCTCTGTGCCCCAAGGGCAAGGCCGCCTTCCAGCTCGTGGAGAACGAGCTCAGAGTAACCAAGCCGCTGATAAGGACGGGCCCCAAGCCTCCCCCCGAGGAGATCCTCTCTGCCAAGACCTGGGACGAGCTCGTGGCAGTTGTGAAGAAGTACCCGCCGCGCTGGAGGGAGGCCACCTGGGACGAGGCCTTACAGTACATAGCTCAGAGGCTCGCCAAGATCTTGAACGACTGGAGGGCCGCGACAGGTGCGCCGAGGCAGAAAGACGGCTTCTACTACACGGGGAGGTCTGTGCCCGTTCAGATAATAGGCTCCTCTATTCTTGTCAACGAGGAGGCGTACCTCACAAAGAAGCTCGCCACTTTCCTCGGCACTGCCAACATGGATTCGCAGTACCGCAAGTGCCACTCCTCCACCGTCTCCTCGCTTGCGGTGACCTACGGCTGGGGGGCAGAAACCGCGTCGATAGAAGACGCGGCGCTGGCCGACGTGGTGTTGTTCTGGTCAAGCCCGGCGGAGGCGCACCCGCTTTCTTTCGTATACTTCTTGAAGGGGAAGCGGGAGAAAAACACCATATTTATCACCTTCGACCCCAGATACTCACGCACCGCAGCGGCCTCGGACATATGGGTGCCCTTCAGGCCCGGCACAGACGCCGCCATACTTCTCTACATACTGTACTATGCCTTCTTTGAGCGGAATCCACCTATTGACCAGCTTGACGAGTTCAAAAGGCTTAGGGCGCGGTGGAACATAACCGATGACGACCTTGCCGACCTCAAGGAGTTGCTCAAGGAGTACGACGCTGACACCATTTCAAAGATAAGCGGAGTGCCGGTGGACCTACTCCGGACGGTGGCTCAGATATACGTCGAAAACAGCGGCGTCGTCACCAACCACAAGAAACATGGCATAATCCAGTGGGCCATGGGCTTGACACAGCACACAAACGCCACAATAAACATCATCAGAGCCGCAGCGATTCTGCAGTTGCTCCTTGGCAACGTGGGGTACCCCGGCGGCGGGACACACCCGTTCCGCGGACACAGCAACGTACAAGGCGCAACCGACGTACAAGGCGCCGGCATGGAGGCGTTGCCGGGCTACCACGGCCACCCGGCCTCCACCTTCGAGATAAGGCTTTACCAAGACTGGAAGCTTCAGGGCATGCCGGATGCCTGGAGCTGGACTGTTCCGGAGTGGGCAAGGCAGAGCTTCTCCACCACCGCCCCCGATGCAAGCAGGGCGGACCTCGCCAAGGTGCTCCAAGTCTTCAAGTTCTACGGATGGCGCAGGTTCGAGCTGGCGTGGGGCATGTTCTGCGGCACGGTGCCCGAGGACGACCCGCAGAACGGGACGGTGGTCTGCGACTTCCCCGTGGGCGCAGGCGGCACAGAGGTCATGTTCCCCAGAAGGGCGCTGTCTGGCGAGATAAAGGCGGCGTTTATCTTTGGCGAGAACCCCGCCGTAACGAATCCAAACGCCAAGATCGTGATGGCTGGTCTAGCCGCGCTGGACTTGCTGGTGGTGTCGGACATATTCGAGACCGAGACGGCTTGGTTCGCAGACGTACTGCTCCCAGCCGCCTCATTTGCGGAGAAGGAGGGCACGAGGACAGACGGCAACAGGGTCATCCAGTGGACATACCGCGCAGTGCCGCCCAAGGGCGACTCCCGGCCCGACTACTGGATAATAACAAAACTGTATCACTACCTCCGGAGAGCTGGCGCTATACGGCTACCCAGCGAAGTCGCCGGCGTCAAGTCCGAAAATGTGAAGTTCGGGAAAGGCGGTAAGTTTATCTTCGTCTACGAGCGTCCGCTGAGGCCAGACGCCGCTTGGGACTACTCAGGAGGCGTTGGCAAGAGCGCGCCCATATCGCCAATAGAGGCTGAGGTGAACCCAAGGATAATAAACAAGGAGATCAACTTCACCACCTTCATATATCAGGGCATCTACGACCCCATACGCGACGAGTTCACCACCATGTGGAGGGTGGCGCAGCTCCGCAGGCCGGGCCAGATAGATGGCACATTCAGCCAAGAGTTCGGCGTCTACAAGGACTGGGGCTGGGCGTGGCCGATGAACGTAAGGTTCCTCTACAACTACGACTCGCTTAAAGCCGTGCTGGGCCGCACAGACAAGGTCTACGCCGCTGGGAAGGAGTGGGAAGTCACAGGGGAGACCGGCGAGTGGATCGACGAGGTCTCCGGCGAGTACAAGCCTGCCTTTATCCCCGGTCACAACTTCTGGGTGCCAAGGAGCTTTAAGAGGAAGCTCAGCGGAATCGCCGACATTTTCGGCGGCTTGGACATCATGCACTTCGTAAAAACCGGCGAAGTGAAGATACTGGGCAAGTTCGTTGTCGAGGAAGGCGGCGAGGTAAAGGTTCTGACCTACGACGAGTTCATCGCCAAGACGGGCTGGAGGTACCTCTGGGCCAACGACACATTGTATTGGGACTCCGACACCACGTCACTTAAGGCCGCTCTCAAGAGGGCGTTCTTCTCGGGCGGCGACTGGCGGAGCTTCAAGCCGAACTACCAGAAGATGCGGGATCTCCTGGCCCAGTACTACCGGCAGACTGGCAGTCTGAAGGAGGCAACGCTGAAGGTTATCAACGAGATGGGCGGCTGGTACAAGGGCTATAACTTCCAGTGGCCCATACATACGGAGCCTGTTGAGGCGCCGATCCCCGAGCTCGCGATTAAGTACCCCACTTTGGCATGGCTCCACCCGTACAACTTAACTGTGCTGAAGGACGAGCCAGACATCGTCAAGGGCAAAAACGTAGGCGTGGCCTTGACTCCAGACGATTTGAAGAATGTACCTGGCGAGCTTGTCGTGATTACAAGCAATAGGCTGACTGAGCACTGGCACAGCGGTGCCATGAGCAGAAACGTGCCGTATCTAGCGCAACTAGTACCCGAGCCGTTTGTATACGTGCCGCGGGGGCTAGCCGATAAATTGGGCATCAAGTCCGGGGACTATGTAGATGTGATTACTCTGAGGGGGGCCCTGCGCATGAAGGCCCTTGTCACCGAGGGCGAGGCCTATCTAAACGTGGACGGCAGAGAGACGCCGGTGGTGAACGTGATATGGGCCTTCAGCTTCGAGGGCTACACCACAGGTCCACAAGGCAACTTCCTCAACCCAGACGTCGGCGACGTGGTCACCACTATACAAGAATCGAAAGCGTGGATCGGAAAAATAAAGAAAGCTGAGGGTGTGTGACCATGGTGTCGGTGAAGTTCCCCAGGCCCGACGAGGGTGTCGCCGTCCTTGTGGACCTAGATAAGTGCATCGGTTGCAGAGCTTGTCAGCTAGCCTGTAAGGACTGGAACGGCAGGCCGGCAGAGAGGACTAAGTTCACCGGCTCTATGACGTCACCCAGTTGGCTTACTGCAGACGATTGGAAGGTGGTGTTCTTCTACGAGGACAAGACTACTAAGAGGTTGCTCACGCCAGCAGGCGAGGCGACGTTTTCGCAGGTTGACGTAGTCCCGTTGCCGTACAACTGTATGCACTGCGCGGCGGCGCCTTGTGCCACGGCTTGTCCAGTAGGCGCCATAAAGGTGACTAATGAAGGAGCTGTGGTGATAAACAAGGGTGAGTGCATTGGTTGCGGATACTGCGAGTCGGCGTGTCCATACGACGTGCCGAAAAAGGGCTCCGACGGGAGGTACTACAAGTGCACCTTCTGCGTGGACAGGATCCAGAGCGGTCAAGCGCCAGCATGCGTCGAGGTCTGCCCCACCAACGTGTTTACCTTCGGCCCCGCCAAGGAGGTGATGGAGAAAGCCAAAGCCGAGCAGGCCAAGGGACGCTATGTCTACGGGCTCGACCTTGACAAATATGTCGGCGGAAGCGTGCGGTGGATATACGTAACATCCGACAGAAAGGCATTCGCTGCGAAGAAACACTTCGAAGATAAGAAGCCCAAGACGACGGAAGAGCTCAGGCAGATCTTGAAGCCGTTGACGATATACGGAGGTGCGGCGTTAGTCGGCGCCCTCACGGTGTTGGGTTTTGCCGCTTGGCGGAGGTCAAGGGTAGAGGAGAAAAGGGAGGGTTCAGATAAAGAATAGAAAAATTTTTAAATAAGTTTCTTGATTATATCTATGGATAAATTCGAAATTGTAAGTATAGGGTATAAAATTGCTCACCACTGGAATCTGATATTATTTACATTGCTTGCGCTGACAGGTGCAGTTCTGTTCAGCATAGAGGTTATGGGGTGGCTTGCATATGCGGTGGGCACGCCGTTTTCCGCCTTACTAGGCACCGACCCCGTGACTGCAGGGGCGCAGTTGGTCAGGACAAGCCACAGGTTTATAGGATTCGTCTGGGGCGCCCTATTAATCGTGTACGCCGTACACCTCCTACTATTTAGACGCATAGAGGTCTTCAAACCGCTGAGTAAGCCGCTTTCGCAACAGATCAAGGAGATGAGGGCCGTAGCTTCTCACTACGTGCTTGGCAGGCCTCTACCGCCTGAGGTTGCCCAGAGCCTAGACCGACACAATCTCCTCGTCTCATACATGGCTATTGTGCTTATCATCGCAGTAACGTTCCTGTCTATCAGCGGGGTGGCGCTGGTCTTTAAGGAGTCCCTGGGCCTAAGCCCCTCTACTGTCAATTTGCTGGTGCTGTTGCACGACGTGGGGTTTGTGCTGGGGCTTCTCTTCGTGGCACTGCACCTCTTTGCCGTGTTGCACCCAGCCAATAGACCGCTCCTGGTGGCCATGTTCGGCGATGGTAAGGCCGACCTCGCTTGGTTAAAGGCGCATATGCCGCGTTTCTTGGAGAGGCGTGGAGTTAAATAAGGCTATCTGCGGCGACGACCCGCAGTGCCGCGAGGAGCTTGAAAAACTTCCCTCTTTTTTGCAACAGCTTGATCACATAGCTAAAAAGCTCGACTTTGGCCCAGTCGGCGAATCGCCTTTTTTCGCTCATATAGATCTACGACGTGCTAGAGATGTTGCGCGTAGATACGTACCGGAGGAGTTTGTAGACTACATAATCAGGCGTTCGCTGTTTTTCCGCTACGGCGGGGGAGAGGACGGGGGGAAGTGCCGCGTCTGCGGCGTGCCTGCCAGCCTAGTGGTGTTGCAGAGAGAAGACGCCGGCATCTTCGAGGGCTATAGGGCATATGCGAGATGCGTCTGCGGCTCCACCTGGCCGTCTAGGCCGTGGAGGTGTCTAAACTGCGGCGTCGAGGGACGTGAAAATTTTGAAGTTTATTTATTAAAGGAGGTGCGTTTGTTGAGGTGCGTTCGATGCGGCTTTCTATTTGGCGAGGTAGAGGAGGCGGGCGAACTTCAAGCGTTGCACGTCAAGTTTTTGTTGCTTATTACAAAAATCTCCCAAAGCCAGAATAAAGGTTATTAAACAGAGCTTTTTCACTGCCATGGAGGGGATTTCGGGGACAGTTCCTACCTTAGGTGTGTAA
>Ga0326760_1001501_pt1 | contig 10405 bp, 7 predicted proteins | sample GCREP_S_FD_207668 | JGI IMG/M metagenome (GOLD analysis project Ga0326760, IMG submission 207668) | Hot spring sediment microbial communities from Geyser Creek Basin, Yellowstone National Park, WY, United States - GCR.EP_S | ecosystem: Environmental > Aquatic > Thermal springs > Near-boiling...
AAAGGGTTCCGATTTTTCCGCCAAGGTCAGAAGCCATTGGATAGGGGAATCCACCAGGAATAAGCTTTGAGAGCTCAACTTCCTGCCAAACCTTGTGAACATAAACCGTATCAATGCTTATGGCAATAACTTGAACGTTAAGCTTCTCAAGCTCATCCTTGTATTTAGCGACATCTACAAGCTCTGTTGGGCATACAAAGGTAAAGTCTGCCGGGTAGAAAAACAGCAGTACCCATTTCCCTTTGTAATCAGAAAGGGCGATGTCTTTAATCTCGCCGTTTGGAAAATAAGCTTGGGTCTTAAAATCTGGAGCGGCAAGTCCTGGTCTTACGCACATAGCTAACCTCCTTTTAAAAATTTTTATTTTAAATATAATCCGTTTTTGTAAACTTTCAAGGGGGATTTAAAAGGACAAGACAAAAACTGAACTTCTCACTTCTTAGAAGTCACATTAGGGAAGCATGGCAGATGGCGTTTGCCCATCCTCTCGCGCTATATTTCTTTTCGATTGCCTAAAAAAAGCTTAAAAAATCTTGTAGTAAAGGACAGGGAAAATATTTTTTTAGGTTGACATATTTTCCTTTTAAAGGGTATAATTTTAAACAAACCATGAATTCTACGAATTCTACCCTTAAGATAATCGGTCTTTTGAGCTTAAGCTTTTTAATCTTCCTTGGGGTGCTCGTCCTTGTGTTTTTTCTTTATCTCAAGGTTAGTCTGCCAAGCATTGCTAAGCTCAAAAATTATCAGCCAAAGCAAACAAACCTTATCGTGGATTATCAGGATAGAGTAGTTGGCTATCTTGGGGAGGAAAGAAGGATTTATGTTCCCATAAACAAGATCCCCCCTCATGTGATAAAAGCCTTTTTAGCGGCTGAGGACGCTAATTTCTATAAACACCGGGGAATAGATTTTTTCAGTCTTATGAGGGCTTTGGTAAAAAACATTATTTCTGGGAAAATTGTTCAGGGCGGAAGCACCATTACCCAACAGGTTGCAAAGTCTCTCCTTCTTTCACCTGAACGGACCCTTTCAAGGAAAATTAAGGAGATGTTTTTAGCTTGGCAAATAGAGAAGCATCTGACAAAAGATGAGATCCTCAACATATACCTAAACCATATTTATCTCGGTGAGGGAGCCTACGGAGTTGAGGCAGCAAGCTTAACCTACTTTGGCAAACATGTTTGGGAGCTTTCCATACCTGAAGCGGCGGTTCTTGCTGGACTTCCTCCTTCTCCAGTTAGGTATAGCCCTTTAAACAATCCAACCTTAGCGCTGGAGAGAAGAAACTATGTTCTTCGCAGAATGGCTGAGGTAGGGTTTATCACCGAAGACCAGCTTAACCGCTATCTAAAGGAACCTCTACTTCTTAATCCAAAAAATGTAAACATACCAGCCTATGCAGGGTATTTTATCGATGTTGTAAAGGCTGAGCTTGAGTCCGTTCTACCAAAAGAAAGGTTAGAACAAGGTGGGCTAAGGATTAAGCTTACTATGAATGTGGACTGGCAAAGAGTAGGCTACCTTAACCTTACTAATAAGCTAAAACAGCTTTATCCAAAGGGAAATCCACCAGAGATATCTGCCGTTTGTCTTGATAACCGTGATGGAGGAGTTAGGTTCCTTACAGGGGGAAAGGACTATCTAAACTCAACCTACAATAGAGCAGTATTAGGGAAAAGGCAGCCTGGGTCAGCCTTTAAGCCTTTTATTTGGGCTCAAGCTTTGGAAACCGGAGTTGTTAGCCGAGATACTGTAATCCCTGATGAGCCTATAACCTTGCCTGGCGCAGACGCTGGCAAGGACTGGTCACCAGGTAATTACGATGGTAAATATTTAGGTCCTGTGAGCTTAAAGCTTGCCCTTGCTCATTCGCGAAATACTGTGTCTGTTCGTTTAGCTTTAATGCTTGGAACCGACCGTTTGGTTGACTTGGTGAGGAAGATGGAATTTAAGTTCCCTATGCCTATAAATTTAAGCATCGCCCTTGGCACCTATGAACTTACCCCTCTTGAGTTAACCACCGCTTACACCATCTTTCCAACTCTTGGCAATAAACTCAAACCCCGATTTATCGAAGCAATATACGACCAGATCTATGGAGGAAAGGTTATCTATCAAAGTCAGCAGGAAAGTAAGCCAGTATTCAGCCCTCAGACTATGAGTATAATGAACGATTTTTTGCAAGAGGTAGTCCGGTCTGGCACAGGAAGGTGCGCTCTTAGCCTTGGGATTCCTGTAGGCGCAAAAACAGGAACTACTCAGGAGTATAGGGATGCTTGGTTTGTGGGTTTTACTGCTGACTACACCTGTGGAGTTTGGGTGGGCTATGACAAAGGCGCTACCCTTGGAAAAGGAGAGACAGGAGGAAAGATTGCCTGCCCCTTATGGGTAAGTCTTATGCAGGGAATAAAACATGAAGCTAAACCCTTGCCAGTTTATATCCCACCAGCCGATGTTCTCTCAAACAGCACAACAGGTGATACATCTGGGAACAATTAAGTTTTACTCCTCTTCTGAGGCTCCCCTTTTTCTTGGTAGCTGATGAATATCTTCTACCTTATGGTATAGCAGATAAAATTTTTCTTTTAGTTCAGAAAGTAAACTCTCTAAAACCTTAGGTTCAGTTTTAGAAAATCTCACAAACACATAACAAGCCTTTTTTTCATCAAAGCCTTGCCAGCCCTCTCCTTCAACAGGGAAAGCCATTTCTTCCTTCCAGGTAAGAATGCTGTAAATGGTTATACCATGCTTGATAAATATAGAGATAAGAGAAGCTAAATCTTCTACAGAATTGATGATAAGGGCTAATTGTTCTGGACTATGATACACCCCAGTTATTTTGACAAAGAGCTTAAAGATGTCCGTTTGAGTGATTATACCTACTACTCTTCTTTCTCTATCTATAACCGGAAGACCAGAAATCTTATTCTCTAGCATAAGCACTGCTGCATACTCCACGGTATCATCAGGATAAACAGTTATCGGGTCTTTAGTCATGATGTCTTTAAGCTTAAGCTCAGAGAGGAGGTAGTATTGCTCATGAAGTTCCATAACGCTGACCTTCGAAGGGGCAACCTCTTTTAAATCCCTATCAGTCACTATGCCTACAAGCTTACCTCCACGAGTTATGGGAAGCCGTCTTATTTTATGCTCTTTAATGACCTGAAGAGCTTTAATGATGGAAGTATTCTCATCCAAAGTGATAACATGCTCTGACATCCAATCTTTAACGAGCATAAAATAACCCTCCAGAATAAAATTTTTAAAAGCAATTATACTTTAGACAAAGTTTTAAGCAAGCACTATTAGAGGGAGTTTCAAAAAGTTACCCCTCTGTTCCGTCAAGAGAAGCCCATGCCTCCCTGTTAGGAGGCTTATCTTTTCGTGCTGTTTCATAGAGAAACGAAGAGTCCTCCGCTTACGCCTCGAAGCGACCAGCGGGTTGTCGAGCGATAATAAGCCTTCTACTAAAAAAACCCCCGGAAGGGGGGCGGAGGGGGGCGAGAATGGATGAATTATTGAGCTGGGAAGAAGGTGTAGCTAATCCATACAAGGATAATCAGTAAAACTATCCCTAATCCGATACACCATTTAACGAGCTTGCTCTCTACAGGAAGCCATTCTTCATACTGCATCGTTTCTAATTCTTTCGCTATTTCTTCAGTTTTAATTTCTTCATTGGCCATGTTCTACCTCCTTTTTCAATTATTGAATAATAGGCGGTTTAACACCTTTAAAGAAGATGTAAGAAATGATTAAGCCTATCCAGATGATAAATCCAAAGAGGGCAACAAAGTATACAACTGCAAGCCTTCCTATACCTTCAGCCCAAAGTTTGCGAAAGTCCGAAATAGCTCCGATTGAAAAGAAGGTAATCAAGAAGAATAGGACCCTCAAGGCATCAAGACCATCAGTTGCGGTTTTGGTTTGGGCAACTACTTTAGCAGAATCCTTAACTCCTTCCTTCAAAGCCTTTATATTCTCCTTTTGCGCAGCGATCTCCTTCATTAACTTTTCCTTTAGAGCTACATCGGTTGTCCCATTAGCCTGCTTTTCAAGAAGCTTGATCTTATTTTCAATAAGCTTTACTTGGTCTTCTACTCCTTTAACCTTTGGAGCATGTGGAGCTGAAATGATTAGAAACACCGCAAAACCAAGGGCATAAGCAAGAACAAACTTGGGGAACCTTCTCCAGATTTCTGCCCAAGAAGTTTTTTCCCCTGGTTTACATTCGATATAAGCACACCAGACGTAAGCAAGTAAGAAAGCCCATATGCTGATAAAGATATCAATGAAGAGCTTGGTTGTAGCGGCAGCCATTAATATCCAACCTGGCTCATACTTAATCCCAGCGACAGCCTCAGCCTTTCCGCGAATTAGAGCATCGGTTATACCACCAGCGGCAAAGGCTGCCCCATCAGTCTTTACAGCTAAACCCATCCAAGCACCAGCAACCATCGGCTCTTGCCACAGAAAAGCTCTTGCAAGCCAGGGGAGAATTATCAACTCAACCACCGCAAAGATAACCACAAGGGACGCAACCATGATAGGAACAACCGGTCTTGCCCTAATGGCACCCCCGGCAGCGATAGCCGCAGACACTCCGCAGATAGAAATTCCTGCTGCTAAAGGTGCTGCCCATTCTCTACTAAATTTAAACCATCTTCTGGCTATAAAATAAACAAGTCCCCAGTAGATAAGGTAAGCCTCTACGATAGCACAGAGTCCCCGGAAGAATACTGCTGAGGCAAGTCCCAAAGCGGTAGCAGATTTTAAACCAATAACCGCACCCATAAGACCAATAGCAGTTTTGATGTAGAATTCAGGCTTTAAAGCTTCTTGAATAAAAGCAACAAAGCCGCGGAAAAAGTTGCCCAAAATTAATCCTAAGATAAGGGCTAAAATAAACCCACCTTCGCCTGTTAACTTTAAAGACCATGGGATGTTATGTTTCGCTGGGTCTGTTGAAGCAAGATAAGCGTAATGCCCAATAATCCAACAAATCATGCTCAACCAATAAACAAAGAAAAAGCCAATAACAAACCGCTTAACATCACCCCCAAGCAAATAAACTCCAATGGCAAGCACAACAGTTAGAAAAAGATAGGTCAAAACTAAAGAAAGACCGCCTGAAACAACCCCTTTATAAGCCTTCCCAACAGGGGCTAAAGCCTTGTCAAAATCTAACCATTCACTAACCTTTATAACCCAACCAAAAACATCTATCTCAGCATACGAAAGCATTGAAACTACTACTAAAACAATAGCTAACCAAAAGGCTAACCAGTCCTCGTTCAAAATCCCCTTTTTCTTCTCTTCCATACAAACCCTCCTTCTAAAAAATTTAGATAAAATGAAAAGAAAATTGGTTTAGCTACTTCACCCTTTGCCAAGCATGCTCATCACCCCCTTCTTCTTGTAAAGCCCTTACGCTTAATTCAATAGTTCAAAATGCATGCCCAGTTTACCCTATAGTTTTTTCTGACTTTCGAGAAATATCTGTTTCTTGTTGGAGACTAAATCAAAGACCCTATGTTACCTTTCATAGACAATCTTGATTTTTTTGATAAATGATTTAAGTTTATGTTGATTTCTAAAGGGGGTAAGGGGGATGTTTACAAGAAGGGGGTTTTTTAAAGTTAGTGCAGGCTTACTTGGGCTTTTAGCCATCCCAAAAGTGGTTGAAGCAAAACCTGGAAAGTATGCCACGCTTATTGACTTGACAAAATGCGACGGATGCAAAGATGAACCTATTCCTCTTTGTGTTAAGGCTTGCCGTGAGGAAAACTCCCATCGCTTCCCCGTTCCTAAAAGACCTATTCCAGACTATTGGCCACGGAAATTTCACGAAGATTGGGAGCCAAAAAAAGACAGGATTGATACGCTAACTCCTTACAACTGGATATTCGTCCAGAAGGTAGATGTAGATGGAGAGACTATCTACATCCCGAGGAGGTGCATGCACTGTGATAATCCTCCCTGCGTTAGGGGATGCCCTTTTGGGGCTTTGAGCAAACAACCTGAAGGCAATACAGTCATAGACCATAGCATCTGCTTTGGGGGTGCTAAGTGCCGGGATGTTTGCCCCTGGGGCATACCTCAAAGACAGGCAGGTGTTGGAATTTATCTTAAGCTTGCTCCAAAGTTGGCTGGTGGTGGCGTAATGTATAAATGCGACCTCTGCGATACAAGAATAAAAAAAGGGTTGCTTCCAGCTTGCGTTGAGGCTTGTCAAAAAAGGCTTGGAGATAAGGCACCAATGATGTTTGGAATGAGAAACCAGATTTACAACTACGCCTATCAAGTTGCGAGGGAAAAAGGTTTATTCATCTATGGAGATAAGCAAAATGGAGGGACATCTACGCTTTATCTTTCAAACGTGCCTTTTGATAAAATAGACGCCAAATTAAAGGAGATGAAGGCTCGATTTAAGATGCCAGTAAAGGTAATAAATCGGTATGAAGAGGAGATAAACCCCATTGGGAAGCTTGTAGGGCTTAGCGCCTTAGCTGGGGTGGCAGGAGGGCTTGCTTACGGTTATGCCACTAAAAACAAAAAAGATGAGGAGGCATAGCCATGAAGGAGATAAAAAGATACTCAGGGATCGTTAGGTTTGAACATTGGCTTATTGCTCTAAGCGGAATAGTTCTAATATTTACAGGGCTTGGCTGTCTTCCGTTGTTTAAAAGGTATTATATAACTGAGATTCCAGGATTTGCTTGGACAGCAGATTTTTATACGGTAACCAAAATCCATTACCTCTTTGCCATCTTTTTTACCTTTGGAGTCTTCTTCCATCTCTTTTTCCACCTCGTTAGGAAAGATTTCGGCTTACTACCAAAGAAGGGTGATTTTGTAGCCTCTATCAAGACTATATTAGCCTCTTTTGGGCTTGGAGAAGAGCCTCCGGCAGACAAATGGCTTCCTGAACAAAGGTATGCCTACATTGGGATTGCCCTCGTCACAGCCATCGTAGTATTAACAGGTATCTTAAAGGTTTTTAAAAATTTAGAATGGATAGTCTTCCCCCCTAAAATGGAATCAACCTTAAACCTTTTGCATACCATCTTTGGTGGACTATTCATTCTACTCTTCTTTGTGCACTTATTCTTTGTCTTGGCGATAAAGGCAAACTGGCCTCTACTAAAGGCAATGATTACTGGAAAGGTAAGTTTAGAGTATGTAAAGAAAAGGCATCCGTTATGGTATGAACGAATAAAGGAAAAAATTACCAAGAAAGAAGGGATGAATACTTCTTAAGTTTTTTCCAGAGGGTTTTTCGGCTAATTCCAAGTTTTTTGGCGGCTTCTCCTACTTTTCCTTCACACTCTTCAAGGGTGCGAAGGATTAATTCCTTCTCTATTAGCTCTAAACATTTTTTGTAGCCCCTTTCTTCTAAATCTTGCCCTTCTAAATCCACATTATTTAAGATAATTGAGCGAACTTCCTCAGGAAGATGCCAAATCTCAATACGTCCGTCTTTAGAGAGGAGATAAGCCCTCTCAAGGATGTGCTTTAGCTCCCTGACATTCCCAGGATAATCGTAGCTTAAAAGGGCAAGATAGGCAAGCTCCGAAAAAGTTGGAACACCTTTGTTATACTTCTGAGAGAAAAGATGAAGAAAATGTTGAATTAACACTGGGATGTCTTCTTTTCTTTCTCTCAAAGGAGGTATTTTGATAGTAAAGGCTGAAATCCGGTAGTAAAGGTCATCCCTAAACAAGCCTTCTTTCATAAGTTTTTTCAAGTCTTTAGAAGTGGCAAAAAGAAAGCGTACATCAGCCCTTTTTTCTTTGGTTGAGCCAAGGGGATAAAAAGTCTTCTCTTCTATAACCCTTAAAAGCTTTGGTTGAAGGGAGAGGGGAAGGTCGCCTATCTCATCTAAGAGAATGGTTCCCCCTTGAGCAAGCTCTAATTTGCCAACCTTTGAAGTGTAGGCTCCGGTGAAGGCTCCTTTTTCATAGCCAAAAAGTTCAGCCTCAAAAAGGGTCTCGGGTATAGCTGTGCAATTTATCTTAATAAAGGGAGCTTTGTTCCTTGGACTAAGCTCATGGATAATCTGAGCAATTAGCTCTTTCCCGCATCCTGATTCCCCAAGCACGAGAACGGGAAGGTCAGTCTCGGCGACAACCTCAATGTTTGAGAGAAGCTCTTGGACAGCTTTGCTTTCGCCTACAAATTTGGTAAGTGCTTCCTGTTGCCCAAGCCTTCTTTTTAAGGTGTCAACCTCTTTTCTTAAGCTTTTAAACTGAAGGAAGCGTTCAATGGTTAAGAGTAATTCTTCCTCCTCAAAGGGTTTAGCAAGATAATCAAAGGCTCCTTCTTTTATGGCTGAAACTGCGGACCTTACTTCAGCATAGGCAGTTATGATGATAATTCCTGCATCGGGTGCTAACTCTTTTATCTTAGGAATAAGGGTTAATCCGTTCACATCTGGGAGCCTAAGGTCAAGGAGGACAACATCAAAGGGCTCGTTCTTAAGCATCTTTAAAGCTGTTTCTCCCTTCTCTGCTACCGCAACCTCATAGCCCTCCTTAGATAGAAAATTTTTTAGCACTGTAGTCAGTATCTTTTCATCATCTACGATAAGGATTTTAGGCTTCATTTTTGTGCTTCTTTGCAAGGGGAAGTTTTACATAAAATGTAGTTCCGGAGGATGAGGTTTCAAACCAGAGGTCGCCTTGATGCTTTTGAATTATAGCCAAGGCCACGGTAAGCCCAAGCCCAGTTCCTTGACCAGGAGGCTTCGTGGTAAAGAAGGGTTGAAAGACCTTAAGTTTTAGCTCTTCTGGTATACCGGGTCCAGTATCAGAAATTGCAACAACCGCATGTTCCCTTTCGACCTCAACTTTGATAGTTAAACTTTTTTGTGCTTCCGCTTCCATGGCTTGAATGGCATTTAGAATGAGGTTCAGAAAAACTTGCCCGAGCTTCTTTGCATCTCCTTTTACCCAAATTCTATCGTCCTCGTAATCCTTTTTCAACTCTATTCCGTTTTTAGATATTAGATGGGCGATTAAACCAAGGCTCTTTTCTAAAACATCGACCAAATCAATGGTTTCTGCTTTTACTTCTTCAGCTCTAGAAAATTGAAGTAACTCTCTTAGAATACTCTGAATCCTTAGCATGCCCTCATAAAGCAGACTAAGGTATTGAAGTTTTTCTTCAGTAGATAGATTATCCTTTTGCAATTCCTTAACGATGAGGAGCATTCCTGAAAGAGGATTGTTTAGCTCATGAGCAATCCCTGCGGCAATCTGCCCTAAGGAAGCATACTTTTCTAAGAGGAACATTCTTTCTTCCATTTTTTCCTCTCTGTAATATCTTCCACAAGAATTATAGCCTTTTCCACAGCATTTCCCTTTTCAAACACAGGATAGACATGAATTATTGTAAATTTTCCCCCCTTTTCCTTCGTAGTAGCGAGTTTTTGCCTTTTTTTCTTCAAGAACCTCTTCGATCAACTCCTTTGCGCATTCCCTTTCTTTCCAGTTTTTAAAAGCATTATTCTCTAAGATGATTTCACAGTCTTTGCTAATTAAAGCCAAGGGGTCGGTAATGCTATCCACCACGGTTTGCAGAATTGCTAAGCTCTTTTCAAGCTCTCTTTGAACCTTCTCTAAGTGGATGGCTAAAGCGTTAAACTCTTTAACAAGCCTCCCAATTTCATCATCCCTTTCTTCAGCTTCAAAAGGTCTAAGAGGTTTTTCCCCTTGTCTTATTTCCTTAAAATGATTGCTAAGCCTTTGAAGTGGCTTTGCCACCAAGGTAAAGAAGAGGGTTTCTAAAAGTAAAAGAAGAATGGTAAGAAAGACCAACCCAACAATGAAAAAGGTCACTACTGCTGAATTAAGCTCTTCTAAAGCTTTTTTTAGGTCTAAGCGATAAACCTCAATTCCCATTAAATCATTTGGTCCCCAAGCATAACCTTGAGAATTGCGATAATATTCTCTGATTTTTTTGAATTCCGAGCCTGCTTGATGATGACAGCTCATGCAGCCCTGTTCTGCATACACTGGCTTTGCAAGCACAAGATACTTTCTGCCTCCAATGATCATTTCACCACGCCACTCTTTCCTGCTTCTATTTTCTAAGAATTGCCTATACACATCTTTTGCATACTCCTTCAATTGATTCTCAGGGTTTAAAGGATAGGGGGACATGCGCTCAAAAATAAGGTCAGAATACTTCTTTTGCACCTCGAAAAACAAAGCCTTTCTTACCCTCGTTGTGGAGATGAATTGAAGAGTTTCTTCTGAAAGGATTAATTTTCTATCATGAATAAGCTCAAATAAGGCAGGTCTAAGATGATGTTTTACAAACTGTCCAACCCAATCAAGCTCCAAGGAAAAAAGTTCAAGCCTCTGCCAGCTTGAATAATAAACCCTATCCTTTAAATGCA
>Ga0326760_1001502_pt1 | contig 10398 bp, 7 predicted proteins | sample GCREP_S_FD_207668 | JGI IMG/M metagenome (GOLD analysis project Ga0326760, IMG submission 207668) | Hot spring sediment microbial communities from Geyser Creek Basin, Yellowstone National Park, WY, United States - GCR.EP_S | ecosystem: Environmental > Aquatic > Thermal springs > Near-boiling...
TCACCCGTTAACTTGGCGGTATGAATTGCCTCGTCGCTTGCATCTTGATTATCTTTGCTGCGATAGCGATTAAGGTAATGAGCACCATCGTTCTAATCGTCTCAAAGTCAATCATCGTCGCTCACTTTCCCCTCCCTCAAATAATCTTGACATCATCCTTCTTTGTGCTATCACAATGGCTACCTGAAGACGTGAGGGAGGCAGACAAGGTAGCCTTCCGCCTCCTCTCTCCCCTTGACTCTTTTACTTCACTAATTCACGCGCGATCTGCTCTTTCCATTCCCTCTAAGTTGGGTCGGAACTCCCATCTCTTACCACTTTTCTGCCTTGAAATTAGGAACAACCATTTGGAGCGCTCAACCTAAACCTACGACTAAAGCAGGTTAGGGAGCCGGAGTAGCCCCTTCTCCCTGCCTGCCATAGGGGATAAGGCTAATGTTGGGTTTATCAGATGCCCCTATGAAAAGCGAGATGCGCAAGTTCTACATAAGCGGACGACTACCTCAGGAAAATGGCTGCCACACTTTATACATTGACCCCTGTCACATGATGAGCAAATACGCACTACTACCTCTGGAAAGGGACTTCCGCAATTGAAGCATCTCCCGTCATCACAGGAACGGCACACACGAGCGACCCGATCCGCAAAATGAGATCCGCATAAAATGCACCTTGCCATCTTCCTTCACCCTCCTTTTGTAATCTTCATGCACCAGTGATTTTGCGAATTTCTTCTTCAGATAACCCCTCTATAGGTTCCGTCCTTCTTGACTTGACTGTCATAGTTCGCCCGCCAGCCCTTAAGGTTCTGCGTGTGTTTTCAGAAAGGGTGCCTGTCCTGTTCAATTCTTCAAGAGCGTTCTGTATCAGCCGAGTTGCTGCCGGGTTGTTCAAGCGCTGGGTCGTTTGTAGGGCTAATTGAAGGGTTCGGCGAGCCTCTTGAGTTCTCCCTTGTGCCGCCAATCGTGTGGCTTGATCCAACAGGTTGCCCGTATTCTTTTGCTGAACATAATCTAATACCTCAGGGTCTACTTGGGCGATGGCGGTTTCATCATCAGTGAAGGTCACAAATAACTCTTTTGGGGGAAACTCTATCTGTCGCTGCTTCAATCCAGGAACACTCGCCCACAAGATAAACTGGGCTAATCGTGCACGACTGGGAGGACGAGGGATACCTGAAACGGTAAATTCTAAAATGAACACAGTGTCACCTGCAGGGATATTGCCTAAGCGGTAAGGTTGCTCTCCTAAAGGAACTTCCACTATGCTTGGATATACACGGGAAATAGCCTCCAAATTTACCCCCCGAACAGTTTGAACCTTTAGCCTCAAGTCTGTTACAACTTCTCGCACGGCTTGCTGGACTTCTTGGCTAAAAAGGTTCTCCAATTGCTGCATGTCCTGAAGGTGAAAGTGACGCCCCTTAGTAGTGTCAGACAACTCAATCAACAAATCTTGGTTGTATTCTTCACCAATGCCAATAGCGATGATCGGAGTATTTGCCTCAGCCAATTGAATGGCTAAGTCTCGGCAATCTTCCTCGTCAAAAGTCAATCCATCAGTTAGAAGAATTAGCCTCTTGGTAACATCTGGGGGCTCCTTGCCAAGTTGGTTAAGAGCGTTCCTTAGTCCTTTGCCCATATAAGTTCCGCCACTATACTGCCACAAAGTCTCTATGACTTGATGGGCTTGAGCACGATGTGAAAGGGGAGAAAGGGGCAAGAGAACATAGGATTCGTTGTCAAAATTAATGATAGTGATTTTGTCCTCAGGGCTAAGGGCAGGATCATCTACTACTCTGTGTGCAGCCTGAATAGCGCGCTCCAATTTGATAGTGTTATCCACTTCTTCCCTCATAGAACCACTGGTGTCAATTACTAATGCCAGTGCCAACGGCGGGCGAGTTTGGGCGACCGTCCTTTCAGGTCTGCACCGAAGCATCACGAAAAGTTTCTGTGGCTCAGCCGTCTGAGCCTTCAGGTGCGTCCGATGAGGTTTGAGGACGAGATTCAGCATCTTTCTCACCTCCTGCTTGAATTATGACCTCAACAGGTTGCCTCTCTTTGAGGCTAACCAATAAAACTGTAGCGTTGTCACGAGCACCACGCTGCAAAACCAAATCAAGGATTTCATAAGCAGCTTGAGACAGGTTATCACCATGCTCTTGCAGGACTCTCACCATATCCTCCTCGGTAACTGGTTCCCAAACTCCATCAGAACAGAGGAGAAGGATGTCACCATCTTGCAACTCCAAAGTTGCCTTTTGAGTTACTTCAGGCGAGAAACCCTCAACGAAATAGTCTGGTAGGGGGATTCGCTCTCCTAAGGAACGAGTCAACCGATTTCGGTCAGGGTGGGAGCGGATATACTGCAGATCACCTGCTTTCCCCTCTTGCAAGGCTAAGACAGCCGCTAAGGAGTGGTCACGGGTAAGCAAACTAATGTTTCCTTCTCGGAAAAGATAGATGCGTGAATCTCCCACATGGGCAACCGCTAACCTTTTTCCCAGAAGGAAAGCACATGAGAGGGTTGTTCCTCCTTTTGCCCTTCTGTTTTTCATGGCTTCACAGACACTTTCGTTGGCTTTGTGAACCCAGTCCTTTACCCATCGGGCTTGCTCCTCAGAAGAGGAGGGGAGGGAACGGATGGCTTGAATAGTCTTGGTGGCTTCTTTCAAGACTGTCTTCACTGCTGCCTCACTGGCGACTTCTCCTGCTTCCATTCCCCCCATCCCGTCCGCCACACAGGCAATGAGCCAACGCAAACTTTCTGATTCTGTCTGGATGACCCCCTCTAAATATCCGTAGGCATCTTCATTGGTCGTCCTGGAAGGTTCCAAACCAATGGTTGTTGCACCGAAAAGGTCATAAGTGATGTTAGGCATATACCGACGCCGAAGCCTCTTAAGGTCTTCGTGAAGCAATTGAAGGTTCGGATAGCGATCCCCTTTCGGTCCTATGCAACGGTGGAGGATTTGTGGAACACCAGCATAGCGACATTGCAACTCTGTTAGTGAAATCTCTGCCTCCGAGAGAGGTTCCCCACGAATAAATCGGTAGAGGATGGCTCCAACGGAAAAAACATCCACTCCAACATCACCTTGTGCATCCGATTCAGTCTCATCTCTACGCCGAGCCTGCCTTAGGTCTACCAACTTGACTGGTTTGCCAAGAAGGACACAGGAGGGTTGTAAGCCTGAATGCACCCAACCAGCCTGATGGAGATGAACTAACCCTTGCGCCACTTGGGTTAGGATTAAAAGGAAATCAGAGAAAGTGAGTTCCTTTTGCTGTAAGGACGCTTCCAGGCTCTTCTCTGGCAAGGGTTCTGTCACAAGATAAAACCTTTCACCCTGTGCGAACTGAGCCCTCACTTTGGGAAACAAAGGGGAATTCAAGTTGCTGAAGATGTCTGCCTCTTTCCGCAGCCATGCGACCCTCTCAGGATCACCAGCCTCCCATAGCCAAAAGACAGTAAATTCCTCAGTCGGTGTCTCCACATCCCTTTTTGGTTTGGTTGCCTCAGGTTCTTCAGAAGTAGGGGTTAACTGTTCAGTTTCTGCAACCTCCTCAGAAGATGACTCAGGCGCTTTAGATGAAGCGGGAATTTCCCTCACTTCATAGAGAACATAAGGGCACAACCACCCTTGGACTGTCACAACCCTTTGGATTTGATACTGCGTGTTTCCTTCTGGATGCTGAACAAACTCCCCAACCGACAGCAGAGGTGTGGCAGCCTCTTGTATGGGCTCACTATACTCCTCAAGGAAGTCCTCACCCTTCTCCATCATCGCTTCCCCTCCTTTTCATCCTTGAGTGCGAAAGATAAAATGGGCGTTCCCGAACACAACCTCATCTCCATCATTGATAGGAGTTGGTTGATTAGCGGGAAGTCTTTGAAATTGCCCCGTCTCCGATGAACGAAGGTAAGTCCCATTGGTGGAACCCAGGTCCTTTACGAACCACTGACCTGAAGCGTCTTGGTAAATTTCTGCATGGTGACGGGAAACATAACCACCTTCAGGGAGGTGGGAAAGGTCTACATCTACGGGACCTGTCTCCTCATGGAAGCGCCCGATTACGACTCTTCCCCCAATGGGGAACTCTTCACCCGTCAAAACCCCGCCACGCTTCAACAGCAAACGAGCTAATCCTGCTACTGAAGGTGCAGCGGGAGGGAGAGGTGGTGCAACCCCTACAGGTGCAGGTTTCTGGGCTGGTTGTTGTGCAACCTCTTGAGGTGCTTGAGCAACCTCCACAGGCTGCTCACCCGTAATTTGTGAACCGCAATCTGGGCAGAACTCCTCTCCCTCTGGAACATCAGCACCACAAACTGGACACCGCATTACGCTTCACCTCCTGTATTTCATTATCGGCTACAGGCTCATACCAAACTTAGAACCATTCCCATTTACCAACCGATTGACCTCGTTGTAACTTCTGTGCGATCCTAACTGCATCTATAAGGTTTATAATCCAAGTTATACCAAATGGTAGTATAAGTATATCTTGATGTATAGCAGCTAGGAAATAGGATAAGTAGGATAAGCATAAGATCAAACAACCTTTAGCAATCTGACCATTGTAAATTTGTCCAGTCCCAGGAATGAAGAAAGAAAGCAGACCTGCTACTGTGGGATCCTTCGCACCTACAATTGTCCCTTGACCCTGCCCCTTAGTTCTTCTATATACAGGCTTTGGCGTCGGTTGGAGAATGGCTTGCGGTTGCCTCGTTGTGGGTTTCTTTACAGGCACCTGTAATGCCCCTACTATTTCCCACAACTTGATTGTGCCATCATCATTTCCTGATGCCAGAAATTTACCGTCAGGACTGAAGGAAACCAAAGACCAACTTCGCCCACTGAAAGTAGCCACTTCCCGCCAACTTCCCACCTCCCAAACTCTGACTGTGCCATCAATGCATCCTGCAGCCAGAAATCTGCCATCTGGGCTGAAAGCAACGGACACTCCGCTTTTGTCCCTTCTCAAGGTAACAACTTCTCGCCAACTTCCAACTTCCCACACCTTAACCTCAGCACCTCCCCATTGCTGTGTTCCCCACATCGTTGTATGGATAACCCCACTCCCAGAAGCCAAGAACTTTCCATCAGGGCTAAAAGCAATTGACAACACTACCTGTCCCCAATACGGCAAAGTGACTCTTTCTGTCAAACTTCTTACATCCCATATCTTTATTGTTGTGCTATTTTGATCATCATAGCCTCCTGAAGCAAGAAACATCCCATCTGGACTAAAAGCGAGCGAATTAACCCAAGTTCCATGTTTCAAACAGGCAATTCTCCGCCGACTTCCCAAATCCCATATATTCACCGTGCCATCCTGACACCCTGAAGCCAAGAGACTGCCGTTTGGGCTAAAGGAAACTGACCGAACACTCCCCCTATGTGGAAAAGTAGCGAAATCAAGCCAATTCCCAACTAACCATACCGTCACTTTCCCATTTCTACACCCTGAAGCCAAAAACCTGCCATCAGGACTGAAAGCGACCGAAAGCACATGCCACCCATGCTCTAAGATGGCTTCTTCACGCCAATTTCCAGTTTCCCGCACACTCACCTTATTATCCTCGCCACCAGAAGCAAGAAACCTTCCGTCAGGACTAAATGTGATAGACCTCACACTACCCCCATGCCATCCAAAAGTGCCAATTTCCTTCCATGTCACTTTTTGAGTCGAAGAAGTTGGGACTTGCAGCGCTACAGGGGTCTGGGCTTTCGGCACTGCGGGGGCACCCACAGAAGTCCCAGTCAGCAAATTGATAAACTCTCTCACACTCTGCGGTCTCTGAGTCACATTCATCTCCATTGCCTTCATAATTGCCTCACTTACTTGCCGACTCACCTTCGGGTTCAATTGATGGGGAGGCACTAAATTCACCCCTTGCGCCCGATCAGGTGCGGAAGGAGGAACTTTTCCCGTCAACAAGTGATACAATGTCGCCCCTAAGGCGTATATGTCCAAAGGAGGTCCAAAGCGAGCCCTTGAGGAATATTGCTCCAAAGGCGCATAACCTGGTGTCAAAACAGCATCCATTGTTTTTGTCCTCTGGGCGATAAACTGTCTTGCTGCACCAAAGTCTACCAGCACTGCCCTCCCATCCCTTGTAACTATGATGTTTTCAGGTTTTATATCACGATGCAAATAGCCTGCCTGATGCACTACCTCTAATGCTCTTGCAACCTGTATGATGTAGCCAATGGCTTCCTTTTCATCCATCACACCTCCTCTATCATTCAACAAATCCAGCAAGTTCTTCCCCTCAATAAACTCCATCACTATGTATGCAGTGTTGTTTTCCTCAAACACATCGTAAACCTCCACTTTGTTTGGATGCTTTATCTTAGCCAATATCCTCGCCTCGTCGAGGAACTCCTGGAGAGAGGTTTGGTAATCTTGGGGATTGTTTGGAACGACACTCTTCCCTCGCCGAGCACACCCCAGTGATGAAGGGAAGAACTCCTTGATTGCTACAGGACGAGAAAGAAGGGTGTCAGTGGCTTTATAGGTAATGCCAAATCCACCTTGCCCTAAATCCCCCTCAATCACATAGCGACCATTGAGAAGTGTTGTTCCTTTAGGGAGGGCAAGGGAAGGAGTCGCTGCGCTTGTGGAAGCCCCTAAAGGGCTACCACAACTTTGGCAAACCGTTGCCCCAACAGGATTAGGATGTCGGCAAATCGGACAAGGCACCATTACCTCATCACCTCATTCCGTCATGCCATGAAGAGTTTCGATTCAATCTTTTAGCAACTTATTCATTTAGACTTTTATTCCTTTATATCTCCAAAATCTTTACTGTACAATCCATACTCCCTAAAGCCAAAAATTTGTTATTAGGGCTAAAGGAAACTGAAAATACACAACTTCTATGTCCACTTAAAGTAGAAATCTCCTTCCAACTTCCCACCTCCCAAATTGCTACTGTTCCGTCAGCACTTCCCGCAGCCAGAAATCTACTATCAGGGCTGAAAGCAACAGAATAAATATCCCTACCGCTGCGCCCTCTTAAAGTGGTAACTTCCCTCCAACTCCCTACTTCCCATATCTTAACTTCCCCTCTCCCTGTCGTCCCCCCTCCCATCCCTGAAGCCAAAAATCTACCATCAGGGCTAAAGGCAACTGACATAATAGGCCCTCCATGCTTTAAAATGGCTCTCTCCTTCCAATCCCATGTCCTTACATCCCATACCCTTACTGTGCAATCTCCACTCCCGGAAGCGAGGAACCTACCATCAGGACTAAAGGTAACTGAATTGACCCAATTCCCATGTCTTAAAACAGCAATTTTACGCCAACTTTCTACTTCCCACACATTCACTGTGCAGTCCCAACATCCTGAAACTAAGAATCTGCCATCTGGACTGAAGGAAAGGGAACGCACAACGGACATGTAGGCAGGATTTTCAAGATTAATGCCTGTTACCATCCGTGTAAACATTTGCGCAGCAACCTTCACAGGGTTCACATGGTTTAATGTGGCGGCTATAAGCCAATTCCCTATCAACCATATCCTTGCCGTTTGGTCACCACATCCTGAAGCCAAGAACCTACCATCAGGACTAAAGGTAACTGAGAGCACCCAACCCATATGATTCAAAGTAGCGATTTCCCGCCAACTTCCTACATCCCATACCTTTACTGTCCAGTCTTGACTCCCTGAAGCCAGAAGCCTACCATCAGGACTAAAAGCGACTGAAAATACGCTATAATTGTGTCCCCTAAGAGTAGCAACGCCCTTCAATGTCATCTTCGGCACCGGAGGCGCCGAGAGTTTTGTTGAAGGGACTGAAACTTTCGACATCGTAGAAGCACTTATCGAAGGAGAGGTCAGCAACTTAACAAATTCTCCAACACTCTGTGGTCTCTCATCCACTTTCATCGCCATCGCCTTCATCACTGCCTTTTCCACCCTTTCACTTACCATCGGATTTATCTCCCTAACTGATCTTAACCTTACCCCTGATGCTCTGTCCGTCGCAGAAACTGGCACCTCCCCTGTCAGCAAATAATACAATGTCGCTCCCAACGCATATATATCCGTGTATGCTCCCCTCTTCGCCTGCTCCGCATACTGCTCCAACGGAGCAAATCCAGGCGTCAATATCACCGTCATCCTACCAGTCCTCCCTGCCATAAATGACCTTGCTGCACCAAAGTCTATCAACACCACCCTACCATCATCACAAACAATGATATTCTCAGGCTTTATGTCACGATGCAAATACCCTGACTTGTGAACGACATCCAACGCCTCACAAACCTTCAAAATGTATCCAACAGCCTCTTGTTCACTCAATGCCCCTCCCCTCTCCTCAACCAACTTCGCCAAAGACTTCCCTCGCAAATACTCCATCACCATGTATGCAGTGTTGTTCTCTTCAAAGAAATCGTAAACTTTGACGATGCCAGGATGGTTCAAAGAAGCCAGCAACCTCGCTTCATCCAAAAACCTCTGCTTCATGGAAGCGAAATCGGAGGGAGTGATGCGAGTTGGTTGGACGGTTGTTCCATTTCTTTGGCAACCTTCAGGGAAGAGTTCTTTGATGGCGACGGGACGGGAAAGGACTGTATCAGCGCCCATGTAGGTTATTCCAAATCCACCTTGCCCTAAAACTTTTCCTACAGTATACTTGCCACCTAAAAGTTTTGTGCTCAAAGGCAAGGAAAGCGAAACGGATGCAGATGGGACAGCAATATTAGCGCCGCATTGTGGGCAAACGGTTACATTCCTAATTTCTGCCCCACAAAAGGGGCAGGTCACTGCTTTTTTCACCTCCTTTCGTCAACCTCCTAAAAATGCACCGCAATCCCAACAAAAATTCGCCCTAAAAGAGTTTCTTGCCCCACAAGCACGGCAAATCTTTTGCGTTTCACTTTGGGTCTTGCTTTCTGTTAAGGCTTCCGCAAAGGTTCCCTGTAAGGCTTCCACAAATTCCTTCACTGTCTGTGGACGCTTACTCACATTCATCTCCATTGCCTTCATAACTACCTCACTTACCTGCCGACTCACCTTCGAGTTCAATTGATGGGGAGGCACTAAATTCACCCCTTGCGCCCGATCAGGTGCGGAAGGAGGAACTTTTCCCGTCAACAAGTGATACAATGTCGCCCCTAAGGCGTATATGTCCAAAGGAGGTCCAAAGCGAGCCCTTGAGGAATATTGCTCCAAAGGCGCATAACCTGGTGTAAGTATGGCATCCATTTCCACTTCCTTACTATCGTTATATGGTCTGGCAGATGTGAAATCTATCAAAACCACTCTTCCATCTTTACAGACCATAATGCCCTCAGGCTTAATGTCACGGTGCAAATACCCTGCCTTGTGAATTATCTCCAATGCTTCACATACTTTCAAAATGTATCTAACTGCTTCTCCTTCCTCCAATACCCCTCCTCTCTCTATCATAACATCGAGTAAAGTTTTTCCTTCTAAAAATTCCAACACTATGTATATAGTGTTATTTTCCTCAAAAATATCATAAAATCTAATAATACTAGGATGATTCAAAGAAGCGAGTAATCTTGCTTCATCCCAAAATTGCTGCTTCATGCAAGCAAAGTCAAAGTCAGAGATGTTAACTGGTAGAACGATTTTTCCTACCCTCCGACAAACTTTATTAGGAAGGCATTCTTTAACAGTGACAGGGAGGTTAAGACGGGTATCAATAGCCTTGTAGGCAATACTGAATCCTTCCGTCCATAACAACTTCTCAATTACATAGCGACCATTGAGAAGTGTTGTTCCTTTAGGGAGGGCAAGGGAAGGAGTCACTGCGCTTGCGAAAGTCTCTAAATCTAAAGAGGCACCGCAAACTTGGCAATACGTTGCCCTAGTAGGATTAAGACATCCGCAAACCGGACAAAACATATCTGTCCTCTCCCCCCTGCTTTATATGTGTCTCGAAGCCCAGTAGAAAATTCTTCCCACGAAACGGAGAGAACTGTTCAAAAGTCTTAGAAAGAGGGACACGAAATACCCAATAGCCCAGAAGATACCTACGACCGATAGAGCCACACCAAGTGCCGTTAGGAAATGGTTCAAACCACGAGCAGACAATTTGTATCCACATCTATGGCAGAACTTTGCATTACTCCTTAATAGAGTTCCACACTTTGGGCAGGTTAGCATACTTACTCACCACCTTCGGTCAAGCAATTCGTTGTAAATTATGTCACGGGCAGACTACCCCTGTATAGCAGTAAACTCACATTATCACCTTAGAAGACAGAGCAGAAGAGACGGTGAACCGATAAACCGTCTCATTAATGTCTTCATCTGCTCTGTTGTTTCCCTTGATGGTCCTCTCAGAAAGTTCCGTCTCAAGGAAGTCCGACTACGATGCCCTTCTCGGTTTCGTCTTCGGCGCCGTAATCGGTC
>Ga0326760_1001505_pt1 | contig 10388 bp, 1 predicted proteins | sample GCREP_S_FD_207668 | JGI IMG/M metagenome (GOLD analysis project Ga0326760, IMG submission 207668) | Hot spring sediment microbial communities from Geyser Creek Basin, Yellowstone National Park, WY, United States - GCR.EP_S | ecosystem: Environmental > Aquatic > Thermal springs > Near-boiling...
CCCGGCGGCGTAGCGACCACTCACACCACTCCCGTTACCACTCCTACGACCACCAAGGCCACCGCCACCTCCCAGCCGCCGACCACCACCGCGGAGAAGCCAGAGACAAAGACGCAGACTGCGACGCCCACGTCTACGGCTCAGCCGCCGCGCGTGGTGTACGCCCCCTCCATAGAGGTGGCGGTTGAGGCGCCCGGGGTGATAAACACGACGAGGCTCCCCATCTACATAATTTATACTATTGTCGTTAAAAACTCGGGCAACGGCACAGGCGTGGCCGTGGTGGGGGGCGTTCCGTATGAGGTCGCCCCCGGGCAGGTGGTGAGGATAGCCGCGAACAAAACAGCTGAGCGGGCCGGCGAGCACTCTGTGGAGGCCGTGGTCAACGGGACTAGGCACGTGAAGGCGGTCAGGGTGTACTACTACGCGCCCCGCCTCCAGGCGGAGCCCGTGTATATAAACGCGACGAAGCTCCCGGCAAACCTCACCGTGGCGGTGAGGGTCAGCAACCTGGGCAACCTAACGGCGTGGGTGGGAGGGGTGGCCGTGGCGCCGGGCGAGACCAAGGCAATAAACACGACGATCTCGGTGGAGGCGGCCGGCTCCTACGTCGTGGAGATGGGCGGCGTGGAGGTGCCGGTTACTGTACGCTACTACGCGGCGGCGTTCGACTGGAAGGTGGGAGGCTCCTCTGAGGTGGAGGCGCTGCCCGGCGAGACCTACGCCGCGTGGCTCTGGATAAAAAACACGGGGAACGCCACCGCCAGCCTATCCATAGACGGCAGGACCTTCGCGCTGGCCCCCGGCGAGGAGCTCAACACCACCAAGACCATCACTGTGGGCGCCGCGGGCACGTACAACGTGGAGTTCAGAGTGGCGGGGAGCCTCAACGCCACTCTGCGCCACGCAATACGGGTGAAGATGGTGGCGCCCAAGGTCGAGATCGTGCTGTGGAGCCCCGAGGTTAGGCGGGGCTGGCCGCCTCCCAACGGGACAGATTCCACATCGCTCTCGGCGGTGAGCAAGACAGTGGCTTTGACGTGGGGCTATGTAATCACTACAAACGCCACCAGGAGGACCGTGACGCTCGCCGTCGAGGGCCCGGGCGGCGTCGACTACTACAGGCTGGCGCCGGGCGCCGCCGCCTCCAAGAAATACACAGAGACCGTGCAGGTCCCAGGGGAGAAGACGCTGGAGGTAAAAGTCAACTCAACCACATACAAGCTGAAGGTCTACCTAACGCTGACGCCGCCCAAAATAACGGTAAAAGACATCTCTAGAATCGAGTTTACAGACAGCAGAAGTCTACTAGGCCTGAAGCTAAGGTGCGGGGTAGAGCGCACCATCGACATATTGAGGGTGACAGGTACCCTTACCTACACCCCTACGGGCAGAGCCGTGTCGGGGCAGATAACAGTGAAGTTGATTGATACCTACACAGGCGACTACCGCGGAAAAATCGAAGGCGGGAGCGGCTCGCTGTCTCTCAACGTGGCGGGCCGCAACATATACGTGGAGTTCACCACCTCACCGCTGACGGTAACAAGGGTGCTTGTTGACGGCGCTCCGTATAGTTGCGACGTCCCCACGGCGCTCATACCGCCTATATTCTACAGAGAGAAGCCTACAGCCACAGACGAGCCAGCCACGCAGTACGTCTTCCGCCTCCTCTCCGCCTTCGCCAGAGGAGACAGCGACAGGCCCCGATCCATCACTTGGAACGGGGAGTACGTCGAGGCCGTCGACAGAGGGGGAAACATCCTCAGGATATACCTCCGGGAGGGGGAGATAAGGATCGAAGGGCCCCTAACAGCCGCCATCGCTGTATCTCAATAGAAGAGAAAACTTTTTAAACCTTCCACATTCGATGAGTTATGCACAACCAAACAAAGACAATCCTAGCACTCCTAGCACTAACCGCCCTAGCGGCGATGGCCTACGCCCAAACGGGGGGGTCCACCACCTTCGACGTGATAATGCAGATAAACGACGCAAGGGCAGCGGCTGGCTTCGGGCACGCCCTGTGTGAGCCATGGAACTTCGGCTTGAAAGACTTCCCGCCGTATAAATTCGCTGCTGGTAAGAACTTCACCTTGATTATCCGCGAGATTGCGTCTACCTCCAAATACCCTCCCTTGTTCAGTGACTATAGAGTCTCTGCGGTAGCTAACGCCACAGGTTTCGTCAAATTCCACATAGACGTCCCAGCCGTCGTGAACGTATCTAAGCCGACCAACTGGTATGTGGCCATTGTGGTTGAGTGGCCAAGACCGGGCTACTACTTCCTCGTCTACAACCAGACCTTCAATGACGCTACGTTTATAGACGTTATCGGCAACCTCAGCGGCAGGCCGGAGCTCACCGGCACCAAGATCTACCCAGGTCCCTGGGGCGTGATAAACATCACTAACGGCGCCGGCAGATTCGGCAACCTATCCTCCAGCGTGATCCACACCTTCTACGTAGGCGTGAACACGCTGGGCAAGCCCTTCAGCCTAACCTTCACAAGAACTGTCACAATCAGAGGAACCACCATAACTCTCGACAACAACGTAGGCCCGGCCACAGGCCCCACGAACTACGTGAAGGGGGTTGACCCCGAGATAACCAGCGTGTTCGGACCCTTCACATACCTCGCCACATATGTAACCTCCTTCGGCAATGCTAGTAAGCCCGACCTTAAGCTTAACACATCCCTAGTCTACTACAACCACTACGTCTACGTTACAATTGAGGGATCCAAGTTCTTAGTTATTCAGAGCAAAAACGACCAGTTTACCGCCTTTGGCGGGTTGAGACAGGTCGCGATTACGCGTAACAAGACGTATGGCCGAGGCACGGGCGTCACGGCACCGATGTCCTGTGGCTTGGTGATATGGAACATGACGATGTACACAGTAACCATCACAGGCCTGCTCGACCTCAAGGGCAACCCCATCTTCAATCCTGAGAACTTCAGGTTCAAAATCCAGATGAAACTGGGCGACAACTGGGTCACCCTCGACAGGGCTCAGGGCAGTTGGAAGCTTAACATGCCAAGCGCTTGGAGTGTTCTGATGGAGGTGTGCAATATTGATTCTCTCTCTGGCTTGTTGGACAACCCCTCCCTCTTGTTGGACTGCTTCAGAGGAAGGAGCGTGCAAGATTTCAGGGAGGCGGTGTTGAAATTGTACGATACTGTTAGGTTGGCAAGGCTCGGAGAACAGCTCCAGCTGACTAACGACGACGCAAAAGTGTCTACGGCAGATTTGACAACGAAGCTTGTGGTTGAGTACTCCTACACCGCTGGGCAGGATACGGTGAAGGCGACAGTGCTTGAGGTCGCTCTGGCGGAGCCAGCAGATTTCAACGGCACTTTGACCGTATCGGTGTTGCCGGTTCAGATCAGGCTTTGGAGGTGGAGCAACTACTCTCTGCCGCCCTCCGTGACCAATCCGAGGGAGTACTTCTACACAGATCCGCTTGACTTGGCCTCGTTGAGGTTCGTGGTGGAGGGCGACACTATGTATGTAAATAGGATGGCCTACGACGGCGCCATCTCCTACGACCCCTGGCTGGGCCAGGTGGTTTGGACTCTGCCGCCGTATCAGCCGGTGCCCGGCTTGGTAGGCAACGTCAAGGCCTCCTTATTAACGCTGTTTAACGCCAGCGGCTATCTGCCGATGCCGACTCTCGTCGGCAACCTTACGAAAGTCGGCAACCTCACGAAGATCCGGTATTTCAACTACACCGATGTCGCCAGAAGGGCTGACTTCTTCAGGCAATTTATGATTGGACTGGTCGGTAGCTACTCCTACAGGTTCAGAATATACAGCGACAAAACGCGGGTTGGCACCGCTAATGTAGTAGCGTACTACCCGGTGATAAACTCAAGCGGGTTGATGTTCCATAGCAAGGCTGGCGACGCGTTGCAGGCCGAATATGGCGATAAGAAAAAAACCGACATGTACGCGGTTCAAGTCCTCGAGCCGGTTATTAGGATCTTTGATAGGGAGGTTAGGTTCTATGATAGAGAGCATGTAATCCACATCGCGATTGCTAGGGTGTTTCAGAACATCTTAATGAGGGACGCTTGTGGTAACCCGGTGGTGGGCGTCAGAGCTGGGTTGGCTGGCGCCAGTATTAAGCTTGAAATGAACATCCGCGGCGAGAATGTTACAATCGCCAAGTTGCCTGTGGGTAGCGAGGTCCCCGTAGACATTTTTGTGCCCATCACCGAGTGGGGTGAGCCGGAGCTTGACCTAAGTGGCGATTCCATACCCGCCTACGCGGTGCTTAACTACTTCGGCTATGAGCTTTATCCGGTAGACGACCCGTCAAAGATACCAGCTAACAAGTCGATAGAGTTCAGGATACCGGTTAAGTTCGGCGTGGTGCGCAAGCCGGTGCTGTATCTGCCCATTGCGCCGCTGAACTTCAGAGTCTGGAGCCAGGTGGTGTCTGTTGACTACGACCCGTTAAAGGAGCCGTTGGTCGGCTTCGTGGTTAGGGTGCTCAGCACAGGCGGCACAGAGATTGCGCGTAGCATCTCGAACAAGGACGGATACGCGTACACGCCGAATGTGCCTATCGGAGTTCCGATAAGAGCACAGGTGAGGACTATTGTGCCCAGCTCTGACAAGCGGTGGTCCTACACCTATGACCAGATGAGCAAGAGCAACGACTACGCTTCCTATGCCAAATTCATGGGCTTCACGCCTGCGGACGACGTCTACACTTTGGGCACCCGCGGCGACATAGACAGCGGGCTGGTGGTGTACAGCACTACTCTATTGCTGGACGCCTCCAACGCCACGAAGTATATCTGCGCCAAGGACGCCATAGATCTGCCGGTTGAGGTCTACGACCTAGTGGTTAGGGTCTTCGACAAGACCGGCAAGTACCTGCTGAGGAGCCAGCCGGTGTTCTTAGGGCCTTATCCGCAGGCCACTAGGCCGTTCCTGCTAAACGTAACGCTTGTGCTTGCAGATGACTACCGCCCGTATGACAGAGCCTCGCGGCGGAACAGCACTGCTGACGACTTCGTGATAATGACTGACTTCCGCGCCATAGGCATAACCGGCATGCGTAGCATCTACCTCAACCTTGCTCAGAGGTATCTTGAGGACGCCCAGAGGGCTCTAGGTTGTCCGCGGCTCACAGCACCCGACTACTCACGTGCTATTAACTCTTATGCATTGGCTGCCATGGCCGGCTTCGTAGCCAATGCCTCGACGGATAGATACGCCGCCGTATATCGGCTAAGCTCGCAACAGCCGAAGGAGGTTGTTGATCTGTGCAAGATGAAGCCGTCAGAAGCCGGTGTTGCCGAGATTGCGAGGCTGTTTATGAAAGGCCAGAGGTTGAGGTTCGTCGTGTGGTACATGGGCCAGAAGGTGTTTGATGACTACGTCACCATTACCGGGCCGCTTGTTGACATCAAGGCCGACGTGTATCCGGTTAACGTAACTACGTACACCAAGAGCATGAGGTTGCCGGTTGACACCTTCGTCGGCTTCACGCTGACCGACGTCTACGTCGGCCTTGCCTTGAATAAGACCGACGGGATGTTTGCCAACAAGACGCTGGTGCCGCAGATGATCTCGCCATTTACATCTGTATACGGTACTTACCAGCTTGCTTATCTACTGGATAACGAGCTGGCCAAGAGCACGGGCTATCCATTCAACGACAATGTTACTGCTCTCGTCGGCGGCACTAAGAAGAACCAGATGCTGTATGGCCTCTACAAGCCTGCTACGTTCGGCGGCGACTTTGTGTATCTGCCCAACATAGTTGTCCTCCGCAACGCCACGACTCCGAAGTACCAGTTCACAGTCCTCAACGACTACACCACATCTAAGATGACGTATAGAACGCCCAGCGATACCAGCGCCAGCGGCTCTCTACAAGTACCGGCTAACCAGTTCTTGCATATTACTCTTATAGGTGCGCAGATTGTGCCGGATTCGGCTAACAACGCAACATATGTGAAACTCACAGCCTATAACGGTACGGTGGACTCAACAGTTCAGGCGCCGCAACTAATCTTGACAGGTAACGTAGTGGTGATAAACGGCGAGTTAAAGACGAACTTCAACACCGTGGTTGATGCCAACTATTCAATCGCGTTGACCATCAACGCGAAGTGCGGTAGTGTATCCATAATCCCAAGTCTTAGCGGGGGTGTGGATATCTATGTATCTGCTGGGAGCTGTTCAGCAACTGTCAGCTATGTCGCCACAAATAGAACGTACATCGAAGGCACTATAACTGTAACCTCTGCGCCGAGTAGTGAATACGCTGTGAGCTTCAACAGGTGGTTCCTGGTGGCTAAAGACTGGGTCTTGGAGCAGAACAACGTAGTGTACCGCGCCACGGGCGTGGTTAATAGAACTGCCGTGTTGCGGGTGCTGAGCAACGACGGTGCGACTACGATGTGTGCCAAGTCGACAGCCGTTACGCAAGCCGGTGGGGTTGACCTGTACACCTATGAGCTCACGCTGAAGGGTGTTGAGGTTGTGAACTACCGCACGCTGAAGGTGGTTCTGCCGTGGAAGACCGCAGGCGGCGGCAAGGCTGTTGTGAACATAACGGCTTACCGCGACGGCAAGTTCCTAGACTACAAGGTGTACAACTTAACAGACATGCTCGCTGGAACGAGAGGCACAAGGGTGGTCGTCACGTTGCCGCTGAACTTCGGCAAGGTAGGCGAGAACGCCTATGACATAGTGAGGAAGAAGTCGACGATTAAGTACGTGATCGAGTTCCAGATGTACGACCCGAGGAGCGGTCCCTCCAGCGTCTGTGCCGCTAAGCTGGTGCCTCTTGCCGCCAACTACACGACCGTATCGATGTATGAATGCGGAGTGCCGCCTGCCCCCGGCGTGCCTGAGCGCATTGACCCGACGACAGTTGTTTACGCAATTGACAAAGACCTCTCTGTTGCCAACGGCTTTGATATGTCCTACGACGCCTACGGCGGCTTCGGCACTCCGATTACCTACGTGGTGAAGTCCGGCGAGGTGGCGCTCCTGCCGTCGTGGTACTACAAGACCGCGGTCGCCGGCTCACGCATCGCCAGGATATGGATAATTGCGGCCAGCGACGATCCGTCCAAGGGCCCGGCCCTCGGTACTAAGTACTACGTCTACGAGTGGACTGACAAGACAGGCAAGGATAGCGTCAAGATATACAAGTTCGAGAAGTACCTGGTGGTAAACTACGTGCCCAACGTCTGCCCGGCCGGCTGGACGACGCAGACGTTCCTCGACGAGTTTGACGGCTCCGGCAGAATCATCGGCCTCGGCTTCGGCACCTCCGGCACCAGCACGCTGGTGCTGAGCAACTACACCAAGGTGCCTGTGTGGAACTCCACCGCCATGTGGCTGGCCGGCGGTGTGTTCAAATTGCCGACAGTCGCCCTTGACGCCTTAACTGTGCAGAACACCGCCGACTTCCCGATCGTGGTTGGCTCGCTGAGCGTTAAGTACGGCGACTACAAGTACTCCATACCCATGTCGCCGCTACGCGTCGACTCCGGCAAGACCAGCACCGCGTTGCTCAACAGCTACGGTTTCGGCAGGACGTACATGTTCAGCATAGCCGACGTGTGGAACTTCAGACTTGTCCAGCCCAACTACCAGTATGGCCTCAACGCGTACCACGCCGGCCTCTTTGACGCCGCTAAGTACTTCGGCCTCGGCGAGGTTGATGTGACTAAGTACTTAATGCCGCTTGAGTCTAAGTACTTCGTGCAGAATGTGCTGTATGCCAGCCACGCCGTGTCCACTGACTGGACGTACACGATATTGAACGGCAAGATCACGGAGATCACCAGAGGTAGGTGGGGCGACTTGAGAGTGAGGAGCAACGACACCGACTACAAGTACGTGTTCAGCTTCCCCACTCTGCCGCTGAGGGAGATACGTGACTGGAACGACAGGCCGCTGGCCAACCAGACCATAGCGCTGTTTGACAGAAGCGGCAGGCTGTATGCCGTGGTGCACAGCAACAGTAGTGGTAGGCTAGAGTGGCCGTTGCCAGATATATCTGCCATAGGCCAGAGCAACGTGGTGAGGGTGGCTTGGTACAACGGCTACTTATGGGAGTTGCTGAGGGGCAAGCCTGAGTTCACCATATGGATCTACGACCAGCTGATCTCTAGAGACGTCGAAGAGCTGGGCGACGCCTCGACCAACAGCAAGATTAGGACCTACGTCTATCCGGTGACTGTGACGGTGAAGGATGACGCAGGTAGGCCGTTGACCAACATGTATGTGAAGGTGGTTGATGCATCGACTAACGGCCAGCTTGTGAATGCTGCTAACAAGACCGGCGCCGACGGCGGTGCGCAGGTGGTTGACTTGCGGATATCTAAGTATTCCAGCGGCGTGTTGTCGCAGGTCCCGGGTACAAGCTACTACTACTACGTCTACGACGAGTTTGGCTGGCCGGTTGCTACCGGTAAGTTTGAGATACAGCGCGGCGCCTCGGTGCCTGCGACGGGCTGGAACGTCATAGCCACTGTTAGATACGGCCAGCAGTTCCCTGTGAAGAACAGCGCCACCCGCGGCGTCATATTTGTAAAGAACGTTCAGTTCCTCAACGGTACTACGAAAGACGTGGCTATTCCGTTTACTATCTCCGATGGTGTGATGACACTATCACGCAAGTTGCCGCTGTCTATTGCGTATCCGGTGGATATCTACGTGACTCATGTGACGCTTGGAGGCCAGGAGGTTCCGGTGAAGGGCGGGCAGTACCTAGTGTTTAGCGGCAAGACGACCGACCTCCTGTCCGGTTTGGACTTCGCCGAGCTTGGGCTAACCGGTCTGGTGATAATCCAAGCCGTTGACGCTACCGGCACGCCGAGATCTGACTGGACCGTCCAGGTATTATACGGCGGCATCACTGCGGTCCAGGGCCAGGGCCAGTTGCAGGCGGTGTTGCCGAGGACGGATGTGTTGGGCGACGCCTACAAGATCAAGGTGATCACCAACGCCGTTACTTCCGACGGTAAGGCCCTAATCAAGGAGCAGACGCTTAAGCTGAACCAGAAGGCCCTTGCCCTCCAGATACCAGTATCCACCGTCAAGGTGACTCTCCAGGCTGTGGACGGCTTCGGCGCAGTCCGCAACGACTGGCCGGTGGTAATTGAAAACGTGGCGACGAGCATGGGCCAGCTCACCACTGAGCTTGTGGAGGGTCAGCAGTACGTGGCTAGGGTGACCGGTCTCGGCTTCACCAACACCACCACCTTCACCGCCAGGGGCCCACAGATGGTGATCCGCGTTAAGATACCCACCGCTAAGATAGTGGCGCAGGTGGTAGACGGCTTCGGCAAGGTGAGGGGCGACTGGAGCGTGCAGATAGTTGGCGTGTCCAGCGGCCAGGGCACGGTCGGGCCTGTGGAGGTGCTGGGCGGCCAGCAGTACACAGTGAAGACCGCGGTATTCGGCAAGGAGTTCAGCCAGACCGTCAATGTGCCGGTCGGCCAGACAGTGACTGCCACGGTGCAAGTTCCCACCGCGAAACTCAGCGTGACTGCAGTCGACGACGACAAGAAGCCAATTGACAACTACGTCTCCTCGGTTGAGTTGACCGGCCCACTGAACTTGATGTACTCCAAGCCGCCGAAGGATGAAGAGTTGCTCGCCGGCACCTACAACATTAAGGTAGCCGCTCTGGGCAAGGAGACGCCGCCTGCTCAAGTCACGCTGGCACCCGGCGAGACTAAGAACATGCAGATAGTTGTGCCGGGCACGGCCGGCCTTGACTTCTTGGGCTCCAGAATACCGCTACCGACGCTGGTGCTGTATGCCATATTGTTACTGGTGATAATTCTCATATTGGCGATATTGATAATTGAGTACAACAACTGGAGGAGGAGACGCCTGATGCAGATACTGGCCCCGCCGAAGTAAAAACCTCCTTTTTCCCGTATTTTTCCCCAACCTTTTTTAACTCCCTTCTCCATTTTTCTATGCTTGGTGCGGTCTTGATCTCTCATGTCCGTTCTGCCATGGTTGCCAAGCTCCGCGGGCTCCCGATCCCCGAGTCCCACCACTCCCTCTCCGGGGTGAGAGCCGGCGTCTTCGTCACGGTGGAGGCTATCGTGCGTTCTGGTGGTTTCGAGAGACGCGAGGTGCGGGGGTCTTTGGGGATTGTGGAGCCTTTTAGGGATTTGGCGTTTGACTCCGCCAAGATCGCGGCGAAGCTTGTCCTCTCCATACCTAGGTTTACGGAGTTTGACCTGCGGAGGTCCGTCGTCGAGGTTACTCTTGTCGAGGGGCTTCGGGAGTGGGACGGCTCGTTGGACGGCTTCGGGTGGGGGCGCGAGGGCGTGTATGCCGTGGCTGGGCAGAGGAAGCTGGTGGTGTTGCCGCAGACCATGGTCGAGAGGCGTA
>Ga0326760_1001506_pt1 | contig 10387 bp, 9 predicted proteins | sample GCREP_S_FD_207668 | JGI IMG/M metagenome (GOLD analysis project Ga0326760, IMG submission 207668) | Hot spring sediment microbial communities from Geyser Creek Basin, Yellowstone National Park, WY, United States - GCR.EP_S | ecosystem: Environmental > Aquatic > Thermal springs > Near-boiling...
GTGGTCTACGGCATCGTGGTGATTGAGCGGGGCGAGGCGGTCATTGCCTTGCTGAAGGGGGGCCAGTGGGAGGTGGTGAAGACCGTGGAGTTCTTCGTGCCGGGTAAACACAGCGCGGGCGGCCAGTCGGCGAACCGCTACAAGCGCCAGACGGAGCATCTAGCGGAGGCCTTCTACAAGGTGGTCGCGGAGGAGGTGAACAAGATCTTCCTCCAGATACCGACGCTGAAGGGCGTCATAGTGGCGGGGCCTGGGCCGACTAAGGAGGACTTCCTTGAGGAGGGCGGCCTGGACTACCGGCTCAAGGACAAGGTCCTCGCCGTGGTGCCTGCCTGTTGCGCCAACGAATACGGCGTGGTGGAGGCGATTAAAAACGCCCAGGAGCAGCTAAAAGAGAGCGAGTACGTCCACGCCAAGGAGGTCATGGAGAGGGTGATGTACTACGCCGTCAAGAAGAGCGACTACATCGTATACGGGCGAGACAGGGTGTTGAAAGCCCTAGAGATGGGGATGGCCGAGGCGGTGGTTGTGGCTGAGGAGCTGGGAGAAGACGTGGTGCTGGAGGTGATAATGAAGGCGGAGGAGAAGGGCGTAAAGGTTGAGGTTGTGCCCCGCGGCGTCGAGGAGTCGAAAACCCTCATGCAGGCCTTCGGCGGCTACGTCGCACTGCTCTCCACGCCTGTGTGGGTGCTGGAACAGCAGATCCAGACGCAGGCCGCCGAGGCGCAGTAGCCGAGCTGACGAAGGCCGAAACGGCAGTTGCGGCAGGTGGCGCCGCCTAAGGGGCGGGACAGCGGTACTTGTTCTGCCTCCGCCGGCGTCTACAGCCTCGCGAGGAACGTATCCACGTCTATCGCCGTGGGGGATTTCTTCAGAAGTTCGCGGTCTTGCGTGACCAGCGAGAGGCCCAGAGTCTCGGCCACATAGGCGTAGCTCGCGTCGTAGAAGGTCAAGCCTCTCTCTACGGCGTCCTCCAAGACCTTCTCTAGAGGAGGGTCGTCCAGCATCTTCAGACAACACCCGCGAGAGAGCTCCGGCGGCCTCCCGCCACGGTAACTTCCCTGCTCTTGCCTCCTTCCACAACGCGTTTCCCACCTCGTATACAGTCAGATGGAGAATGGCGAGTCTTTTCCTATGCCCTATCCACCTGTGGTAGTGGGCAACCAGCCCGTACAAAGCGGAGGCGTCCAGGAGATACTCAACGCTCATGTCTAGAGCTACGCACCGCGTCTACCCACTCCTTCTCGGATATGCGGGAAAAGAGGTTTTTCAACTCTTCGAGAGCCTTTACGAGCTCTTCTTCTTCCCTCCGCCTTATGGCCTCCTCAAGCGCCCTCTCCAAAACCTCCCTGACGTCTATCCCGAGCTCCCTTGCCTTCTTCTTCAACTCCTTTCTAATCCTCACGCTTATCACCGTAGTAGACACAGACAAATACAGACATACGTATATAAACTTGGCGTACACGAACATCTGTATACGACGCGACAGCCCCTCCCGGGTCTCTCCAGAGCGGAAGGACGCCCTCTGCATCGCCCATCTTTCCACAGACAGATCCACGGGCGGCGAGAACGGGCATGTGGCATCCAGCGAAGTCGAAAGCCGACACGCCTACGTAGAGACGAATCTCCGTGGTGACGTATGGATGTCTGGAAGCAGTGCTCCGTGGCGTGGATGTCTCGTGGCGTTGATCTCGCGGCTTGGGGCTTGACTGCGGCCTACGGCGTAAACGGCCCGAGGAAGTCCACTCCCGCGAGCACACTGCCGGCGTTGAACCCGCCTACTCGGGGCGAGGAGACTAGGCAAGTTGCGCTCGGCGTCTCAACGCCTAACGATGCATCCAGACTGCGGAGAAATTCGCCGAGACCCCCGGCGTGGGTCATCAAGACGGTGATGCCCAACCTGGGGACGTATCTACTGACTTTCTCTGTTGAGCTAGTGGGACGGGGGCAATCCTGGGAGGATGTTAAAACGCGTGTCTCTTTTTAAAGTCCTCTAGCCTTTTAGTTAGGTGTTCGAAGCCTCTCTTTATCTCTTCGTCCCAGTAGCTCCCGGTCCACTGAGGCAACTTCTCAACAACGGTGTCAATTAAGACGACGATGTCCCGCACCGCCTCTTCTCTCTTCTTGTAGGGACTGAAGTCTGGGTCTAGGCCGTTGTACTGGTAGTCGTGGAGATTCAGCGCCTTATCGGCGATCGCCCCAATTTCCCTGTACCCCAGCTCGAATAGGTCCAACGATATCCCCTTGATCGACTTCGTGGGGACTGTGTAGGCTTTTTTCTCGTACCACTTCTTCTCCTTCTCGTCCCTCTTTAGGGCTAGTAGCCTGTCTAGATTTATCAACACCATCGCGCTTATCAAGGCCTTAACGGCGACAAACGCCTTGCCGGCGGCGTTTCTCGTGGCCCCGGCCTCGAGCATCATGATGCTCAACGACAGCTCGTCTATGACCTCCATAACCCTCGCCCTTATGTAGCTCTTCACGTCGATTTTCGGGCTTAGTAACTCCCTCTCCACGAACTCATCTATTTGGATAAAATTTAAGCTCGCCGCCTATCCGCGGCCGACGCCAACATCCAGACACTCCCTTGTTCTCGTGTTGTGCGGTTGAGCTGGCGCCGTTGCCTTTAATGGCATGCCTCTCGCTTCGTCGCGGAACGAGGGACGTAGCGTTTCATAGCTGGATGACTACGTCTGCGACTTCTTCAAATTCGCCTAGGTGGGAGGTGACGATTATTGTGGGGACTATCGACGTAAGCCCTCTTACCAGCTCCACGATTTTTCTTCTGTGTTCTTCGTCTAGGTGTTCCGTGGGTTCGTCGAACATCATAAAGGGGGCTTGTCCGAGGAGGGCCCTCGCCAGGGCCACCCTCAGCGAGAGGGCGACGAGGTTCTGCTCTCCGAGCGACAGGAGGTTGTGGTCTATGGGGCCTGTGGGGGTGTTGATGCGGATTACGTACCTCCCGTCTGTCTCAACCAGCTGGAGCGATTTAAACACCTCTTTGTGCCTAAGGCGGAGGAAGACGGCGTTTAGCTCCTCGTTTATGGCCTTGAGCAACGTCTGACGCATCAAAGGCTTAAGCTCGCCGAGGACGACTCTAATCTGCCGCGCCGAGGCGAGGGCCTTGTCGAGCCTCTCGGCCTCTGACTTGGCCTTCTCCAGCTCGCCTGCTAAGGCGGCCAGCTCCTTCTCCGTCTCAGCTATCTGCCGCCTGAGCTCAGCCGCCACAGACCTCGCGGCGAGGTACTCCTCGTGTCTTGTCTTAAGCGCCGCGTACTCATTCTCCAGCCTCTTCAACGCCTCTGCGGCCGCGGCCAGCTCCGCCTCCAGCTCCCCCAGCCTCTGGTTAACCTCTTGTATCTTCCTCTCTGCCTCGGCCTTACGGGCCTTCAGCTCCTCCAGCCGCCTCGCCACCTCCGCCTCCCTAGCTACCTGCGCCGAGAGGTACGCCCGCCTCTTCTCCACCTCCTTTTTCTTCTGGTATAGGGCCTCCAGCTCGGCCAGCCTCCTCCGCGCGGATGAGAGGTCTAGAGCCAGGTGGGGCTTGTAGCTGTGGTAAAGCCTGTCCAGCTCCTCCAGCCGCCTGACCTCGGCCTTGAGCTGGTCTATGAGTTTCGAGAGACGTTCCTCCTCCTTCTCCAGACCCAGCACTTCCAACTCGTGCCGCTGGACGGCGTCTCTAGAAAGCGGCGACCCGCACACCGGACACCGGCCGCCCTCCGCCCGCTGGGCCAGACGGAGCACGTCGCGTAGAAGAGCCAGCCGCGTCTTCACCTCTCCATGTCTCCTACTCGCCTCCTCCAGCCTCCGCCGGGCCTCCTCAAGAGACCTGGGGTCGTAGCTCCTCACCTCGGGAGGGACCCTCTCAGCCGTAGCCACCGCCTGCCGAAGCTCGAAATACTCCTTCTCCACGTCGCCCACCTCGGGAAGGCTTTTCAACTCCTCCGCCGCCTTCTTAATAGCCTCCAGCTCAGCCTCCAGTTGCTCCACGTCTTTCTCGGCGCTGAGCGCCAGCTGAGCCGCCTCTTCCAGCTTCTTCTCCAGCGCCTCCCTCTCCTTGGCCAGAGAGGCGTGCCGCTCCCTAAGCTCCAGGTAGCGCCTCTCCACCTCTCTAAACCGCGCCGACGCCTCCTCCAGCTCCGCCGCCCTCTTCTCGGCCTCCTCCAGCCTCCGCCGCAAGTCGTCCAGCCTGCTCCTCAACACGGGGAGCCTCTTCTCCAGCTCCTCCAGCCGGCCGCCTGCCCGTTCCCGCCGAGCTCTAAACTCGTCGTGTACGTCCTTTACCACCTCGTCCACCTTGTCGAACTCGTCGAGGCGGAAGATGCGGTCTATGTACTCGGTCTCCTGCAGTATCCTCCTCAACTCCCCCTGCCGGATGTAGAGCAGATGTGCGTATTCGTCCAGCCTAAGGCCCAGCTTCGAGACGAGAGTCGCCGTGACGTCTGAGTCGCCCCGCGCCACCACGCTCCCGTCCACCGCCAGGTAGGTGCCGGAGGAGACCGTCCCCTCTTCGCCGAATCTCCTAACGACGACGATCTCCCGGCCCCCGTGGCTTATGTACAGCTTCACCTCGCCCCACGCGGCGCCTCTCCTGAGGCAGTTGCTCCACCTCCTGCCGCCCCACCTAGTCACCCACTGCGACCCGAAGAGGGCGACGGAGATGGCCTCCATAAGCGAAGTCTTGCCGGCGCCGTTGGCGCCGTAGATGAAGTTGACGCCCTCGCCGAACCTAAAAGAGGCCTTGTCGTAGGCCTTGAAGTTTACGATCTCGATCTTCTTAATCATACAGAGCCTTTAGGAGGAGTCTTTTCGCCGCCTCTTTCTCGCCGTCGCGTATAAGCTCCATAGCCTTAAGCACCACGTCTGCGTGGGGGCCCAGCTTCTCTTTCATGATGCGCCACAGCTCCTCCACGGCGGTGCCCCTCAGCGCCACAGCCCTCTGCGGCGAGGACGTCCTGTCCACCACATCTACATGAAGCGTCTTGGAGAACCTCGACGCCAGCTGGCCCGTCTTGAGGCCGCCCTCTACGATGCCCCACAGCTCGAGCCTCACCACGGCGCCTTCTCTGTCGAAGAGCTTCGCCGCCTCCTCCACAGCGGAGATTGCCTCTTTGACCTCGCGGATGAAGAGCCTAACTCTATAAAGCGGCCTCCGGGGGGGCAGAGAGATTGGCTTAAGCGACGCCGCCTTCCCCGCCACATCTATTAGCACGACGCCCTTCTGGGCGGCGTCTTGCGCCTTCTCGAAGCCGCCTCTGTAGTCCCAAGTCTCGAACTCCCCCACGTCCCAGATCTCCAACGAGCCGGCCCAAACGGCGCCTGCCGGATGCTTGGCCAGGTGGTCGTGGACGTGGCCCGCCGCTATGTGCAAATACGGCAGGCCTTGGAAGACCGCCTGCGGCATCGTGTAGTCGTCGTCCTCCGCGGGGTACCTCGCCCTGACTCCCTCCACGGCTTGGTGGATCGCGAGGATGGAGCCGGGAGGCATCCTCTGGAGCGATCCGCGGTACTCCGCGGCGTAGTCCCTAGGCGTGGCGCATGCGCCGAATATGTAGACGCCGCCCACGTCCGCCGCCTCCCAACAGAGAAGCCGCGCCAGCCTCATCCTGTCCACAAGCCTAAGCGCCGTGTCGTATAGACACTCCCTAGGCCGGGGGCATCTCCCAGCCTCGGCTCGGTATCTGACGTAACTGAAGTCGTGGTTCCCACCTATGGCGTAGAGTACGACTCCAGCCGCCTCCACCGCCTCCACAAACCGCAGGAGGGTCTTGTTGCTCGGCCTCCTCGTGTCGAAGAGGTCACCTGTGACCAAGACAACGTCTGCCGACTTGCCGAGCCGCAGAGCCTCTTCAAAGGCCTTGAAGTAGTCCTCCTCCCTCTCGGGGAGGTGGTACTGCGCTCTGCCGAGGTGCGCGTCTGATATGTGTAGAATCTTCATACCACCTCCAAGACCTCTGCAAGCGCCTTGTAGACGTGGTGGCAAGGCCTCCCCACGCCGCATACGCTACAGACCGGCCGTCCGTCTTCTATAGTCACCACCACCTCCTTTTCGCCGTCTAGAAGAGTCACCGAGACGCGGCCGCCTTCTCTACTCTTCCAAAGCGCCTTAAGCCTAGCCGCCGCCATTATGAGACTCGGCGGCGGAGGCGCGCTGAAATACCGTCTCCACATCTGAGCCACGTCGGCAGTCTTGTCAACCCTCCAGGCAGACGCGAGGTCTATGTCGGCGCCGCCGTACTCCAGCACTCTGTCTCTAACCTTCACCACCACGGGGAGCTTCGTCAAGGGGCCCAGCACCACGCCTTCCCCTACGTCGAGCCCTGGCAGATTCTCTAAAAACTCCTGTGCGAGAAGTTCGCTGCTCTCTCTGACGGCCTCTTGGTCTTTCGGGTTTACTATCCTCATGATGACTTGGCTTTGACATTGGCTGATAACGTCGGGATCCACTCTGCTGGGTCTCTGGCTCACGATGACGAGGTAGACGCCGAACTTCCTCCCCTCAGAGGCCACTCGGGCGAGGGCCTCGTATGACCGCGTCCGCCGCTGGGCCTTAGGCGGGGCGAAGCGGTGTGCCTCCTCCACAAGCAACACCACAGGCCAGGGGATCTGGACCCCCTTTAGGGACCTCACGTGCCGCACCCTGGCCTGGAATATCCTGTTGACCAGATGGGCGACCACGTAGTCCTGCACTTCTTCGTTCACGCCGGCGAGGTTGAGGATGGTGATGTCTGCCAGAAGCTTTGAGAGGGGGGTGGACCGGGGGGCGAAGACGCCTAGCCGCTGAAGCCGCTTGAGGTAGGTCAAGGCGCTGAAGATGGAGTGTCTATCCTTCTTCGCCAACTGCTTCAAGTCCTCCATGGGGAAGTCCCCCTCCACTTTGTACTGCTGGAAGAACTTGTTCAACGCGCCATCGCCCCGGAGGGCTGTGAGGAGCACCTTCCGGAGGAAGGAAAGCCCCACGGGCTTGCCTGTGGCTTTCTTCACCTTCTTGGCGTAGGCCCACGCCAGGTATATGGCGTAGCGTATCTTCTTGGCGCCCGGCGGGACGCCTGCGGCGTTGGCCAAGGCGTCTGGATCGCCGTCGAGCACCCCTATTTTATACATCAAGTCGCCTGCGTGGTGTCTAGAGACTCTGACGACCCTCGCCGTGTATGGCCCCAGCTTGTATATGCTGTCTCTTATGGGCACGTACTCCCCGTGGGGATCCACCACCACGATCTTAGCCCCCTTCTTCAAAAGCTCCTCGATCAGGACGACTGAGAACCAAGTCTTGCCGCTTCCAGTCGCTGCGATTATGGCCACGTGTCTCTTCACTCCGTTTAGGTCGAGACAGATCTCCAAGTCGCGGCTTACCAGCCTGCCCACGCAGAGGCCGTGGTCGACTTTGAAAAGCTCTGCGATTTCTCCGTCCTCGGCGAGGTAGACGGGGGAGCCGATCCTCGGCGGGTGTTTAGGCTGTCTGAGGTCGCCGCCCTCCACGTAGCCAAGCACCTTGACCTTGGCGATCTGCACCTCTAAGATGTTGTCTGAAATCTCCTTAATCACCGTGTAGAGGGGGAGATCCCTCTTGGCCGAGTAGGGGTCTCGGTAGAGTCTCACGATTTGACCGAGAAGCCTCACGTTGACGTATTCGTTCCCGTCGTATTCCACGTGGTCCACCGCCACGTAGTCGTAGAGACTAACCGGCTTCTCCGGGTCTAGCGTGGCTAAGAACTCAAAGGGGGTAGCCGCCGCCACGACGTAGCCGATCCTCATATCCCCCACGCCAGCTTTACCCGCCTCCCGACGCCCACCTCCCCAGCCATCTTCTTTAGGTAGACGGCGTACTCCGCGAGCTGGCTAGACTTGAAAGAGGCTACGTCGTGGGCGTACCAGAGCCAGGTGTTGTAGTGGATGGGGTCTCGGTACTGCGCCGCAAGCATCCCAACCACGTCGTCCAACTGCGCCGCGGGGTAGAAGGCCTTCACCGGCGATCCGTCGAACATGTTAGTGCCATCGGCGGGAGTCTCCACAAGAAGAGGCGCGTCGTCAGCGCCGAACCGCACGTAGAAGAAGTAGACCTTGGGGATCGCCTCCAGCGCCTCTCTTATCTTCCCAACCACGTCGGTGGCAAAGCTGTCCTTCAGCCTAAATATGAGAGAGTCCTCCAACCTCTCCTCGGCGGCCTTCACCAGCCTCTCCACGCTGTTGAGCCCTTTGTAGTTCATATAGGCGTCGCACCCCCCCACCAACATAGGCACTGTGTAGTGGCCGGGCGGCAAAAGAGCCGAAAGAACCTCGGCGTCTGTCACCGATTGAGTCACCAAGAGAGCCATAAGCCGCGCCATCTGGTAATCATGCCGCCGAGCCGTCTTGTAGAGCTCAATAAGCTCCTTCCTAAACCGCCTGATCCACAACACGGAATACCACAGGAGGCCGCGCTGGAAGATGTGATCCCGGTTCCTCTCTGCCAGTTTCTCAAATATCAGATGCTCCTTTACCAACTTAAAGTTGTGCTCCTTTGAAACAAAAACCAGCCTAGCCCCGCGGCTCAGGGCCATTTTGATCAAGACGGCGAAGGTGTACAGAGCAGTGGCGAGCTCCGGCACGTAGTAGAGGTTCTGAAACTCCCTGGTCAGTATCAAGTTGTGGACAAGCCTCACAGCCTTGGCGTAGAGCGAGCCGTCCATTAGCAAAACGTCTACGCCATGTTTATTCAACGTCTTAATGCCCACCAGCGACTCCACAATCACGAGATAAGCCCAGGGCAGAGAGGAGGACTCCACAGTAGCGACGTCCGCCACGAACTCTCTCTCTAGGAAATCCGAGCCTACGGCGGCAGCCCTAGCCAAAATCACCTGGTGCCCGTTGGAGAGCCGCACCACTCCTATTCCCCCGTCGACCGCCGCAACCCTGAGGGCGGCGTCTGACGGCACGACCCCCCGCTTTAACAATTTATCTCCAAGCTCCTCCAGAGGATACTCATATTGACGATTACTTAAGTACTCTTTTATCTTCCGACCAGCTGAAGATACGAACATGTCGAAAAAGTGATCCACGTCTATTCTATCTACAGTGCTTATATAGCTAAGGTAGAGAGATACAGGAAGAGAGTAAGCTGAAAGTTTCAAGAGCCAACCCTCTGAAGAACAACGCCGATAAGACGGACGGAGCTGATCATTGTGTTCTTCGAGTTCCAAAGGCGCCGGAGACAGACCCCTCCCCATAAGCTGGACCCTGTAGGTGCAAAAAGCCGCCGTTTATCGATAGAAAACATTTTAATGACCAACCCCCATAAGACGTGGATGAGTTAATCAGCAAGGTGACTCAGGTACGGAAGACCCTAGACTCGCACTTCTTTAAATTCAGCGACGAGGTGATGGCTAGCCTTACCGCCGTGTTGGTCCGGGAGAACTTCATCTTGATAGGGCCGCCGGGCACCGCCAAGACCATGTTGGTAGCATCTATCTCGAAGTTGTTGAAGGCCCGGTGGTTCTACCGCCTCCTCACCAAGTTCACAGAGGTAGAGGAGGTTATCGGCCCCATAGACGTGGTGGAGTTGTTGAAGGGCAACGTGAAGAGGATATACACCAACTCCATCGTGGAGGCGGACTTCGCCCTCCTCGACGAGATATTCAACGCCTCCAGCGCCATCCTCAACACCATGCTTACCATCTTAAACGAGAGGGTGATCTACGACGGCGGCCAAATCATACCGGTGAAGACCTGGACCGTCTTCGGAGCCACCAACCGCATCCCGGACGAGGAGGAGCTCCAGGCGCTGTACGACAGATTTCCCCTCAGAGTCTTCACTAAATATGCCCAGCCCGACGAGACTGAGCAGTTGATAAAAGCCGGCCTGCGGCTGAGGAGAGATTTCGACAAGCTGACCCCCATAATGACGATGGATGAAGTGAAGAAGCTACATGAGTACATACAGAACTACACCTACGAAAATATGGACATAGTTGCAAAACACATATCCCCAATACTCGCCTCCTACCTAGACCACGTGGTCATCTCCAACAGAACCAGGGTGAAGGTGCCTCTCTACGTCGTATCTTACCTAGTGGTGCTCGGGATAAAGCCAAGCGACATCGACGCCGCCACGTTAAGGGCCGCCACGCTCAAGGTGTTGAAGTACCTCGTCAGAGATAGAGAAGACTTAGCCGAGTACGAGTCCTTCCTAGCCGCCCACATGCCGGGTGGCCTCTCCGTCCTCTACGACATGGTCAGCGAGATAAAAGCCCTTATCTCAAACAACGCCCTTTCTATCGCCAAGGAGAAGCTCAAGGAGGCGTATGAGCTGTTGGACAAATCGCTGGCGGACCCCGTGACGTACCGCTTCTTCCAGGTGGAGATAGAGGAGATAAAATCCACGCTGGAGATGTTGAAGTCGCAGTTGTAA
>Ga0326760_1001507_pt1 | contig 10379 bp, 8 predicted proteins | sample GCREP_S_FD_207668 | JGI IMG/M metagenome (GOLD analysis project Ga0326760, IMG submission 207668) | Hot spring sediment microbial communities from Geyser Creek Basin, Yellowstone National Park, WY, United States - GCR.EP_S | ecosystem: Environmental > Aquatic > Thermal springs > Near-boiling...
TTCTTGTCAAAGTTCTACCATTCTGGGCGACAAGAGATTTTGCCAGAGGAAGGCTGATTGCTAAGACCGCAATTATATCGTCAACAATAATTTCAATACCATTAACCTTGATTTTTCTACTTCTCTCCGGGATTTTATCCACAGCGTCTCAAGCATCTATCCATCCTTTCTTAATTGCTTCATTACTTATCCCGATCTATTACGCATCAGCATCCATCAACTCCATAATGTATGTCAAGTATCCTCAGAAAGTCGGCTGGAGAGTCCCCTTAATTGATGGTCTGAAAATACCCATCGCATTATGCCTCCTCCCCTATGAATTAACTGGAGTACTTATCGCGATTATCGTCGCCAATCTTATCTACGTGGCCTACGGTATCTACGTGATTAGACAGGATCTTGAGAAAAGATTTGACAAAGATTGGTTAAAGAGTAGGATTAAGCATTCCTGGCTCCCACTTATACAATCAGCAATAGGATATGTAAATGGTGCTTCAGACCAGTTTCTGGTTGGAACACTTCTCTCACCTTTAGAATTATCCGCCTATGGAATAGGAACAACGATTTCAAACGCCGTTAGAGCATCCTCCCAACTATCTCTACCATTCACAATGAATGTCCTATCCAAGACCTCCACATCCAGAGAAGAAGTTGGCTCGATAATGAAGTTTGTTACGATATTCATTATCCCCATGCTCATCGGAGGCATAATACTCTCAAAGGAATTGTTCGGGATCTTTGGCCCCGCATATAGGGAAAGTGCATGGATACTTTGGCCACTCTTATCCTCCGCGGTTCTAACATCCTGCTCAGCCATATTTTATGGAATCATATCCGGCCTAGAAAAGATAGATTATAACCTAGAAGTGGATTACAAAACATTATTGAAGAGTAGGCTCTTTAAACTGACGTTAATCGATTACATTACAACAGCGGTTCTCATAACATCCTCACTAATAATGATACCTTGTCTTGGCGCACTTGGGGCCGCATTATCACGTTTAATAGCAACTTCCATATCATTCATCATACTTTCCATAATGTGCGTACAATATCTCAAACTCACAAAAATCTTAAAAGATATAATGCTTACGATTATCGCATGCATCCCAATGGCCATCTACCTGATCTTATTCAAACCAGAAAGAGCCATCCTAACACTTCTCACAATAGCAATAGCAGCGATGATATATTTCATAAGCCTTTACATAATAGATGCGGAAGCTAGGAGATTGATTAAGAAATTTATTGAGGAAGTTAGTCAAAGATTTCTCTTTCTATTTGAGTAGAGCATTCAATGAATTAACATATTTCGAATCTTTTACATTTAATAATGTCACTTGTGGAAATAATTAAGATAACATTCTGCATACCTCTTTATTGCTTTGTTCCACTCGAATTCTTCAACAACCAATTTTCTAAAGTTTTCCCCCATTCTTTCCCTTAATCCAGAATCTTGGATTAGTGTAATGATCTTTTCAGAAAATTCTTCAACATTATCTGCGAAGAATCCATGTTGCCCATTCCGGGCGATTTCTGCAAGTATTCCAACCCTTGTTGATACAAAGGGTGTGTGACATGCGCCTGCTTCAAAGGCCACCCTCGGCCCGCCCTCATACTTCGATGTAATCGCTAATAATGCTGCTTCATTATACAAGTGAACCAATTCTTCCTCAGATAACCAATTGGTAACTAATTTGAAATTCTTTAATTCGAGTTTTCTAGCCAGATATATTACCTCTTTCTCCTGCGGCCCTTTTCCATGTATTAAGAGCTCTGCCTCAGGAACTTCTTCTTCGATCTTTTTAAATGCATATAGCAGTAATGGAAGATTCTTCTGCTCCACCAATCTTCCCACCGATAAGATTATTGGTTTTCTGGATGAATGACCTTTTAATGGCCTGAATATGTCCGTTTTTACATATATTGAGGGGATTATAACAACATTCTTCACGCCAAGCCTCTTAACATCCTCCATAATCTTCCAACTAACAGCTCTAACCAAGTTACACCTCCTAAGCAGGTATTTTGCAATCCTCCTCTGAAAAGGGGTTAAGCCCAGTTCTAGATAATCAGCATGCACCTCTAAAACCAGTTTTGCCCCCGTAATTTTAGAAAGCACATATGCGTAAACCCCAATTCTAGGGGTAGGCTCCTGAGCAATTACTAAATCATATCTCTTAGGCTTGACCAGCTGGGGGGGTTTAACGAAGCTAACTTCCCCCCAATATCTTTGGAGTTCATCGAAAGCTATGGATTTACTTCTCCCAACCATTAATACCCTCATGTGTTGATCCTCCAGATCCTCTATACAGCTCCTCTATAAGTTGAGCAAGCTGCGGTATTATTTTCTTATAGTTGAATTCCTGCTCAACCAAAGCTCTAGCATTCATGCCCATTCTATCCCTCAATTGCTTATCCCTCAATATCTTTAGAACCCTATCCGAAAAACCTTCATAATCTCCAACCTCCACCACATAACCGGTTTCACCATCTCTTACCGCCTCCGGGATTCCTGAAACCTTAGTCGCTACAACGGGCTTGCCACATGCCATCGCTTCTAATATTGCGCGAGGTATACCTTCTCCACCTATTGAAGAATAAACAAATACATCACAAGCCCTCATCAAATGTATTACATCTTTGTTTGGAACGGGGCCTAAGAAAATCACATTGCTCTCTAACTTCAATTCCTTAACAAGCCTCCTAACCTCATCCGCATAGCCTTTCTCCTCCCTCCCCGCTAGAGCTAGAACAACATTAGGCTCCTTCTCAACAACCTTCGAAAACGATCTCACCAAATCTAACACCCCCTTCTTTCTCGATATCCTCCCAACATAGAGGAGCAGTCCCCCCGACTTCATAAACGGTATATACTTTTTGAGAACCTCCTCATCCGGCCCCCCTATTGTGAACCTCTCAACGTTTACAGCATTATGCAAATACCTTATTTTTTCCTTCTTAATCTTTGGAAAGCTCTTCTCTATTTCTGGAAGCATTAATGGTGTGTAGAGTATTATTAAGTCCGCCGCGTAAACCGCCTTCTTTAAAACCCATTTATAGATTCTATTCTTTAAGCTGGGAGGCTCGAAAAACCACGTTGATGGAAGCATTAAAACCGTCTTTTTGTTAAAAATCCTCTTACCCAGCCATAGAGCTGCCGTCTCAGGGGGGCTGAAAGTTCTAACATATATCACATCTATCGACTTCCTATATTTGAATACCGTGTAACAATATGATAATATCTTGCTCAATCCATATAATTTAGGAAACTTAATAGTCCACGCTTTATACGCCTTAAACCCACAAGGTGGAGAGTCAATAATATCCGATACAACAATCAGCTCTAGATATTTCGAGAGCTCAGCAAACTCTTCATAGAATTCTGATTCCAGAGATGGTTCAAGAAGACCCGCAATACGTCTAACGAAAGTCATGACTCTAATCATTCTTTCTCAGCTACGTGGTTAACAGTCCCTATATAAAGAAGATCCTCTTAACCTATTAAGCCAAATATGTTGGGGGCTCTTAAGATTCATAGATGATATAAGTTATATCTATGCCAAATGGGTAAAATGGGATTGGTGATTAAAAAGATGAAAAGGATAAGAGTATTGTTCACCGCTTCAGGCAGCCACATTGGCGGGGCAACTATGGCAATGTTTCATCTCATGCTTGGATTGGCATCCCTCGGTGTGGAGCCAATCCTCCTATCCACGATCCCTAAACAGGAATACCTTAGGCTTTATCAAAGGCTCAGGGCGAAAAACATTAGGATAGTGTTATCAAAGCTGTCTTTTAGAGGTCTATCTTACTGGGTTTGGCTATTCTTTTCCACCATCAGAACAATTAAGAAACATAGAATAGATATTGTGCATTGTCATGGGACCAAGGAGGCTTTAGTAGTCGGTTTAGCTGCTAAGCTTCTAAGAAGAAAAATCGTCTACACGGTTGAAGGGGATCCAAATCTTGAGATATCTATTTCACCCTATAATTATAGCCTCCTCGACAAGCTATTCTTAAGATTTTCATGGAGTATTGGATTAAAATTGGCTGACAGGATCGTTGGTTGTAGTAATTGGATGGCGGAGCACCTTAGAAAATATGGCCTTGAAGCTGCCGGCATACCAAATCCTATAGACTATGAGAGATTTTCAAGAGTTACGGCTCAGGGCTCAAACATAGTCTGTATAGCTAGATTTGAAAAAGCGAAAAACATCGAGACATTGATTGTCGCTGCATCTGAAGTCCTAAAGAGATATCCGGAAATTAAGCTTGTGGTCGTTGGTGGGGGAACCCAAGAGAAGGAGCTAAGAGCATTAGCTGAGGGATTATCCATATCTAACAATGTGGAATTTCACAATTTTAGACCGGATGTGGAGAATGTGCTCTCAGATGCAGCGGTCTTTGTTCTACCATCAATCTATGAACCCTTCGGCATGGTTGCAGCTGAAGCCCTCGCCGCGGGTCTACCAATAATAGCATCCAGAGTGGGCGGGTTAAGAGAAATTGTTAAAGACGGCATAAACGGGTTCTCATTTAATCCTAAAGATTGGCAAGACCTTTCCAAGAAAATTCTTCTACTCCTAGAAAATCAGAAACTAAGAGAAGAAATGAAAAATAAGGCTAAAGAATCAGCTAAAGACTTCTCCCCCGAAAACATTGCACTAAAATATCTCAGAGTTTACTTTGATGTATTACGTAAAGTTTAGAGATCACTTCACCGGAATAACTATTATAACGTGGTGGTTTTCAAGATCTAATAGATTATGCGGCGGATGGATAAACTAGCAATTCTTACATACTTTATTCTCCTATGCACGATAATTCTAATAATGCCGCCCTATGGTGATCCGGCTGTAGTTATATGGACTTCCAAGGTTATGTCTATAACGGGCTTTTCATATGATCCGGTTTGCTCTAAGAATATAATGTCTATGTCCGGCAGCAATGATATACTATTATGTGTTAGATCTCCATTATATTACTCGTTACTCGCTATTGCCGACGGATTTTATAAGATGGTACCCATGCTTCTAACTATTTTATTCTTTAGTCTCCAAATTATTCTGGCGCGTTTAAATGGCTCATCCTTGAGCGTCTTTGGATTAATGTTTCCATCAATTTACTTATTGTTTAGTCGCACATATGTAGACACTCTTACCGCAGTTCTGATGACCGCTTTACTAATAGTTCTCATGAAAATTAGTAAAGAGAATAGAATATGTCATAAAACTCCGCTTTTCTTCATACCTTTGCTCCTTATGTTAACAAGGGAAAGTTTTGTTATTCTACCATTATTCCTAGTCGGTATATTTTTAATTATGCCTGAATTTAGGAAAAAGGATCTTTTAATAATTTTTAGTGGATGGATTGTTGGACTGGTTAGCTGGCAACTCTATGTTATGATGAGTGGAGGTATATCATATTCTGATTTTCAACCACATATTCCAACGCTTGGAGAAATGTATCGAGCCTTCATGACTGCTATTAGTTCCATACTTCCATGGGAGATACGTTCAGGGGATATCCAAGCATATCTGAACATAAATCTTGGAAACTCTTTTACACTCTTAATTATTACCGCTCTTCATTTCTTAGGATTGCTAGGAATACTCCCTTTGATAATATCGTTAATTCATTTTAAACAAATAAATAAACTAGTCTTATGGCAAGCGGTCTTTGGATTACTTATGTCAGCAGGTCTCTTAATACTTAAAGGAGATATAGACTTCTTTAGGCATCTAGCTTACCTCATACCAGTAATACCGCTATTAATTGAAATGGGTTTAGGAGGGATTCAGAAACATAGTAAATTAACAGCAAATTTGATTAGAGCATCCTATGTCCTAATGTTTACATTATACTTGGCGAGGACTATCAGACTTTACACTTCAGGTTACTATTTCGATCCATGTCAATATTTACTTAGGAGACCTGAGATCTCTTCTATACCATATTTTTATGAGACTGCGTGTTAGTAAGTGAATATCAGGTTGTTAGGGATAGGACCTTTTGAAGAAATCTTATTAAGATTCTTACTTCCAGATCCTTGAGATGGTTAAAGTTAGGAAGGCTGTCATCACTGCTGCCGGTTTGGGCACTCGTCTTCTACCTGTTACTAAGGAGATCCCCAAAGAGATGCTTCCAATATTTGTTAAGAGTGGTGATGAATTTCTATTGAAACCCCTAATCCAAGTCATATTTGAGCAACTATACTCCATAGGTATTCGGGAATACTTTATTGTGGTTGGTAGGGGTAAGAGGGCCATAGAGGACCACTTCACACCAGATCCAAGCTTTATTAATCTACTCAGAGAAAAGAGGAAGAATAACTATGCCGAAGAGATGGAGAAATTCTATAATATGATTCATGATAGCATAATAGTATTCTTAAACCAACCTGAGCCCAAGGGATTTGGGGACGCGGTCTTAAGGGCTAGAGGCCTCATAGATGAAACATTCATAGTTCATGCTGGGGACACGTATATCGCCTCAAACAACTGCGAACATCTCAGCAAACTCCTAAAAGCGCATTCAAAATATGATTGTTCCGCAACCTTGCTCGTCATGTCGGTTGAAGATCCACGCCCATATGGCGTAATAGGCGGAGAGAAGATAGAAGAGGATGTTTGGATGGTCAACAAAGTTGAGGAGAAGCCTCAAAGGCCATGGTCTAATATCGCCATACTCCCGGTATACATTTTTGAAACCGAGATCTTTGACTGTTTATCCAAAGTAGGCCCAGGGGTAGGTGGAGAGATACAATTGACTGACGGCATAGGATCTCTAGTAGAGATGGGGAGGAGAGTTGCTGCTGTCAAGCTTCCAAACCATATACCAAGACTCGATATCGGTAACCCAAAGTCATTCTGGGAAGCATTAGAAACATCCTATAATCTATCACTCTGAGATAAGTATATAATGTTGTGGAATGCGCCTTTTGACGCAGAACCTTGATATTGGTGACAGGCGCCTTTGGATTCATAGGAAGCCACTTGGTTGAGAAGCTTTTAGAGATGGGCGAAGAGGTTGTAGCATTAAGTAATCCAAAACCACCCGAAGACAACTATAGATACATTGCTAAGAACCCATATTCAAAGAATTTGAAAACGGTGTACCTTGATTTAAGGGACTTCGAGGCAACACTCCGATTATTAAAGAATTTTAAATTTGAGAAGATATATCATCTCGCAGCTATCGCGTCACATAGACTTAGTATAAATGAGCCTCATCAGTATCTTGATAACAATTATAGGACAGTGTTAAATGTACTTGAATCAGCTAGAGCCGTTGAACCCTCACCCAAGATAATCTTCACATCTAGCTCGAGTGTATATGGGGACCAACAGCCTCCTCTTAGAGAGGATATGCCGCCTAAGCCCAGAGGACCATATGCCTTGAGCAAGTTCTTTGGCGAGAAATTATGCGAACTCTATGTAGAAACATATGGGCTTGATTGTCCGATAATTAGATACTTCAATATTGTGGGTGAGAGGTGTAGGGGGAATATAGTCTTCAAAGTCTTCGCTGAAAATATCTTCTCGGGAAAAGCGGTTGAGGTTTATGGTAGATGGGTTAATGGTGAGTTTAAGCCCGCTCAAAGAGATTTCACATATGTTAAAGATGCTGTGGAGGGGACCATAGCTGTGGGTGAAAAAGCATGTAAAGCTGAGATATTCAATATCGGGTTTGGCAGGCCTGTAAGTGTTCTAAAAGTTGCGGAGCTAATGATGGAGGCCTTCAACAAGAAGGTTGAGATAGACTTTAGGGGACTTAAACCTCATGAAGCTCTCATAAGCTATTGCGATAATTCCAAGGCTAGGAATATTCTGGGATGGAACCCGAAGATAGACATTAAAGAGATGGTCCAAAGATATGTTGAGTGGTTCCTGTCTGAAAGAATGACTACATAGGTGGTGTAGATGATTAATAGGATCGGCGTGGTAGGGTTGGGATACGTAGGTCTTCCACTAGCCTGCGCTCTTGCTTCCAAACTCTTCAAAGTTGTTGGATTAGACACAGATTTAGAGAAGATCGAACTAATCAAGGAGGGAGAGGCGCCCATCTATGAGGAGGGTTTACAAGAGTTATTAAAAAGGGTCTTGGAAAAGGGATCTCTTAAGATAACTTCTAGTTATAGAGAGATGATTGAAGAAAGTGATGCATGTTTTGTATGCGTTGGAACACCCTCAAATCCGGACGGCTCAGTAGACTTGAGATATGTTAAAGAAACGGTGGAGGTGATAGGCGAATCCTTAAAATGGATTGATAAGTATTTCCTCCTCGTTGTTAGAAGCACTATACCTCCCGGAACCACCTCGAATCTTATCAGGAATATCATAGAAGACAGATCGGGCAAAAAGCTTGGGCAATATGGCTTATGCTTTAATCCAGAATTCCTACGTGAAGGTAGGGCGCTTCATGATATATTCAATCCTGATAGAATAATTATTGGAGCTCTTGATAAGAGGTCCGGAGAACTCTTACTAAATATTTATAGGAGGTTTCATGGAGAATCCATGCCTCCAGTCCTTATGACCAATCCAACAAATGCTGAGTTAATCAAATATGCCAATAATGTTTTCCTCGCAACTAAGATTAGCTTCATAAACATGATTTCACAACTTTGCCAACGTTTACCGGATGCGGATGTAAAAGTCGTCGCTGATGGTATTGGGATGGATAAGAGAATTGGCAGAGAATTTCTGAATGCTGGCCTTGGATGGGGTGGATCATGCTTCCCGAAGGATGTTAAAGCATTCCTTAAATTCGGAGAGGAAATGGGCCTCCGCCTCAAATTAGTCGAGTCAATAATAGAAATCAATGAGTCACAAATAGAAAATGCTATGAGACTTGCGAAGGAATTAACAGGAGATCTAGATGGCAGAAGAATATCAATTCTTGGATTAGCATTTAAGCCTGGTACAGATGACGTTAGAGAGTCTAGGGCTATTAGGCTTATTGAGGAGCTTCTAAAATATAACGTGGAGATTAGGGTACATGATCCTAAAGCATTGGAGAAGGCTAGGAAGGTTTTAGGAGATAAGGTTGTCTATTGTGAAACTATTGAAGAGTGTTTAACCGGCTCAGACCTCTGCATACTTGCGACGGAGTGGCCCGAGTACAAGGAATTGAGCCAAGAGATGCTAAAGAGGTATATGAGGAGACCAGCCCTCTTAGATTGTAGAAGATTATATGATCCTGAGAAATTCAAAGGAATAGAATTTGCAGCACTAGGACTTGGCCCTAGAAACATGAAAAATCCATAGATTTACACCCATAAACCATGCGTGACCCCCATACATTCTATCATAATCTAATCGATTGTTAGGGGATAATTATTTACAATGGCATGTTAGTGATGTTTTATGGTGAAAGTTCTGAGCACTGGCTCTCTTCGTGTTGATTTCATTGTTGCTTGTTTACCGCTATTCTGGAACTTAGTGAGATTATTTATGCTCCTGCTAGGATTAGCTTGGCGGTTATCCCACCAATATTGAGATCCATAAGATCACATCATTTTTATCTGGTCTCTCAAGAGCAAAGCTTTTAGATAATATTCTAGAAGCAACGTGCAATACCTCACTAAGAGTAATGGTATTGATGAAGAGTTTTGGATCTCCGCTCATCGCTCTATTAAGCAATGATATAACTTTTGGACGATAAAGGCTCTTGGATAGATGTATTCAACAAGCAGCTAGTATCAAGCATTATTCTCTCCACTTTGGAGCATCCTCCTAAATCTCTGCTCCTCAAATTTATCCTCCTCCCTTAGGAGCTTCTCCACGAGCTTCAGGTCAACATCAACCATCTTAGGCTTCAGCGCTCTTAAAACAAGGCTATCACCAATAACTTCCACAATCACCTCATCCCCCTCCTCAAAACCCACTGCCTCCCTCAGCTTCTTAGGAAGGATCAATATCCCCTTTCTCCGAATCTTCAACAAAAACCTCATATCTTCATCTAATATCATCTAAGAGCCCTATTAATTAATTGCTCATCATTCCGCTAACACTTAATTAATGTTCGATTGCGGCCTCCTCCGCTGGGTCTAAGATGGCAACCGTATTCTCATCGCCTCTACCTCATCTGCTTAAATAAGGGCATAATCCTCTAGGTTCAGCATATCGTGGGTGTGGTGTTCGTGATGCGCGCCGTGGCCGCGAGGCTTGCTAGGCATAAGCTCCTACTCGTCATCATCCTCTGCATACTTGTCGGGGCCTCGGGCATATTCTATCTCGCTTATACGGCCATTCTCCCTCCCCCGGTTTTACGAATGGGGGCTAGGCCGGCTGTAGCCATCCTGAGGATAGAGGGGCCGATCCTATCCCCAGATGTCACAAGCGCCTATGTCGACGAGATTAGGGAGGCGTTGA
>Ga0326760_1001508_pt1 | contig 10366 bp, 11 predicted proteins | sample GCREP_S_FD_207668 | JGI IMG/M metagenome (GOLD analysis project Ga0326760, IMG submission 207668) | Hot spring sediment microbial communities from Geyser Creek Basin, Yellowstone National Park, WY, United States - GCR.EP_S | ecosystem: Environmental > Aquatic > Thermal springs > Near-boiling...
TATCGCTAGTTCTGCGTGTATTGAGCCTTCTGCAAAGCTCTTCACAAGCTTCTCTATGTATGTAATGTTTGTGGTGCTTATGTTTGTAACCACCTTGTGTGCTGCTTCTATCTCTAGCAATAGCTCTGCCATTGTGAATAGCGCTGCCATTAGAAACAAGCACCACAGCACCAGCAGTATCGCGAACTTTTGGTAGTTGAACCCACTCACTAGCACCACCTCTACTCACAATCAGTAATCCAAGTATACTACTCTCATTAAATGCACACAACACCTACCACTGCACATAGGCATACACACCACCACTATTAACACCAATCCGCTCTAACAATTGCCTAAACCCAAGCATAAGCTTTGAGACGGTGTAACAAGGCATAGACACCACAACCAGTAGAGATAAAGATAAGGCTCTTAAATCACTTGTTAAAGGGCTTGCAACTCCCAAACAAAAAGTACTGGGCCTAGGCATCAGAACACCTAGATTCAAAGATAAGGCGCTTTGAAGCGACACCCCAAGCCCTTGAGAAGTATAGGAATAGCCATGCATGCTACCACTCTGACTCCTTGAAGCTTAAGAGTGCAAGAGACATTGACGCGGTAAGCATACCACGGCTAATATCAAGTCCACTACAAGACTAGCACAAACAGAAGATGAGATCATAAAGCACTCCAAAACAAAGAAGTGGTTAAAACACTTCAAAAACCTGTATGCTGAGACCCTGATCTCACCTCACTAACTATCTTCCTAAACCTATTCATCAAATCCTCTATCCTCTCCCTAATCTCAGCACCACTACACTCCCTGTAGATTCTGTAAAGCTCTTGAGAAACAACATCAAAAACCCTATTCACATCATCAACAACCTGCTGAAGCATGTGAAGAACCCTGCTAAACTCGTCAAATACCTTAAACTCGTCACCAAACCTCTTCCTCTCAGCCAACTCCCTAAGTCTCCTAGAAAGCACCTCACCAAAAGCCTCACAGCTATCGCCACAATCAACACCAACTTCATCAAGAAGAGCATAGAGATGATCAGAGTCCTCAACCATATCAGCAAAATACTCTAAACAATCAGAACCACCAGTAGAATAATCATGAACAGTCCAAGCATCTGTACAAAACCTCAAAACGTAATCAACAACAACATCCACAGAGCACAACACGAATCACCCCATCATATAGATCGGCCCAGCAAAACAGTTTTAAACCTAGAAAGCCCTTGCCAAACCAACCCCTACGTTGCTATGATAGTAGTGATGCAAGTATCCTTGTCATCTTCTCTATATTTTTCTCTGTTTCTGTTGGTGGCAATGGTAGTATAACTAGTTTCTTGCCTGTTGCTAGTGTTATCTCTAGCCCTCCCTTCTTTTTAGCAGATTTCAGAATTCTTACTGTTTCTTGCTCCTCCTCATCTATCTCTCTCTCAGTTATTGATCCTGGATATACTAGTATACCTGCATCTGCGTTGTACTCATGGATGTATGCAAGTGTTTTGAACCTTGCTTGTGTCAGGTAAGCTGGTGTGTTGCTGAATTTCGCTTCTATAATCACCTTAACTTCGTTATACACCCCAATATCTGGTTTCCCAGCAAGTGCTACCAGCTTATCCTTGTTTATAGCCTCTCCTGTTAGCCATTTTGCTTCTGCGTCTTCGATTATGCTTCTTCCTGGTTTCTCACCATATACAACAATTATGCTTTTTTCATAGTCATACACAATCCTCATGCTCCTTTCTCTGATTTCCTCTATAGAGTCCTTAAACACCTTAAGTATGGCTGCTAATGTTACCATGTATGTGTAGATCTCGTAGAGCCTGAATGCGAGGAACTTAACAGTGTTTGAAATATCCTTCATAACATCTTTATCCACTCTCTTATGTAGAACCTCAACAACATTTCTTAGGCTATTGATGCTCTCCTCAAGATTCTTAATGCTTTGGCTAAGCTTAATTGTTTTCTCAACCCACTTTGGTCTCCAAGGCTTTGACTTGGTAACCCTTACCAATTTCTCTATGTAGCCCCAGCTAACATCTCTGGATACATGAATAAATTTTAAGGGGTAGCAATCGATAAGGAGCTTCAGAATTGTTAGTAGCGAGTCTATCTCATTAAGAACATGATCACCTAGTGTTATGAAGCTCTTTGGTGCTAGGGTATATGTAGAAACTATTAATGGATTTTGTTTTGCCTTCTCTAATGCTGCGCCAACCTCGTTTCTACTCATCTTTAGAATGTCTATGGTTTTGATTACAAGGCTTTTAAGAAGCATGTACTCAGGTTCTGATAAAGCCCTTGTATAGGTGGCTATCACGGGTGGTCTAAAACTGAGGAGGTTCTTGAATGTTAGAGACCATATTATTGTTCCGCTAATGCTTAAGCTTTCCTCAATTTCAAAGCTACGCTTAGTTACGAGGTACCTAGCAGCATCTCTAACAACATTAATGATGCCGTCTTGCAGATCCTTAATGTTTTTCATTGCGAGTAGAGCTCTTGAGATCTCCTCGGATTGTAAAACCTTGTAGAACCCTTTAGGAGGCTTAAGCATTGTGGATACAAGTTTTTCGACTGCGTTTTTCGGTAGTGGAAGACCGTACTTGTAGAACTCTAGAACCTCTTTATAGAGAGCCTCTAGATAATCCTCAAGAATGCTCCTACTATCTTTGCTCATGAGGATCCCAAAGACTCTTTAAGCGCATTCTCAACCTCTTTTCTCAGTTCTTCATCCCATAGTGGTGTTATCGATAGTGAGCTCTCTATAGCATTCCTAAGGATCTTCCTAGCGTCATTCCTAACACTTTCTATTGAAGCTCCTATAGCAAGCTTTAGCTTTGCTTCGGCTAAGAACGTGTGCAAAGTGTTTAACAGATGTGCTGTGCCAAAGGCGAGCCTATCTATCTTTCTAAGCCTAATCACAGCCTTTTTTACTGTGTCTCGAACATCGTCTAAAACCTTGAGAACCTCCTCGCCGAATTCCTTGCCCCTCCTTATCTTATTTACTAGCACCTCTAGCTCCTTATCCACATACACCTTTAGATCATTCTCGTCTTGTGGATAGTCGATAACGATTCTAACGAATCTTCGTGTAAATGCTTCTCCAATGCTAAACAGGTTTGATACATCTACGTAGTTCATGGTTCCAATGACTCTGAAGTCTGGTGGGATCATGTAGCCTCTATCAGTCCTCGGCAAAGCCTTTACCACTATGTTTAGATCCTCGTAGTATGGGTCCTTCCCACTGTTTTGAGATGCATACTTCTCCCACTCTCTAATAATGGGCTCTGGAATAATCCACTCACTTGGTTCAGGTCCTGAGAATATTGTGAAGAACTCTCCAAACGCTTTATCAACATCGGCTCTATTAATCTCGTCTATTATTAGCCATACACCTCTCCACCCATCTCCCTTCACCTTTAGGTGCTCCGCTAAGGCCTGCATCAATATGCCTGGTCTCCACGTCACCATGTTAGCTATGAACATGGGTCCCCCAATAACATCAACTCTGCTCCAATGAGCATTAGCTGTGACTATCACTGGCTTAAACCCGAGCTTCTCAGCAATGAACCTTGCAATACTTGATTTACCTGTACCCGGCCTCCCAATCAACAGAACGTTCTTGCATCCGTAGACAAGGATTGAGAGGAGGAAATCAAGAAGCTCAGGATCTATAACAAACTCTTTTAGCACCTCCTCCTTAATCCTCCTCAAATCATATGAAGAAACATCCAATACGCACTTCTCTGATGGTTGTGGATAGACAGGTACAGGTTTTGCATGCTCCTCTTTCCGCTCCTTAAATACCTTCAGAACAGTATCTAGATCCTTCTCAACATCATTTATCAAGGTCTTTAATACCTCCTGCTTAAGTATTGGCTCTCCGTTCAAAGACCTGACATATCCCTGAAGATAGTTCTTAATATTATCTGGAACTTTGACTCCACTCCACTTACTTGGGTCCTCAATACTTGCTAGAACTGTCGGATGCAACCAAATAATCTTTATGAACCACCTGAACATGTACTTCTTGAACTTATCACTAGGGCTTTTCTCTGCTGTCCAGAAAGGGTTAAGGCTGTCTATCACTATAGTCACAACAAGCCCTAAGCCAATTATACCCCTATTCTTACAGTAGAAAACGTTAACTATTGGTGGATCAAAGACGCCAAAACTTTTACCTTTGTACGAAGACCAATAATTCTCAAGGAACGTCTTCTCATTTCTTTCAGAGCCCCACGGCATAAACCCTCCACTAACCTTTGCAAATACTAGTGAGTCTCTCCAGTGTGTCTCCTCCCCAGGCAAAATATACATACTAAGCCTGTCATCACCACAAAAACTAGCATCACTAGCGCAGCTCCTCAACAACTTCATCAAATCAGTCCTAATGTAGTTCTCCAACTGTTCAACAAACTGTGTACTGAAGTAGTTATCCAGGTACATAGCACCTCAAAGACACTTACACCAAGCACACTTTATAAACGCAAAGAATTTTGGGGGAGAAAATGGAGGTAAAGATAAAACTCAAGAGCGGCTTCATAGCCATACCATACACAGACCCGAAAACCATCGAAAGAATAGTCCAAGGAGTAGCAGAGCTAAGGAAAACTGGAAACCCAAAGAAAGAAAACAAAGAAGAAGCTAAGCAATGAAACTATAGCCATAGCTGTGATACACTTTTCATCATCTTCAAGGCGTATATGCAATACTACTACAAACTTCTTTTTTACTTTCCCCTAGTATTTACAGCAATGTGAGTAGCTCAAAGCATCCTCATGCCAATTCTGGTAGAAAATCATGGGAAAATCGTTGAGAAATTGCTAAACCTAGTAAGTGCTAGTGCTGTAACCGAGGAGCTTAGATAATGCATATTCAAGCAATTGAATCTGTTAACTGCATTTCAGGGATTGTTTGAGTGCATTGATTATCTCCTTGTTGAAGTGTTTTTCGAGTTGTGGAAAGTTACCTTTATACCTGTATATTGTGCACAGTATCCACTCAGCGTTTTCAGCAATTCTATTCCTCAAATCTATAGCTATCTTCACAATACTCCTAGCCAACTGCTCATCATTGTGTCTCAATTCTCTTGTGCACAGCAACCACAGGGCCTCTATCATACGCATCTTATTTCTTCTTGTGCTTCTGCTCCTGTACTTCCTAAGCCTTTCATAGATAACATCCTCATATCTGAGAAAACCCAGCTCTGTTCTAATGCCTTTTTCAAAGATTAGGATCAAAGCGTTTATCGAGCTTGACTTGAGCTCATAGCCCTCTGCAATAAGCTCCTTCAAATGCTTGACAGCATCAGGAATATCCTCAGCTGCTATCCCATGACCATATCTATTCAGTAGCTGTCCATAGAATATGTCCTCAAACTTATCTAGATAGTGGTGAAGGATGTAGTAGCAAAGCCCTTTCTCACCAAACTTGGTAACAACCTCCTTAGCCTCATCAAGAAGATCTCTACATCTAATCCTGCTCAAGTCATGATCACTAACAATCGTGATTGGAGGCCTTGGAAATCCCGCTATACCCATAGCATAGTTCTCAACAATTTCATCAATGCTCTTAGGCCTTCTCCTACGCTCCAAAGCTTTAACATCAACCCAGGTAACCTCATCAACAAGCCTATCTATCTCCTCAGAACTAAAACCGCAGATCCTCTCACTGACAACCCTGTGAACTATGTGTGAAGGCGTAGGGATCACCAGCGGAACTATTCTAACCATAGAAAATTTTAAAAGTTTTATTAAGTACAGAAAGAATTTTGATCTACATAGCGACATTTGTACGAATGTTGAAAAACAAGCCTGATGTTCATCTTTTTAGATAGATATATGACTTTAACACACTTACACCAGAATATATATTTCTTGCTATGAAAAGCCTTGGTCTTGGCTCATTACTACACGCTTCACGAGCTACATCCTCTAGCCTCTTAAGAAGCCCTCTAAGAACAGAGTTCTCATACTCACCTACAGTACTACACCCTGAATCTGAAGCCCACGTATAGATATAGTCTGTCTCAGATTTGCAACCCTCATCAAGACTACATATCCTAGTACCAAAAAGCTAATACAGGATCTTTCAGCGTGGGCTTATCTGTACATGAGCAAGTCTCTATATCTAGCAATACGAATGTCATGGTATTCCCACTAAGTTGTATTAGCAGTGCTGAAAGAAATAAATGTTCTTAGAGGGGGTCGAATCTAAATTAGCTATAATAAAATTCATGGAATTGTTATAAGAAGCCTTGTTAAGCACAGGTCTTTAACGGTTGGAGTGACTGTAACAAGCTTCATTAGAGGGCTCAGGAATGATGTGTATTAGTAGAAGAGGTGCAATATGCAAGCATCTATTGTTTACGTAAATCTGCCAGGGGCACCAAAAGCTCTGATGAATACTGCTGGCATAACCTCTTTAACCATTAACACGGGTACTATGAATATTGTAAGGCCCTCAATAATATCAAAACCCAGCTTCTCTCTAAGCTCATTCCTATGCTCCCTAAGGTACTTTGTTAATCTTGCTGGGGCATTAGTTATTATTACAAGTGAGAATAATTCTACTCCTTCCTTCTTGTAGTGCTCCACATAGCTTCTCACCCTCCTACAAACCTTTTCAAAATACTCTTTAGCACCGCCTTGATCATGACCTACCTCAGATTCTATAAACATCACGGCATCAACCCTCTCACCCTTCTCATCGCTAACAATATGCTCTATCACTAAGTCAGGACCTGGCTCTCTACCCTTATGAGCAGTTACGTGCCAGCCAAATACCTCAGCCAACGCCTTAACATAATCTATTACTACATCGTGTAGTGTATCCCTAACTTCCTCACTACTAGAACCCCTACTCTCATCACCTTTGACTATGGTTTGCTTGTTTAAAGTGTTTTCCAAGAACATGGTTGCACACCCTATAATCTGTCTACTAAAGCTAATAATAAGGTGATTTGTAAAACGTGTTCTCTTATGGTTTCTGCAATGCTTTTTAATATTAACATTATGAAGTGTTATAGAATTACTCATACTATTGAGGTTGTTGTGTCGCACGATAAATGGGTTGCGTATGTCTAATGTTCTAATGTCCTAAGAATAAGAAATTAGATAGATTATATAATGAATGATCAGATTTAATTTCTTGAAGTACTTTCATAGATTCTCTAACTCTAAGGACTAAATATTCTATGCTTTCTACGAGTTTAGGTATCATTTGAATATCTCTACAAATTGCTTCTCTAACTTCTTTACTAATTATTTCATTGGATTCAGGGGTTCTTCCTGGATACCTTCCCAGTCTTTCATATAGTGCAAGGCATAGATCCACTGTAAGTGCATGTATTGTTATGTACGGCTCAAAGTTTAAATGTATAGCAAGTTGTTGAAGAGTTGATATCTTCCCTCCAGCACCTAACTCGTTATTAATCATATCCCTAAGAGCTTTGATAACCTTAGCCTTGGTCTCCTCATTTACTGGTATTACTTTAACAATTGCTATTATCTCTTCCAGTAAAGATGATGCTTCGTTTTGTATCTTTTGTAATGTAATCTGATTCTTAGCCTCATTTACTATCCTTTCCTCAAAGTATTTTTGAATGTTTTCCAAAGATCTTAGTATGTCTTTATTAATGCATGGAATTGTAATAGATTTAAGTAGCACTTGTTTACTAGCTTTTCTTATTTTAGAGCATATCTTTTCAAGTTTGTGTTTTTCTTCTGCTGAAAGCCCCGAAATCATTATTGAGTTCATATACTGACGAATTCGTGGTGACGCAATGATAGCTTCTACTATTTCTTTCACTAGATCTTGATCCATATTCCTCTCTGCTTCATTCTTTAGCGCTGAACGTAAAATTATTGTGCTATAGAACCTAATATAATCATTCAATGCATGTACATATTTATAGCGAAGTTCATACAGATTACACATTGCTTTAAATATTGCGGTTCCAGACTCGTGACCCAGATCTTTAGTAGTTATTAAATTAGCTGTATCCTTGATTAATTTGCGAATCGTGAGGACTTGCTGTGGTGTATTCTTATTTATTGCATCCTCCGGTATAATCAAAGCCTCAATGAAAGGTTTGAAGTGGGCTATCAGATATGCTTTAATCGCTTTTTCTGAAGCTTGCTGAAGTAGGTATAGAACTCTTCTACCCAAGTAAAACACTTCTTTATCTTTGTTGCAAGATTCAAACCTCAAGAATTGTATCAGCCTCTTTGTTGCTATAAGATCCCAGTACGCCTCCTCAGAATATGTAGTAGCGGTTTCAATTTCGTTCTGCAACATAAAACCTGTGCACCCTGTACCTAACAAACTTTCTACAATATTCTCAGCCTTGAGCACTATAATTCATAGCTACTTCAAGACTTTGATACATAAGGTGCATAGTAGCTTCAAGGAATGTGTCAATCATATATCCCATTATTGTACCAGCCATTGCATAGACTACACTATAAGCTATTGCTCCTAGTGCTCCACCTCTCCGAGCCCCAGTCGCAGCTCCTAAACTACTAAGTACAGTAGCTCCTAAGAATGCAAAAGGCTTTGAGCCTGTGTACTCTATGTCAACCTTATTATACATTTCCATTCTGCTAAGTTTCTCTACACCTTTAGTACTTAAGATGCTTGCATAGCTCATGTTTTATACCATACAATGTTTTAATCTAAATCTAGAAATTAATTACAGACATGGCTGAAAGTATTTCATAGTTAATGGTTGTGGCATTGAATGCAGCTCTTGTTTCCAACATTGATATAGAAGAAGAGATGGCAACTCTTCTTACCCAATGCTTTGCAAAGGTATTCAAAAAGCTTATATACTGAATTCAAGATGGTATTGCTTGGTGTGTTCTTATGTTGAGTAAGAACGAGTTTGAGGTGTGGGTTAGGTCTTCCCATGGTCTTTATACAGTTTTTGAGAGTAGGTATGATTTCTACCCTTTATCTCTTCAATTAGTTGAGGAGTGGTGGAGAAATAACGGTAGGTACCGCATAAGTGAGGAGGTTCTAAGGTTTCTGCAGTCAAGACTTCAACAACTTGATTATAGTGTGTTTGGAGTGCTTAAAGAAATGAGAAGAGCTATTGATAATACCTTCAAGGACTTTTTATCAAGGCACTTCACTATTGGGGAGCAAAGTAATGTTGGTGTTGCTATAGCTCCATACCTCTTTACATGGAATATAAAGCGATTTAAAACATATTTTGAAGAGAACCCCCAGTTTAGCCTTAGTGACTACTTCACAGCTCTTGGCATCGAGATAGATAGGTTAAGAGATGAGATAGCGTACTTCAGGAGTAAGAGGCTTGTTGACCGCGATATTAACTCTGATGAACCTAAAGTTAGGGAATTACTAAAAACCGTGATAAAGATTCTAAGGAGGCTAAGTATAGAATATGTAGGGAAAAAGCATGAAGAGCCCCTAGCAACTATAAAGATTCTCCATATTCTAGCACCAAACTACTTCCCCTTGTTAGACAACGAGATAGCTAAAGCTGTAGGGTTGAAACGAGCAAGAATGGATGCATATATTACTTGGATGAAGAGGTTAAAATCATGGTTGCAAAACTATGTAGATGTGCTTGAGAAGCTTGAGAAAGAGTTTGGGTTACCAATGCTTAAACTAGTAGATGAATGTTTCTACATAATGTGTACAGTGGATCTAAGCAAAAGAATACAATTCCTGGGAATGCCATGGACGCAATATTAGCGTATGCGGAAAGTCAATGGTAAAGAAAATCTATGAGAATTTAAAATGGAGTTCAAAACTTAAGAATGTATCATGAGGTTACGCCTTCTTGATGCAAAAGAATTGATGAATGCGATTAAAGGAAGCAAGTTCTAGGGCTAGACAAAACCTAGATAGAATGGAAAAGTATGTATACTATAGTTGTTTGAGCCTATTTCGTGGCTCTACGCATCTTCTCTTCTAATGAGATTGGGTTGAAATTGAGAAAGAGCTGAGGCTTAGAAGAGGAGCAGACATGTACATGACAATAGAGGCAAATGACTTCGTAATAGAGTGTAACATGCTTAAGAGAAAGAGGCTGAAAAATAGCGGGAAGCAACATACATAATAGAGTTTGCAATGCCTGTTAAGGGGAAGCTCTACGGAGCAGTAGTAACACTGCTGGACACTAGGGTTAGAAGGCTGTGCGGGTCAAGAGATAGAAGCTTAGGGACAGAGATAGAGGTTGAGGTGCTGAGGGTAGATCCAAGGCAGGGAGACAAAGAGGTTATGAACACCCTAAGCAAAGCCATATCTTTGCTAATATAGCAAGAAAGGGTGTTATAGCTTTAACTCAAAGTATGCATTAAGCCTCTTCGTGTAATTGATGTAATCTTTCATCAGCTTTCTCCACGGT
>Ga0326760_1001510_pt1 | contig 10356 bp, 11 predicted proteins | sample GCREP_S_FD_207668 | JGI IMG/M metagenome (GOLD analysis project Ga0326760, IMG submission 207668) | Hot spring sediment microbial communities from Geyser Creek Basin, Yellowstone National Park, WY, United States - GCR.EP_S | ecosystem: Environmental > Aquatic > Thermal springs > Near-boiling...
CAGTAAGGCACTCTTTGCCTTGGTTGAGGGTATCCTTACTACTTTGCAAGCAAGGAGGGATAAGGAAGATGAGCGAGTTAAGGCAAGAAGTGTTGCAGGCTGAAGCAGCAATTCGTCAGTTAGCAGAAGAAATAGCAAGGGCAAAAAACATTGCGGACAATGTGGAGGAGGTAAGACGGCGATTAAATGAAGCAGCCAACCTCTTAGAACGAAGCCGAAAGGCAATGGAGGAAGTTCAGGAACCTTTGAAGAAGGTGACAGAAGCCCTCTCCCACCGTGTCGAGGAGTTGAGTAGGAATGCTCAAGATTTGTCATCCAAACTTACTCAAGCAGTCAATGACTTTGGTGAGCGTGTTCGGCAAACCCTTCAACAAGCCTGTCAAGACATGCAAACACAACTTACAGCAGCGATCGGAGAAGCCCAAAAAGCCCTTTCGGACGCTGCGAATTCACTGGCGGACTTACAGACCAATTTTGAGAACCGAATGAATACATTGTTGAGACAAAATGAACAATTACTGCAACATATGGCTACTCAAGACAAAGAAATAAAAAGACTTTTAAGACTACTTACTCTCTGTCTAATCTTTTCCATTACTTCCACCATAGGTATCGCCATTCTTGTTTTATTGCTTACTCAAGCAAAATAAGACACTATGAATAAAAGACACATTTATATCCTATTAACAACTCATACTTGATTTGGATATAATCAATCTGAAAATGACAAGATGTTAGACTTCTAATTGGAGAAAATATGTCACTGCTAAAGGAAAAATGGTTGATTCATCCACTGAAGTGCCTTTGGGTTTCCTGTTTGCCTTAGCCTCTCAATGGCACAACTGTGTCTAAGCAAGTGCGGATAAACCCTCTTGTTCAACCCAGCCAGCTGGAGATAGGGATCTTCTTTTGACGATTGAACTTACCTTGCTTATGGTCGCAATTGCTCTCGTCTTCTCTCCCACAAATCCTCACCTCCAATTCAAATTGACCGCCCCATTAGAGGGACTACAGAAAGCCTGAAGAGATAAAAGGTAGTGCTATAAAATTATGGGTGAGGAGTTCAAATTGGTAGGATGGTGAAGAGGGATGGTGCGGAGGATTGAAGTGGACTTTCCAATTGAGTTGGTTAACCCACTGGCGCTAAGGGAAGCAAATGCGAAGCGCCCATATCAACTGCTCCACAAATGGTGGGCAAGGAGACTCGGTTGCGTTTTCAGAACCATCGTCCTTTCTTCCTTCATCCCTGACTCAGAATGGAAGCGGTTGGATGAAATTGCAAGGAAGCAAGGAGTCACTGCTTGGCATTGGCTTTACTACCGTCAGTGCCATGTCAGCGAAAATGCGAGTGACCATACAGGGCACGGTTGCCCAGAGGAACTGATTGCCAAATACTGCAAGGACAAAATCATCCTTGACCCTTTCATGGGTGGTGGGACTACAGTTGTTGAAGCCCTAAGGCTTGGCTGCAAGGTCATTGGTTTGGATGTCAACCCAGTTGCTTGGTTCATTACGAAAAAGTCTGTTGAGCCTGTTGACCTGAACAAGTTGCAAGAAGCCTTCAAAAGACTTGAGAGAACAGTTGCCCCAGAAATCCTGAGGTGGTATCGCACTCAGTGTCCGAAAGGGCATGAAGCGGATGTGATGTATGTTTTCTGGGTGAAGACAGTTGAATGCTCATCGTGTGGCAAAAAGACAAGGCTATTCAATTCCTTCCGCATCGCAACGAAGGGGAAAAGGACGCTGTTGTCTGCCCTGCATGCTACACAGTGCAGTGGGTAGATAAAGGGAGCAACGAAGTTACCTGCTTTGAGTGCAAGACAAAGTTCAATAAGGAAGGTTTCGTATCAGATGGGGAGTTCAGGTGCGAGCATTGTGGACATAAGGACAAGACCGTTGATTGGGTTCGCAGGACAGGGAGAGCGCCAGGTTATGAGATGTTTGCCATTGAATACTGGTGTCAGCAATGCTACTCTGAGGCTTATGAGGATGCGAGAAAGAAAGGCTACGACCATAATTTAGCGAAATGGGAGGCAAGAGAGAAGGCGAGGGGCTACAAGGGTGCTGAGGAGTTTGACCGAAATCTCTACCTGCAGGCGTGTGAGGAGTTTGAGAGACGGAAAGCAGAACTGCCTTTGCCTGAAGGTGAAGTCTATGAGGGCATGAAGACACAGGAGTTGCTTAATCATGGTCTGCGTCGCTGGCAGGATTTGTTCAACCCACGCCAGTTGCTTTGCTTGGGAATGTTAATGAAGGCGATTTTGCAAATTGAGGATAAGGCTGTCAGGGAATTGATGGCTGTGACACTTTCTCAATCCCTTACTGGAAATTGCCTGTTAGCACGCTATCGGACTGATATGCGCTTAGTTCCACATTTTGCTTTACATGCTTACTGGGTTCCTGACTCACCTTGTGAGAACAATGTATGGGGATTGCAACAAGGGGCATCTACCTTCATCGCATATTGGGACATCGTTCAGAAGTCAATAAGATGGTTAGACCGTCCAAGTGAGTATGTTACTCCAAAAGGAGAAAAAATTGTGGGAGATTGTCCATTTACTCAAACGGCACAGGAGGCTAATGCTGTCTTAGATGGAGACAGTCGTTGTGCCCTTTACGCCCGAACTGCCGAAGACCTTTCCTTCTTGCCAGACAAAAGCATTGACGCCATCATCACTGACCCACCATACTACGGCAATGTGATGTATGGCGAATTGAGCGACTTCTTCTATGTCTGGCTCCGATTGGCTCTCAAGGATGACTACCCAGAATTTTCTCCACCACTGGTCAACAAAGAGCGAGAAATTGTGGTGAATGAAAAGGCTGTAGTTGGGATAGGGGACGCAGGAGAAGGGACAAGGGTGAAAGATGACACTTTCTTCCGTGAGGGACTTCTTAGGTGTTTTCGTGAGTGCCACCGTGTGCTGAAAGATGAAGGGCTTCTGGTCTTCACCTTCCACCATGAAAAGCCGAAGGCTTGGGCTGCAGTCCTTGATGCTGTCCTTCAAGCAGGCTTTGACATTAAAAGGGTTTGGACTTACCACAGTGAAACAGTGGGAAGCCTCATTCCAGGCATCCGATTTGACACTGTAATCGTTGCCCGAAAGAGGGTTGAAGAGCCGATGGAGGCTTCGTGGGCAAATTTGCAGGATGAAATTGTGAGTGAAGTTCAGGCTGAATTGAAGCGGTTGCTGGAGAATGGGGTCAATGTGTCGCCAGAGGATGTTTTCGTGATTGTGATGGGCAAGGCGCTTGCCGTTTACTCCCGCCACTATCCGAAGGTGATGAGGGAAGGCAAGCAAGTTAGCCTTGAAGATGCCATTGAGGACATAGAAGCACTTGTTGATGAGCAGATTGATGCTTACTACGGGATGGTTGTTCCCCCATGGCTTGACCGAGTGAGCAGAATTTACTGCCAGACTTTAGCCCACAGACCTGCTGTCACAAGGGATGCTTTGAGGCATAGACTTCTTGGTCTTTGTTGAACGCCAATTCATCAAGCAGGAAAAGGGTAAAGTTTTCAAGGTGCTGAAGCCGTCGGAAAGGAAAGATTACCTTGAGGGCTTTTGGGGAGAAAAAGCGAGGGCAAGGAGTGGGGTTGAGCCATTACTCATTGACCGAGCCCACTGGCTTCACATTGCATGGGAGAGCGGGAGACCTGTAGATAAAGTTGCCCGTGAAATTTACATTAGTGGTTTGGAAGAAGTATGTGATGCGCTGGCGAAAATCACCCGTGACCAAACCTACAGCAGAATAGCAGAGAGATTGAGACGGATGAAGGAACAAGGGAAGTTGATTGGTTAAGCGTGATGCGTGATTCGTGATGCGTGAAGGTTGGCAAGCAGAACAATCAACAAAGCCGTCTTGAATAAGGTAGGGATGTGGTGTTGATGAATGCATTGTTCTGGGTGAATGTTATCATTGCCATCATCTATGCGCTCATCCTATGGGTCATGTATCGGCAGCAACGCACTATGAGCGAACAGCAGAGAACAATGGCTCAGCAGTTGAGAGAAATGGAGAGGGCTCGATTTGCTGCCCATCGCCCAGTTTTGGTGGTGAGGAAAACTGCAGAGAGAAATCCTGTTTACCTGAGAGTGGAACATGCTGATTCTGCCATGCTGGAGAACATTGGAATCGGGCCAGCCTTAAACATCCGAATTGTTCATCATGAGGGGAGGGATGTAATTTACGAAATTTGGCTCTCTCCGATTGCTGCTGGTAGGTTTTCTGAGCCATTTGACATTTACCGCTTTTTGGAAGTGACCATTATTTACGAGGACATTTTCGGCAACAATTACTGGACACATTACTTGCCCAAGCGCCATACTTACCAAGTAGGAGAAGGTTCGCCAACCCATTTGGCAGGTGATTTGAGATGGCGACAATGATTTCCAAAGTTGGGTTGGGAGACAAGCTGTTTGATAGGTATCGCTGTTCCATCCCAGAGTTAGCAGAACAAGTGCGAAATCATGTTGGGAAGTCGGCTTTGCCTGACTTGAATTTGGATAACCTAAAAGCATTGCTGACTCGTGGTTGGACTGTAAAGGAAGTCCAGTTAGAACCATTTGGTGGACCTATTGTGGGGGAAATTGGTGTTCGGTTTTTGCTGGAGCGGGATGGGTTACAAGTTGTAGTTCCAGTTAGTCCAGGTGAGGGGCTGGTGGAATTTTTGCAGAAGGAAGCGGAGGAGTGGGAGCAGAAGGGAGTGCTTGTCCATTACATCATTCAAAGTGGGTGATTAGGTTGTGATTGTTCAGGTGGAAGCCTACAACTACCGTTGCTTGAAAGTCATAAGGCAGCCACTTGACAGGTTCCATGTCCTTATTGGGCGGAATGGGAGCGGGAAGAGTGCATTTTTGGATGCTTTAGTGTTCCTGCGAGACGCTGTGATAGCAGACATAGAGACTGCCATTTTTGGCACTGAAGAGTTGGGTGTTGATTGGCTTCCTTCACGCACTTATAGAGACTTCCGTGACTTGCTCCATAAAGGTGAAGGTAGGTCTTTCACACTCGCTATAGTGGCAAAGTTGCCATCTACAATCTATAGGCGTGAAAAACTTCGCCCTTACGACAAATGCCGCTATCAAGTGCGAATTGGTGTGGATGAAGGGGGTAATTTGGGAGTATTAAGTGAGCGACTGTGGTTAATTGAGAGCGAAAGCCCACATGATTTTGAATTCAGTGTCCAGCAATGGTTGTTTGAACCAAACATAGAGGAACTTCAAGACACGCTTTTTCAGCAGCGAACACCTGAGGGTTGGAAGTTGGTGATAAGGCGTGAAGGTGAGCAAGCAAGGTATTGGAGTGAAGTTGGAAAGTGGAACTATCCACTGACGGTTTCTCCAGAAAAGTTGGCATTAAGTCTGGCTGACGAGGAAAGGTTACCTGCCTCCACTTGGTTGATGCAGTTTTTGCGTGATGAAGTTTTCATGCTTCAATTGAATCCCAGATTGATGAGAAGACCATGCCCAGCAACTGCCAGTGATGCCTTTAACTTGGATGGAGCAAATCTCCCGAAAGTAGTGCTAAGGTTGCGGGAAGAACAGCCAAAACTTTTCCATCAATGGCTCGAACATGTCCGCTCAGTGATTAAGGGCTTGAAAGACATTGAAGTGAGAAGGCGTGAGGAAGACAATGCCCTTTATCTCGTCCTTCATTATGACGGAGTAGCAGTTAAGCAGTGGGGTGTTTCTGAGGGGACTCTGCGGTTTTTGGCACTCACACTCCTTGGCTATCTGCCTGATGAAGGAGGGGTCTGGTTGATAGAGGAGCCAGAGAATGGAATACACCCGCAAGCACTGGAGGCAGTTGTGGAAGCGTTATCAACTGCCCAGAACATTCAGGTTCTCATGGCAACACATTCACCCACCATCCTTGATTGCAAGGATTACATTGAGCCTTCAAACCTGCTTTGCTTTCGCTTGGAAAATGGTGCAACAGTGATTGAGACAGCAGCAAATTTAATGCGAAGGTGGGAGGCGAAAACAGCGGCACTAACACTCGGGGACTTAATGGCGTGGGGGGTTCTGTAAGGGAATGCCTGCGGATTTGCTTTTGATTGTTGAGGGGAGGAGGGACGAAGCAGTTCTGAGAGCCATCATAGAGAAGAGAACAAGGGATTTGGGTATTAGAGAGGTTTCGCTGGAGTTTCGCCACCGTTCTGGAGCAGTTTACACAGAGGGGATAGAAGTTGCAGCGATAGAGCGACAAAACTTTCGCAAAGTGATTTTGCTTTGGGACCATGTTGATAGCCGCTATGCTAACACAACACCACAGCGTGCTCAAGGGATTATTCAGAGGGAATTAAACGAGAGGACACTGAGGAATTGTTCCAAAGCAATTGCCGTTAATCCTGAGTTGGAAATCTGGTTGTGCCAAGATTGGGGTGCTGTTGCGACAGTGTTGGAAGTTGATGAGGACGAAATTCTACAGTGGCTTGAGGAATGGGGAAAGGAAGTTTGGAAGTTCCCTAAAGAGACTTTGGAGTATTTATGCAGAAAAGCAGGGAAAAGACCTAATGCTGAATTGTGGGGCAAAATTGCCTTTCATGCCGACTTAAAATTGTGGGAGGAAAAGTGTCCAAGTTTTCGGTGGTTGTGTCGGCAGTTAAGACGATGGTTTCCATAAGGAGTGAAGGGAGATGCTTGATGCGGGTTTCTACGCCATTGAGTGGGAAGGGCAAAGGTGGAAAGATTTGGTGCAGAAATTGATGGAAGAAGGGAAACTAAGAAAGGCTCCTGAGCGGATGGGGATGATAACGCTTGTGCGGAAACTGAGGCAAAGGGAGAAACTCCCTGAGTCAATCTTGGTTCTCAACTTTGACAGAGCAATGTATGAGGTCTTTTGGCTCAATGGAGGGGAAGGGAATGAAAAGGCGGCGCAAGATGTTGTCAAGAAGGTTGTTAGGGAGTTTAGAAGCTTTTTTGCTCACGAGAGGGAGTTTTTGATTTCGCAATATCCAGTCATCCTGATGGTTTTTGGTTCATTGGAATCAACAGCGGATGGATGGTGGGCTGGCTATCGCCATCCGAGGACCAGGCAGGTCCAAAGGCTTTTTATGGTGTCTCAACTTTTGCCAAGTCTTCTTGAACTAAAGGAAATCCTGTCAGGGCATTTGGGTTGCTACGGGAGATTTTGAGCCAGCCAAAGAGGAGGTGTGAGCCATGACCATCAGCCAAATCTGCAAACTCTCGCAGGAAGTTGAGCGCAACGAGTTGCTGACGACGGTCGTCTTGGATGGGGTTTACAAGCATGGGGCAAAGGAAGCAGATGGTGAGTTCGTCTTGAGGGTGACTTACCCGACAGAAGAGATGAAAATTCTCATCCAACAGGTGACGGAAAAGTTAATGGGGAAAACCCATAAGGGAGGGATAGTTGTTCGTGGTTCTTACGGCTCAGGTTAAATCCCACGCCCTTTTGACCCTTTTCCACCTTTGTGCTGACAGCGAGAGGGCTAACAATTGGCTAAGAAAATGGGATATGCCTTTCACTTTCCCTGAAGATGTCCGTGTCGCAGCAGTCCAACTGGTGGCAGAAGGCGCTGAAAACCTTTGGGAACTTCTGCTTAAAAGGTTGGGAGAGGATGAACTTCTAAGTGCCATCTCACGATTCCCTTCCCGTGACCAATGGGCTGAACTTGGAAGGAAAAAGCCCACAGTTTTGCTGATTGACGAATTAGAAGCGTGGTATGAAAGCGCTGAAGGAAAAGCAGTTCAAAGGAATGCTTTGCAAAACCTGATGGAGGCAGCGGAGTTGGAAGGAGTGCCTCTTTCTGTCGTGGTCAGCGTCTATGGCACCAATGAGGAAATCATGGCTGTCTTGAACCGAACACAGCCACCAACTTTGGATGTGGGCACTTCTGCTGATAGGTGGAAAATTGTCCGCCACAGGTTGCTGGATGATTTGGATGAGGAGAAGGCGAGGGAAGTTGTTCAGAAGTATTTGAAGGTCTATGAGAACCTGCGAGACTACCTCCCACAGGTTCAGGACTTTGATGAACTCAGAAGGGAGATGGAGCAGCGCTTTCCTTTCCATCCCCACTTCCTGAACAAAGTTTTTGAGGTCTATGGTTTGATGCCACGAAATGAAATGACGAGAGGGGCTATCGCATTGTGTGCGACGCTACTTAGGCGAAGAGCAAGGGAGAGGGACTTCATTTTGGCTGGGGATTTGGATGCGCTTGATGAAGAGATTGCCTGTGATTTGCGCAAGTTAGACCCTCAGAAGGTTGAGAACGCACAGAAGGATTTGCAGGAAAGGTGCAAGGAAATCCGTTACGCACCTGAGTTTCTCGGTGCTGCCTTGCTTTACTCCATCGGACCCCAAAAAGGGATAAGTGAGGGCGAGATGTGGGTAGCAACCATTCGCCCTGACAGGAACATCAACGAACTGAGGGATGCTTTGGAGGAGGTTGGAAGGAAAGCGCTGTTCTTTGAGAAACAAAATGGCTTCTGGGTCGTGACTGTTGAGGAATCTTTGGAGAAGAGGTTGGAGCAAGATGCCCGTTTGTTAATCTCAACCCCTGAAGGTAAGGAGAAAGCGGCGGAGAGGTTGAAGAAAGAGATTCGTGAGACTTTTGGCGGTGATGTGACCCTTTACCCTGACGAGGAAATCAAAAGTGGCGGAACTGGGCTGAAATTCGTCGTCTCACTTTCTCCCTTGAGGGCAGATATGGATGAGTTACGCCCATTGCTGCCTGACAACACAGTAGTCCTGTTAGCACCAAGCCCTTCTGTCCGAGGGAAGGTCACAGAGGACAATGATTGGCTTCTCGCAACAGCGAGGGTGATGGTTTGCGAGGAGTTGATTAGGCAGCGCCACAAAAGGCAGCGTGACCTTCAGAGGTTTAAGAACAATTTTGAAGAAGACCTGAAGCGATTAATAGACTCTCATTTTGCTGTCTGGCTTAGGCTATCACGCATTGGCGAATTGGGAGAAGAGCCAAGATATGTTGTGCGCTCAGAGAATGTTCGCCTAAGGAGGGAAGAAGTTGAGGGCAAATTGAGGGAGACTTTTGACCCGAATGCCTTCAAGGATGCTGTGGTGAAAATTCTGAGGAGGCAAGGGCATGGGAAGAGGAAGGGTGAGGACTTAGCATCATTGACCGTCAGGCAAATCCGTGATGAACTGCGCAGGGAAGTTGGGTTGCCTATTTTAGGAAGCCCGACAGAAAGTGCTTTCAATGAGGCGCTGAGAATGATGCTTGAAGACCAGAATGAGAAAACAGGGATTGTGGTTGGTGTTGGTAAGAGCATTTATGGCTATCCGCCAAACATAATGCCACCACAGCCCTTCCGAGATGATTGGAGAGTTTGGCTGAAAGAGTATGGACCTGAACCGCCAGCACCTGAAGATTTGAAGGAGAAAGTGAGGGCAATCTTGCAAAAGGTTCAAGGTAAAGGTATCTTTGTGGGCGAATTGAGGCGAAAAGTTGGTGCAGAGATGCAAGAAGTTCGTCGTGCAGTTGCTGATTTGGTGAACAACGAGGAGGCAGTTATGGAGGCTAATAGTGAGCGTTATCCTGAAGATGGTCATTTACCTGTTGACAAGGTTCAACCTGAAGGGACAGTTTGGCTGAGGGAGTTTGCACCACCTGATGACCGAAAAGCCAGAGAAGAGATTTTGAGGTTGGTTGAGGCAGCAGGAGAGGAAGGCATAACATGGGGAGAAGTGAAGGAAAGATTGAGGTCGCAAGGAATTAAAGAAGCCGCAATCGTAAGGGCTTTGGAGAGATTACGGATGGGCGGGCAAGTTTCAGTCTTTGAAGGCGAAAACCAACTCTTAGAAGAAATTCCGGCAGCGTCGCTGCCAGATGAAGTGAAATTGAAGAGACCTGTTACTTATATTCCTCCCTCACCTCCTTCCCATGAAGCCTTCTCAGTCTCTATACAACCTTATCGTCTGCCTTCAAGCAAGGATTTGTGGTTGGGTGAAATCAGGAGCAAACTGGATGATGCTGCTCAGGTTGAGAGGGTTTCCTGCGAGATTCAGTTTCCCATCACGCCAGAAGAGGTGAGGAGTATTGCAGAAGTAACAGAGAGGTGGCAGATATGCTGGACATTCAAAGTAGCCGCAGGGAAAGATGAGTTGTTCAATTTGTGTCGGAGATGGGTTGAAAGTCTGCCTGAAGGGATGAGTTTTGTTGTGAGCACGAAAATTGAGGGAAGACGCCCAAGGAGGGCATTATGATGTTGGATGCAAGTTTGGTCAGGGAGTTAGTTGAGGCAGAAGATTTGCTGCCTGTGATATGGAAGGCGATGGTGAGGATATGGGAGGCAGAGAGGGAGTCAGAACCCGAGAAGTTAGCCCCTGAAATGCTGAAAGCCTTCTACGATGAGCGGGAAGAGCAAATGT
>Ga0326760_1001512_pt1 | contig 10346 bp, 12 predicted proteins | sample GCREP_S_FD_207668 | JGI IMG/M metagenome (GOLD analysis project Ga0326760, IMG submission 207668) | Hot spring sediment microbial communities from Geyser Creek Basin, Yellowstone National Park, WY, United States - GCR.EP_S | ecosystem: Environmental > Aquatic > Thermal springs > Near-boiling...
CAACAACGTTGAGAAGTACGTCTATCCAGTTCGCGTTGCCGTAGCTTCAAGGCCCGGCTTAGCCGAAATAGAGTGGATAGGGATGAAAGAAAGGGTAAAGGCTACGACGATGCAGGAGATAATGGATAGTGTTGGTCTAGATAGCGTAGACTTAGTCAAAAATAGATATAGAAGGAGCGGAGCTAGAAGTTTTAACGAGTAACAACGACTGGTTGGAACGCGTGGACTCCATAGTGATGGAAATCCACCCTCAGGTCTATGGGTTTACGGGCGTGGATAAGATAATTAGAAGTTTAAGGGAGAAGGGCTTTTACGTAAAGGTCGTAAGAAACAACATTGACACGAAGCTCGCCTTAGAGAAGTGGATAAGGTCCATAGGCCCATCTCCGACATGGTTATTACTAACGCTGTGGAAAGCCTTGGTCGCCACAACACTAAGAAACCATAAAAGGGAGTACTGGTTTGCAAGAAGGTTTAAAGCATAAAATTGGTGATCATCGGCTTGTTGAAGTCCTCACCAGCTTGGCTTGTAGAGTACTTGCGGGGAGGAAGAAAGGCCTCCCAAGTGCTACCTAGCGCACGATGCTGTGGTAAGCTTTAGAGGGTTCAACCATATGTACAAACATCATGAGAAGAGTGCTAACAAGAGGGTTAAGCCTACGACTTTTCAAACCCATTCCCGTGAAAGGCTTTGATGTGAGAAAATGGACAAAGGGCTCGCCTTGGTGACTGGCGGAGCTGGCTTCATGGGTAGCCACTTGGTGGACAGGTTGGTATTAGAAGGCTGGAGGGTCAAGGTGTTCGACAACTTCAGCACCGGGAGATTGGAGAACATCAAGCACCACGTGAAGAGCGAGGTAGTAGAAGTGGTGAAAGGCGACTTGAAGGACCTCAGGTGTGTCGAGAAAGCCCTCGAAGGAGTAGAAGTCGTCTTCCACTTCGCCGCTAACCCGGAGGTCAGGGTCAGCACGACCAACCCCGAAATCCACTTCAACGAGAACGTCGTGGCGACATTCAACTTGTTAGAGGCTATGAGGAGGGAGGGCGTCAAGGAGGTGGTCTTCGCCTCCTCCAGCAGCGTCTACGAGGAGCCCGACGAGATACCAGTAGCGAGGAAGCGCTCGTGAGGCCAGTCTCAGTTTATGGGGCCAGCAAGGCGGCCTGCGAGAGCCTCATACACGCCTACTCCAAGCTCTACGGGATCAAAGCTGTGATTTTGAGGTACGCGAACGTTGTCGACCCAAGGCTGAGGCATGGAGTCGTGTGGGACTTCGTCGTCAAGCTCAGGAGAAAACCGAGCGAGCTGGAGGTATTGGGAGATGGAAGACAGGTGAGGAGCTACATATACGTAGATGACGCCGTTGAGGCTACGATGATCGCGTGGAGGAAGAGCGATAGCGCTTTCGAGGTCTACAATGTGGCCTCTCAGGACTGGATCACGGTAGACGAAGTTGCGGACGAAGTAGTGAAGGCCATGGGTTTGAGAGGCGTGAGGAAGGTCTACAGGCCCGTGCTCCACGGGGTCAGCTGGCCTGGCGACGTGAAGAGGGCGGCCCTTAGGATAGACAAGCTGAAGGCATTGGGCTTCAAGCCCTCCATGGGCTCGAGAGAAGCCGTGAGGGCTACGGTGAAGAAGCTTGCAAAGGAATCGAACTTAGATTGATCATCTAAGCGTTGTTATAAAAGAGAGATGGTCGGTGCTCGTCAACAACAAAACCACGTGACGCTATTTCTTGTCAAGCGGTTTAACGATTTTGAGATCCTTAGAGGATCAACCATTTCAACGGCACGTATACTTGAAAGCCTGCGCGAAGGGCGAGATCACGAGGATAGCGCTCATTAGGAGAGAGTACATAACACACCTCGACGGCGTCAACAAGTTCGTGGCCCTTTTAGCCGAGGGCCTTTCTAAGCTCGGGCACGAGCCGTTAATCTTTAGCTGGCGCTACAGAGACATCGAGAGGGAAGGGCTCGAGGAGTGGTTCAAGGAAGCGCACGGCCTCGATCACACTATACTCATTTACACGTTGAGATCGAAGACCTGCGGAGGAGACCCATGGTTGAGGATGGCGTGGGACTGGTGGACGAGGGGCTCCAGAATATTGCGTAGAGAAGACGTCGATGCAACCATCGTAAACGGCGTGGTGCCGCTCAGATTTAGGCCAAAGATAGCAGTGAACCACGGCATAACCCTCGAGTCTAACAAGCTCTACGTTCTCGCTGCAAGAAGGCTGTACAAGGGCTACGACAAAGTGGTTTGCGTGAGCGGTAAGCTGAAGAAAGAGGTGAAGCACTTCCTCGGCGTGGACTGCGACGTCATCCCCTTTTCCATGAAGCTGGAGCTCTTTAAGTCCGCTGAGCTTGGAGAGAGAGGACTTAGTCGTGCACATAGGCACTAGGCCAGTCAAGAACCCTCAAATCAGCGTCGAGGCCCTTAGGATCTTGAAGAGGAGAGGGCACAACGTCAAGTTAGTCGTCGTGGGCGCTCCAGTAGAGCGCCTCAAAGGTGAGGAGGTCGAGTAGAGGCACGGCATACCGGAGAAGGAGAAGCTGGAGCTGTTGAGCAAGGCGAAGGCCTTAATCCTGCCATCTGGCTACGAAGGTTTCCCTTACGCATGTCTAGAGGCCATGGCCTCTGGCACCCCTGTCGTGGCCTCCAGCGCCGTGCCTGAGGAGGCCGTGATCGACGGCTTCAACGGGCTCAAGGGTAAACAGCTACGATCCGAAGGACTACGCCAATGCGCTCAAGAGGTTCTTGAGAGACGAAGAGCTTTAGTCCAAGATATCCAAGAACTGCCTAGAGCTCGTCAAGCAGTTCGACTACGTAGAAGTGGCCAAAAGGTATGCGGGCCTCATTCGTGAGGTCTATGAATGCTAAAGACGTCCTTCTCGGTGTCAAGGAAGTTGCCAAGAGCGCTGGAGATCAGAAGGCCATTTACAGCTCCTACTTAGAGTTTAGTAGGAGGCTAGAGGTCCTCAGGCTAATCAAGGAGCGTCGCATGATTGTCCGGCATGGAGTACGTCTACGAGCCTTCGCGATGGGAGAAGCTCCTGCTCTGACCCTAACATGCTGAGGCTCGCCAGAGGACAGGTTCGAGAGACTGGTCCGCGAGAGTGATGTCATCTACGTGCCAAAGCTCGCCTTTCCGCGATACCGCACGCCAAAGATATGGGCAAGGCGATGACTGTCCACCTCTACGGCCACGTACTGGCGTCGTGCATGGCCATGGTGTTAGCACCTTACTAGGAACATGGCCTTAGTTACAAGGAATCGCTCTATCGGCACTTGTAAGAGGCTTGCGGAAGGGTTAAGAAGAGGAAAGGTGTGAAGAGCGCTGGGGAAGTAGGGGCAATCAATAGACTGACCGAACATAGAGTTGCTCTCATCGTGCACGTTAAAAAGACCCTAGGATATGAGAAGTTAAGAAATATAAGAATACTTTTTGTTACCACTGAAGAACCATCAACGTTCAGTGGAGGGTCTGTTTATCTTAGAAATATAGCTAGTGAACTTGATAGGAAGGGATTAAGTGTAAGCGTTTTCCCGATCTCGGTAAAAGTCGCGACAAAAAAAAAATCGAAATTATAAGAAAACTAGTAACCAAGCTTCCACTTCCTGATCTGTTTAAAGATGTTCTCTGCAATCTTATCACTATCTTTGCACGTTTGCTAAAATTCATATTGATCTCACGCCATTATGATATTATCCATATAGTTTCTATGAACGCGCTAATATTATTGTATTTCCCTCTTAGGCTCATCTCTTTGCAAGGGAGACGCACTAAAACTTTAGCAACACCACTTCTACACTCCGAGTATATAGACAGCAAAATAAAGAGGAAGATTTGTTTAAAGATTCTTAAGAGCATAGATGGAATAGTTGTTTCCACCCCTTTCGAAGAAGCTTTACTAAAAGCTTGGCAAATCGATGGAAATAAAATTTTTATGATTGGTGAAGGTGTTCACCCTCATAAATATTATTCCCCTAAAGTAAATGAGATCATATCGAATGTTGTTAGAAAGAAGTATATCACAAGTCCTTGTCCGGTAATTCTTTGGATTGGCAGGCGATTTTATGGCAAGGGCTTTCATCATCTTGTTTTGGCTATGCGTGAAGTGTGGGAACAGCTACCAAACTGCAAATTAGTACTGATCGGCGACAAGGTTCGAGATGATAAGTGTCCACAAGAGACCCTACTTGAAGTGTACAAGATTTTTAAAACGTACAAGAACAACATTATTGATATAGGAGTAGCTACTGAAGAGCTTAAAAACGCTTTTCTTCGCATCTCATCCATCGTTGTTTTGCCCTCAAAAGTTGAAACAATACCTATAGTTTTTCTTGAGGCATGGGCTTGTAAAAAGCCAGTAATAGGTGTGGAGATACCTACCATACGATCTATAATAAGGTATCATGGGGATGGAGGGATTTTAGTTAAATTTGGCGATGTGCATCAACTCGCCATGGCCATTATTCAGATGCTCAGTGATGCAGAGCTTTACAGGAAGGCATCTGAAAAGGGACACGTTAAAGTGGTCTCTTACTATAACTGGGATCTTGTGGTCGAGCGATTATTAAATGCGTATGAACGTGTAAGAGGAGATTGTGCAAATCGCACACGATATAAGATGTAAGAAAATATCAAAAAGTCCGAAGGATGGCCAATTGATACAGCTAGGAAAGAACGCTGTGAAATGATTCTCCGAAAACATTTATAAAACTCATTCATGTGTTCTAACAATAACCTCTTAACGTACAGTTCCACGCAAGATTGCATGGACATGGGGGAAGTTCATGGCATTTAAGATAGCAGCTTTTCATGCCTTTTTAGATGTGAAGGCCGGAACAGCCGGAGCCTTTTTAAACATGGTCAAATTCCTCAGAAAGAGAGGACATGAGATCGATATTTATACTTTGAGAATTGCACAAGATATCAAAGAAGACTTAGAAAAAGAATTTAAGGTATTCATATCGAGATATCATTTCGCAAGACTATCTACAAATATTTATGCACTAGATTCTTACATTAGTTTCATACCATATCTTCGTTGTCTTCAAAAAGTTAAGCAAATGATTATTGATTCTCACTATGATATCCTTTTCACTAGTCATCACAATTACTCTACTCTTTTGCTATTTTTAATGCGACACACTGAAATCCCGAAGATATACTACTGTTATGAACCCCCTAGAATATACTATGAACCTCCATTACCTACTGAAACTACTATAGCTCGCTCACGTCTCTCAAAATACCTGACACTTCACATGAAATATCTGGATAGAGCTGGTGCAAAGTGCGCCGATCTAATTCTTTGCCCTTCATATTATGAGCGGGAGTATATTTGGAGGACATACGGAATATTCGCGGTAACCAATTATTTGGGAGTGGATTTAGAGAAGCATAAGAGATTAAATGTACCAAAAGAGAACATGATATTAACCGTTGGCGTTCTCCAACCTCACAAAGCCCATGATTTCGTCATTAGAAGCCTCGCACTAATACCTAAGTCAAAGAGGCCAAAGTTTGTAATAATATCATCCGGATATAGACCTTCTCGGGCATATAAAGAAAAAATTGTAAAACTTGCAAAACAAAACGATGTTAACTTAGAAATTATGGAATCTTACATCTCGGATAAGGAGTTCGCCGAGTTACATAGTAAAGCAAGGCTTTTTGTTATCCCCTACGTCATGGAACCCTCTATCGAGCCTGTCGCTTTCGCATACGAGCTCCCCATAGTTGCAGTGAAGGAAGGAGGGGCGAGGGAAGTAATAATTAATCACGAAACAGGAATATTAACAGATAGAGATGAGAAAGAATTTGCTGAAGCTATCGAATTCTTATTGGATCATCCGGATATCGCAGCAGAAATGGGAAGAAAAGGAAGAGAATGGGTCGAGAAAAACTTTACATGGGAGAAATGCGCAGAGAACCTCGAAAAGAACTTCAAAAAGGTTCTTAACCGATACAGATATCGCATGCATAACCTTTAAAGAATAGAGGGCAAGAACTACATCGAACGAATGTATTTTACGTATCTTAGCGTGCATTTACATTTATGAGAAGATGCTATGATATCAATTCTGATATATGTGGTGATAGCCGTGCCTAAAAAACTCCTTGTGCTAGACGCAGGAGAGGCACCATATCCATTGGTCGTAGCGAGGTCTCTCGCCTCCGCAGGTTACGAGGTCCATCTCGGATTTTCTTATGGCTCGCAAATCTTTGATGCTTATTCAAAATATTGCAAAGGAGTAGTCTTTTATCCTGATCCTTCATATGCATATGAAGACTTCGTTGATTTTTTTGAAAACCTAGGAGGTAAATATGATTTCATAATACCAACAATGGAAAAGACGCAATTAGCAATCGCGGTTATTAAGGACATGCTAGAAGATAAAGGGACTATAGTACCAATCCCATCTTACGAAACTATTAAGAGAGCTATAGACAAAGTAAATATATTAGAGCTTTGTGCTAAAATTGGTATAAATACGCCGAAGACTTTAGTATTAGATAGTGTTCCACGAATAGAATACGTAGTTGAAACAATTGGTATTCCATTTATAATTAAAGCTTCCACTGAAATAAATATCCCACCAGGTCCTAGAAATCGTTATTTTGTCTTTAAGGAAAAACCTAACCAAAAACTTTTCGCTATAGCATTTGAAAAGTTGCGAAAACATGGTCCAGTAATATTACAGGAATTCGTTAAGGGTATTGGGGTTGGGGCTTCCTTCATTTTCTCGAAGCAGCATAAAATAATTGCATACTTCGGACACAGAAGAATTCTTGAACTATTCCCTGATGGTGGGCCGAGCGTAATCGCTGAGTCATATCTCCATCTGGGTGCCCTAAAAAATGGTGCTAAGTTACTAAAAGCTCTGAAGTGGCAAGGCGTAGCGATGACCGAATTTAGGCTCGGATCTGATGGAAGGTTATACTTTATGGAGCTCAACCCGAGATTTTGGGGAACCTTATCCTTAGCCATAGCGTCGGGCGTGGACTTCCCCAGATTACTTGTAGAATATTATAATTCAGCACAAGAAGATAAGCCTCCTTGCACTTTTCAAAGGAAAAGAGTGTTTGTGAAGTCTTTAACAATCCCCCATCTGATCTTAGAATCGATAAGGATGGATAACCTAGTTTTCCTAAGGAAAATAACAAGTTCAACAATCAAAATCTTTAACTATGGCATTCCTTTAATAGAAGAACTCGAAAGGTTCGATATAACTCCGATACTGAAACGAATCATACACGGCCTTCGGAGTAGACTCCTTAGAAATGGCATCTCTAAGGTTAATAGTATATTTTTCGGACCTGCGCTCTCTTATGTGAGGTTGGCCAAGCTCGGCATTAAATCGATAATAGATTTACGCGAGGAGCGCGAAAAAAGCAAGGTAATAGTCCCCAATAACATCAACTACTATAACTTTCCAATAAAGGATGATTCCTCGCTAGACCCAACGTCCTTTCGTATTCTGGTCTCTCTAATTGATGAATGTCTTCAAAAAGGTAATGTCTACATTCATTGCAGGTTGGGGAGAGGGCGTGCTCCTATGGTTGTTGTAGCATATCTGGTTTCAAGGGGGGTACCTCTAGAAATCGCTTATCAAGCAGTTTATAATGCTAGACCATACTCTTACCTCAATACTATGCAAAAGAAGGGTCTATATTATTTCTACAAAAGCATCACCTCTAGGTAAGATGAAGGACTTGAAACGCTTAAAAGAGCACTACGAAGTGCAAGGTAGAGAAAGTAGCTTTGACGTTTACCTAGGGCCTTGGGGGTTAAAAAGCGCGCTGTTTAAGCGTCGGCGCGAAGTCATCAAGGACGTGCTCCCTAAGAAGCCGGGCATAGCCCTAGACGTAGGTTGCGGTTTAGGTGTGTACTCTCTTGACCTATGCTTGTTCGGATATGAGGTGTTGGCAATTGACATTTCGAAGTCTTATTTGGAGAAGTGCAAGATACTAAAATCAAGAGTTGGCAAGGAGTGGCACTTAATCCTTGCAGATGCCCAGAACTTGCCCCTACGAAAAGGCTGTCTAGATCTCTTATTGTGTAGCGAGGTTCTTGAGCACGTCCCAGACATGCTAAAAGCACTCGTAGAGATGATTAAGTTGCTGAAACGTGGAGGGATTCTAGTACTGTCGATCCCCTCTCGATTTAGCTTTACTGAGGCCTTGGGGGTAGTGCGGGAGCACCTACATAAAGTTAACCCCATTTGGCTGAGAAACACCTTATGCAAGAGCGGTTTCTTATGTGTGGAAGAAAGGTTTTGTAACTTCGCGATATATCCAATCATGATTCTATTAAGCTTAAAAAGGCCTAGTCTTGAGAGTTTCGTTATAGTTTTTTGGCTGGGGCTTGATAAATTGATAGGGATGATCCCCTTCGTGAAGCTCATTTGTTGGTGTTATGTAGCTAAATTATGAAGATAAGGTAAAAATGAAAGAGGGGTAAATGAAGACGCTGACCACGCAACTGTATTACGATGAGCTTATCATAGAACTTCTAGTGACAGTCGCTATGGCAGACAAAGACGAAATCATGAGGTATTTAAGAGTTAAAAGAGTCGATTTAGAACTAACTCCTATCAAGCCTCATGATGTAGTTCTCGATGTTGGTTGTGGATTCGGCCAAGATTGTGTACTATTTTCAAAATGGGGTTGTTTTGCAGTAGGGGTCGATATATCCAAGGATTTTCTTCGCATAAAGAAATTGCTGAAAGATCTCGCAACGTTAAATTTTGTACGAGCCTCTGCCTTTAAGTTGCCTTTTAGAGATGGAAGTTTCGATGTAGTAGTCTCTTACTCTGCTATCGAACATACCAGTAAAAACTACTTAGAGTGGGTAAAGGAGATGAAAAGAGCAACGAAGAAATCGGGATACGTTACCATAACTACTTCGAATAGGCTTAATGTATTGTTAGTAATACCATCGAAGATAAAGAACATGTACATGCGCAAAAAGTATAAACGACGCCACTTAGAACAGTTTTTTGTCCCCAAAGAATTTAGGCAAATGATCGATGCGGTGGGCTTGAAGATGATAAAGTGTGATTCTTGTGGTCTTTATTACCACTCATATCCTCTAACTCCATTTGTGAAAATCAATAAATGTGCAGAAGACATCGCTTTTGTTGTAGAGCAGAAGCTTAAAGCTCTAAGACGTCTTGGTGGTAGAATGGGGTTTCTATGCTTGAACATCTAAGTTAATCGATGAACGATAAACATTACCTTGATTTTTCTTGGCTTCGAGGAAAAAGTTCTATAAAGTGAGAAGAGCAATACGCTCCTAAGACACATGCCAAGAGATTTTATATATTTAAAATATTCAAAAAAATGAGGAAAGATTGTTATACGACGAAGAGAGCCTTATTACTTAGGATAACAGGCCAAGACGACGCCTACCTTGCCATTATCAGGGAAATGCGCATTAAAGACGTGAGCTCTCTTCATCGCATGTACAACATGCTATCCGAAGATAGCAAACGCTTTTTCCACCCCGGTTTTCTTGGAACAGAGCATATCAGTCTGCAGTGGCTTTTAGCTCAGATCTCGCTATGTCTATCTAGCATAAGGCTTTTAAGAAAGACATTGCTATGCCTATTTCCGAGTCTTGTCTTCTTACCCCTAGTCGTAATTAGTCAAGATAACGTTGTGGGCTTTGCCTTCCTTAAAATAAAAAAGCGTTTGAATAGCGGTTTTTCCGCTGAACTGGGTATCGTGATTGACGAGACACATAGAGGAAGAGGTTTGGGATCCAAATTGATGGAAAGCTTATTGAAAATGGCTCGGCAAGAAAAAGTTCACGAAGTAGTCCTAACAGTTCTCTCCGACAACTTGAAGGCGATAAGACTATGTGAGAAGTTTGGATTTAAGAGGGTTGGAGAGACTATAGATCGATGGAAGGGGAAGACATTTAAACCCATAATCATGAAGAGGGTTTTGTAGCGTTGGAGGAATAAGATGTCATGAGCAAGAGGGCCCTAGTGACGGGCATTACTGGTCAAGACGGCGCCTACCTTGCTAAGCTCCTCTTGGACAAAGGCTACGAGGTCTACGGCACCTACCGCAGGCTAAGCACTCCTAACTTCTGGCGCCTAGAGTACCTAGGAATCTTCGACAAGGTCAACCTCATACCAGTCGAGCTCAGCGACTCTGGATCGATAGTCGAGGCCTTGAAGATCTCAGAGCCCGACGAGGTCTACCACCTCGCAGCTCAAAGCTTCGTGGAGGCCAGCTTCGAGGCCCCCGTAGCGACTGGGGACATAACAGGGCTTGCTACGACGAGGATCCTAGAGGCTATTCGACAGCTCTGCCCCGATGCCAAGTTCT
>Ga0326760_1001513_pt1 | contig 10345 bp, 9 predicted proteins | sample GCREP_S_FD_207668 | JGI IMG/M metagenome (GOLD analysis project Ga0326760, IMG submission 207668) | Hot spring sediment microbial communities from Geyser Creek Basin, Yellowstone National Park, WY, United States - GCR.EP_S | ecosystem: Environmental > Aquatic > Thermal springs > Near-boiling...
GAATCCAATACAAAGAATTGAAAGACAGAAGCTGACAGTGGACTACTCAGTCTCGATGCTCGAGGGGGAATTCAATAAGAGAATTGAAAGAGGTTCTTGAAGACGAGCGTGTAGAACAGCTTTCTCAGCGCAAGGAATCTGAATGTGAAGACTTGAATGCAAAAATAAAGCTTTAGAGGAGCACCTAGGGTCTCTGACCAGGAAGCTAGAGGAATTCGATGTAAAAGGGTTGAAAGTCGCATTACTCCGCTAATGAGGGTGACATTTGTTCTCTCCACTTGTCTAGAACGCGATTATTGTGGGGAACTAAAATGCTCTTCACAGTGTTGGGTATAGCTTATAGTATAACACGAGAGATTTATGATGTAGAGAGTTGAAAGCTATTAGAACGTTCCGAACTGTGGTTGACATGACGTGAACAGAGTGTAGGAGTCGAGAGGTATGGGGGTTAAGGTGTTTTGATCTTCGTAGAGGCTTCGAGACGTGCACGACCGCTCGATCTGCGTAGAGGAAAAACATAAATTAATGCATGGTTATAGTAGGTTACTGATTGAGAGCGCTACGGCTTTAGGTGGATATGTTGTCTAGTGTGCTCAGGGGCCTTGTCGAGGTAAAGGTCGCGTCTCTCCTCCATGATCCACCTCACAAATCGCACTTGATACACATCCTTGGAGAGAGGTTTAGAGAGTTACACGCTCGAGAGGCTGTGGTCTTGAAGGAGGTTATATTGAAAGACACCAAGTTAGCAACTATAAGCAAGGAGTCTCTCGAATTGGTAGCTATTTGTGATCGGCTCGCCTCTAGTGTTGAGAGGAGGTTTATTAGAGCAAGCTACCTGGGCAGGTGGCCTCGAGGCTCCTACCTGAGGTATGATAGGTTGCACAACATATTCGACCCTAGAAGGAGCGACCCCATAACGATCAACATCAAGACGTTTGAAGAGCTGGAGAGCAGGGTCCTCGAGGTGGCGAGAGGCATCAACAAGATCCTCGTCGAGGTAGACAAGGTCGTAGACGAGGTCACGCTGTATAACACCTTATACGCTCTCTTCGAGCCGGCTTGGTATGCTAGAGGGCTGCCTCCAAGCCTGGCGGATACGAGAGTGCCCACTCACACGGCGTTCGATCACCTGTACGCCTCAGCCATGGTGGCTAACATAGTTTCGATAGGGCATCCCTACAAGCTGAGTGGATACTTCGTCCTCGTAGACTTCCCAGGGATCCAGAGCTTCGTTGGGTCGGGTAGGAAGGCTGGAGACTTCTGGGCTGCTAGTTGGCTACTCTCTAACATCATGTGGAAGCTTGGATCTCAATACGCGCTGAAGTACGGGTTCGATGTGGTGGTCTCTCCAACCCCGAGGCTAAACCCATACACGATCAAGACTCTCCGAGACGCTCTCGTCGACAAGGTTCCCAACGCTTTAAACGAGATTGTAGAGCTTTACGTTAAAGCTACAGGGCTAAGCAGAGAGGGTTTCGAGTTCATAGTTGAACAACCCATAATCCCCGCGACAATCTCACTACTCATACCACCACTGGGGCACAGTAGCCCAGAGGAGGTGGCATCGGGGATCAAGCGAGCTTATCGAGAAGCGTGGAAGGCGGTCGTAGGCGAAGTCGAGAGCGACCTAGCGAGGAGCGAGAGCACGACTTCTAGGCTTCTACGTAAACTACTGCGCGACATCGTCGAGCTGCCCCCGCAAGGAGCAAGAATATATGTTGTAGATGTCGCGAGGCTGCATGAAGGGGTGAACAAGTGCCTAACAGATGGCGTTAAAGAGCTCTGCGAAGATGTAGGTCTCGAAGTGAGCGAAGGCGACTACAAGGAGTTTATGTCTCTACCGCAAGAGGTTAGAAGAGAGCTGGCAACAGTGCTCTTCTGGCACCTCCTAGTCACAGAGACGACGAAACTAGCAAGGAAGTTCGGCGTCGTTGAGCACCCCACACCGAGAGCGTTCTTCGTGTACTCACACGGCAAGCTGGTACCCGTCTCAGAGCGCATTGTAGACTCTCGTGGTGACTGGATACACTGCACGCTATGCGGACTAGAGCCAGCGGTGATCAAGGCTTCTAAGAAGCCGGGGGCCCCAGACGAGTATAGCGACGAGTTCAAAGAGCGCGTTGCAGAGATCTTGGGCGAGGGTGCGCCGGTGGATTGGAGAGAGCTCAAAATACACTTAAAGCCGGGCGAGGCCCTAGGCCCGTATTGCCTATTGAAGAGAGCCATCTACATCTCAAAGAGAGCGACGGGTAAAGTGCGCTTCATCTCAACAGATGACGTCGCCTTAAAGGGCATTTCAACAATAACGAGTAGACTTGACAGGGAGCATAGAGTACTAAAGACGCTAGGCGACGAGCTGAGAAATAAGCTACCTGAGCCCTCTATAGTCCCAGACGCGCTTAAGCTCATCACTGAAGAGGGAGAAGGCGTGAAAGACATTAGTCTAACCGCGGAGGCCTCAGGGCTTATGTATGAAGCCTTTATCGAGAGTCTAAAGGAGGCTTTCCAAGAAGCCTGTAAGAAGCTGGGCAGGGACGTGAGCTACATTAACTCGCTTATCAACACGCTGAGGGAAGTTATCCTCGACGACGTTGCGATAGCTAAAGATCTGCTAACCAAACCCGAGCTCTCCAAGCTACTCAGCGTTGAGAGGGTTTGTAGAGCTTACAGGCCTAAGACCACATATGGGATCTTGAGGGGCGACGCTGATAACATTGGTAGGATCCTAAGGGGTGAAGTGGGCCTTATACCGGGGGGTCTATCACTAAAAGACTACCTCAACGTCCTCTACGAGGAGATCGCGAAGAGCGTCGAGCAGAGCGGATACTCGCACGAGGTGAAAGAAGCTATGAAGGCAAGCATTGAGGGCTCCCTGAAGCTCCTACAGCGTGGTCTAGAGTTGCTGGGCTTTAAGAACAAGCTCCCCGTCACACCTGCGTGGACTTCCTCTCTATCGCTCTCCCTAATAGTCTCGGCACTGATGGACTTCAAAGTGGTTACGAAGAACTATGGCATGCTCGTCTTTAGCGGTGGAGATGACGTGCTAGCCCTCGTACCACCCGAGACGGCGTTCAAGGCGGCTGTTGAGATCAGGCGTGTATTCAGCGATGAAGGCTTCCTCCACATAGAGGGGTCTGGGCTGATTGCGCCATCTATACCCACTGGTAGAAGCATTAGCTTGAGGTTCGTAGATATCAAAGACCACATGAACTTCGAGTACGAGGAGACGTTAAAGCTCTTAGAGGAGAGAGCTAAGGAGGCCAAGTGGGTTAAGGGTGATGTAGAGCTGTTTAAAGACTCCCTAGTGATCTCCGATAGTAGAAGCAACATAGCGACGATACTGCCGCTCAACGCTTACATGCGCCAGAGCACTGTAGACACCCTAGCTCTAAGCCTCCTAATCGGTATTGGAGCCCTATCAACGGGGATACCAGAAGACTTTGCAAACTACGTGCCTAGACCAGAAGACATTGAGAGCTCGGGGCTAAAGAAGATCGCCACGTACGTCTTAAAGAGAAACATAACTCTGAGTGGAGAGAGGAAAGAGGCCTTTATCAAGGAGTTGACAAGTGGGCTTGAAGAGATTGCGAGCAGGGCATCTGAGGTCTACTTAGAACTAGAGGGCGAGAGAGCCAACTTGCTTGTTCAAGTACTAAGCACACTCAAGATCTTGAGGCGACACATATGAAGGCGCTCGTAGTTAAACCCGTAGAGCCACTGTCGCTTTCAGCGACGCCAATAACCGGGGTCGACGTCTTCTCGTATACTAGGGCGCTCTCGACACCACTACCAACTACGCTACTAGGGGCTCTTGGAGCACTACTCGATATACAGTTATCCTCAATCGACCCCATCCAAGGGATCTCCGAGCTTGTGAGCAAGGTTAGGCAGCACCTTGACTGCGGAGACGTCGTAGTCAAGGGCCCCCTAGTTTACTTCAAGGTCGCCGGTGTAGGGCTCGTAGGTCCCACTGTAGCCATACACACTGCCCGCTTCTACAAGCCAGAGTGCATAGTGAAGGGCAGAGTGGGGTACGAGATCAGTGGTGAGTGTAGAGAGCACGTTGAGCACGAGCCCAGGGTCTTCGTGGGGATAGCACTCCAGAGGAGAGATGCTAGTGGAGATAAACTCGTAATGCCAGGGTTTACGTACAGGTACCCGCTCGGACTCTACAGGTACGTGCATAAAGCGGGGTCTAAAGTAGAGTCTAAATACGCCGAGCCAGCGTTCGTATACGCGCTCAACTGTAAAGAGCGCGTAGAGAGAGCTATTGTGAGGTTCGGAGGTGAGGGCAGGGTGGCAGAAGTGTACACATCCGAGGAGGAAGAGCTGATCAAGCGAGCAAGCCTCATTAAGTCGCCACTAGAGGTGGATAGTGGTGGAGTCTACATAGCCCTAGCCCCCATCCCCCTCTTAGCCGAGAGCGAGGACTCTATTTACCTAGATGCGGTGAAGGGGCTGGAGTTTTGTAGCGATGTAGTTGGAGTACCGCAGATAGGCTCGAAACCACCAAAAGTCGTTGTAGAGAGGCTCGGGCTAGGCTACTACGAGGTATCTCGCACTAGGCGTCCACAGGTATTAGCGCTACCAGCAGGAACGATCGTGAGGGCCAGACCCATAGACTTAGGCGTCGTCGACTTGCTTAAGACCCTCTACATGGCCGGCTTCGCCTCCCTATATCCACTCCAGTAGGCGGCCAACTCGTTCAACGCCTTAAGGCACCCTTCATCTCCCTCCTTCATGCATCTATTTTTGAACCACTCTATGCACTTATCGACATCTTTGAACTTATCCAAGTGTAGCCACATAACGTTGTTTACTAGTATACGCTCGTAGCGATCAAAGCTAAGCTTAACGTAACGTATGAATAGCGGGTCAGGTAGGAAAAAGCTCTTCTCGTCGAGAAAGAGCTTCATGAGCGGCACTAGTTTAGAGTCCAGGATGTACGCTACGCTCTCCGAGTACGCATGGTTGATCCACAGCTCTAAGATGCATTCTAGGACATCGTGTACATGCCAAATCCCATGTGGATAGTAGGTCGAGAGCGGTGAAACTATAGCTAGCATCGTGTCCTCTACGAGCACCTTCTCCAGCATGGTCTTATACTCCCCCTTAAGGATCTTCTCGAGCGAGCATAGCGCATCACACGTTCTACCCTCCTCACCATCTCTGCAACAGGCTGGGTGTTCTAGCGTGAGGATGTCGAACTCTCTCCACTTAAGCTTACTATACCAGCACTCGAAGTCGCTAAAGCGATCGCAGGTTAGCTTCGTGATTGCAAACAGCAAGGTCGTTTCACCCGAGACATCTACACGCTTCACTCAGCGCTAGAACTAGGACGCGGTATTTAGGTCGCCTTTCATCTAGGTAACTTCTAGCCTTTCCAGCGGTCTCAGGGTCTATAAACACGATGACCCTCATCACTTCTCGCGCATCGCTGTAGTCGCAACAAGGTGTTGAGAACTTCTCGAGAGAGGCGTTCACGTAGTCTTTGACCTTCTCTCTAGATCTAACTCTGAGTTTTAACTCGACTTCACAGTATCTATGCCTCTTGACGAGGAGCAGATCAAATATGCTTATAGATTTCAACCGGCCATCGTGGCATATCGGGATCTTTTTGCAGACCCCTTTGCTAAGGTCGCAAATGCACGTCGCGATCTTCTGCGGGTCGTAACACCTAGAGACGGTCTTTAAGAACTCTAGCTCGTCTCTTAGGAATGAGCATTGTTCTTCAATATCCTCTATATCTCTCAGGATCTCAACTACTGGTTTAAGGTGGCACTTCAAACTTTACAGCCTCTAGCTCTTTTAGGAATAGCTCAGCTTTCTCGACGAGGTCGCGGTAGCTTTGTAGTTTCACTATGTTGCTCCTCGTGACGTAGTAAACAGTCCAGCCAGTGGCGAGGCCGTAGGTTACTGGTAAGCCGCTATGAGTCTCTATTACAACTACTTTGCCTCTATACTTCTCGTTGATGTGTTGTAGTATGAGTTTCATGAGATCTATGTGTAGCCCGCTCTCAAATCCCTCAATAGATACGATATTGCACTTCTCTATGGCGTAGAGGATCATTAGCGCCCTCTTGTAGCCATAGGCTAGGTGAGTGATCTTTAGCCAGCCATTGATGGGCTCTTTGAAGAAACCCCTGTAGAACTCTACTGGTGGGTCAAGCCACTCAAAGAACTCCTCTAAGGCCTCGACCACTTCTGGCTCGCTTAGCATAGCCTCCAAGTTGTCGGTGTTTTGAACATTCAACCTATTAGCTAAGATCTCATTTTCGCGGGTTCGCGCTATGATGTAGAGCTCGTCTCCAACTATCCTGGCGGCCTTGACGTCGTCTAGCAGGCCTGGTCTATCTACGCAACGATCGCCCATGCAGAGCTCAACTTTCTCCGATAGGATGTTTTGCAACCAGAACTGGTCATCCTCGACCTCGGGCACTAGGAGGCGTCCATGTGCCTCGTTTTTAACTAAGAGGAGCAGTAGCGTCTTTATTATTGTGGACTTTCCCTGCGCATTGCGCCCGTACAGGATTGTCCGGTCGAACTCCAGGGTGATCGGCTCAGCCAGCCTTATAGGGTCGAGCCTAGAGAACGTTAGGGTCAACCTCAACAGTGTTCACCGAGCCGGTTTAACCGCCTAGTCGACCATAGTAGAAAGCTTATTATTTAGCCTAAAATATAAGTGTTTATGTGATGTCGCATGTTATACGAACACGCTAAGCTCTTATTCATTCGTGCGTTAACTCCTATACACGTTGGCATCGGGAGAACTGAGGGGTATCACGTAGACCTACCCATTCAACGAGACGAGTTCGGCTACCCCACGATATGGGCTAGTAGCCTCAAGGGTGCTGTAAAGGCTAACATCGCGGATAAAAACATCAAGAAGTACCTTGGTGCTGAGCCCGGCGAGAGGGAGATGTACCCTTCATCCATATCTATCTTGGACGCTAAGCTTCTCGCAATTCCAGGGAGGGTGCTCGAAGGTGTGTGGACGTATGTAACGACCACTCAACTACTCGACTACTTAGAGAAGTATGTAAGCGTCTATAACGAAGTCAACGAGACAACGCAGCTCAAACTCAACCTCCCAATATTGAAGCCAGCGAAGACGGCCAAGTACATTAGGCATGGTAAGATCTTCGTGAACGAGTGTGAGCTGGAGGTGGAGGACGCTCTACCAAGCAACTATCTCGAGCAAAGCGGCTTAAAGGGGATCTTACCAGACGACGTGGTGAACAATATAGCGAGTCGAGGGCTTCTCGTGGTCTCGGAGGTCAACAACTTAGGCATGAACCTTGTAAACAGGAGTGTTCTAGTCCAATACAGAGTCAGGCTGAAAAGAGGTGAAAAAACAGTCGATACAGGACCTTGGAACGAGGAGTACCTGCCAGTAGAGACAGTCTTCGTGAGCTTAGCTCTTTGCAGGAAGTTTAAAGACAAAGAAAGTGGTGTTGAGAAAACCCCTGACCAGGTTTGCAACGACTTTGCGAACGCGATCGGCGGTAGAACTCTCTACCTGGGTGGGAAGGAGACTATCGGTCGCGGCCTAGTGAAGATCTACATGAGGTGACACGTTTTGAGCGAGAGGGTCATCGTGACAGAGGCTTTGAACTGCGTAGAGTCAATCGCGAGCTACGCCTCCAAAGATGTAGCAAAGGGGTTTAGAAGTCGAGCTCGCGAAATGCCCGTCTACTCGTTCACCCACGGCTTGCTCTACGCGTTGACTCTACTTGCAGCTAGAAGTAGTAAGAGCCTACTAGAGTACGGCCTCTCCGAGTCCCAATCCTGTAGAGAGCTCGTTGAGCGCCTACTCTCTAGGGTGTCTAGAGAAAGAGGAGTAGAGGAGATCAGCTATGGGCTTTACGGTGCAGTCGTGCTACATATCTTGAAGAGGACAGGGGCCATAGAGTCTAAGACGTTCTCCGACCTCGTGAAGGAGCTTCTAGCTAAGCCTGCGCTCGAAGTGAAAGCTAGGCCCACCTTGGAGTGGGTGAAGAGGTTTGCAGAGGCCTATATCGAGGTAGAGTGATAGACGGGTGTGCTAGGTAGATGGCCCTCCCCAGCGGGGAGACGCACGTAATACAGGTGCGTAACACGACACCGCTACTAGTAGGCTGGTACGAGCCCACCAAGTCAGACCCTATAGGCTTGAGGCCAAGCGAGATCAAGGGGCTCTGGAACTGGTGGGCTCGAGCCTTCATAGCTGGAGCCATGTACGACCTCGGCCTCCTCCATGGGCGTAAAGACCGCGACGTGCTACTGAGGCCTAGAAAGGAGGAGGCTAAGGCCTTAGCGTGTATCGTCGGCAAGGTGCTCGGGCTTGGATACGTTGGTGAGGCAGGTAGTGAGGCTTCGCGATTCACTATGTATACAGAGCTCGCCGCGCCCGGCTCCATAGCTCCGAAGAGGTTTCGTGATAGCCTTCAAAGGGTGAGGCTGCTCTCGCTGGGAGATCGAGCTATCGAAGGATATGATAGAGGGGTTTCCTTCCGAATAGTCGTTAAGAAAAGGGTCTCTCGCTATCAGGCCGAGGAGCTGACCGCGTTAAAGATCCTTGTGGCGTCTCTAGAGCTTAGTGGTGTTGGTAAGGGTGCTAGGAGAGGCCTTGGCTCGCTAGACGTCAAACCCCCGGATGTAATCAGAGAGAGAAGCATCAAGAGCCTCATCGACGACATCTACAAGGAGTGCGTTGAGATCGTGGAGAGAGCTAGAGACAGGCGCTACAAGGAGTGTGCTAGGTTCTTCGAGGAGTTGAAAGGAGCCGAACGAAGCGCCATACTCCCCCCTCTCCCCTGCATCTCGAAGAGATCTATCGAGGGGCTTAACGTCTCTCAGGTTCTCCTCGTGCGTGGGGTCGGCTTCACGGCCTTACATAACTTCTTTGTGAGAGCTGAGAGGTGTAAAGTGTTGACTGGATCAACTACATGCAACGACGACTTAAGGAGTGCTCTCGCCGCGTGGATCCTGGGGCTACCAAGAGGTCGGGAGAGAGGCGAGAGATCCGGTTACCTGATTAGAGCTAGAGATGTGAGTAGAAGAGCTTCACCAATAATTCTCAGCTACCATGAGAGGTTTAACGCCTACGGTGATGGTGCTTACATAACGATCCTGGCGTCTGGTGACTGGCCCGCACAATTAGAGTGGACAAATGGCGCTGTTAGTCAAGCAATAAACGTCGACTTCGAAACCCTAATTAGCGCTTACCGAGTCGCCATTGGTGAGCTAGAGAGCTATCTCAAGAAGCTAAACGCCTCAGTGCAGCGCATGTGGCCCTAGGTGAGCCATGTGTCTTCTAGGAGGCGCGTTGAGGAGGAGTTGGAAAGGTGTCTTAGAGAGGGGTTGAGGGGGCTAGCCGAGAAGAACTCTATAAGCGCTCTCGTGAGGGCTTTCGTGGAGTGCTATAGGTACTACGACGAGGTCAGAGCGAGGGTGAAGTATATTTCTGAGTTTAGCAGGGTCGCCACGCTAGCTCTACACGAGGGCTTCAAGTGCGAAGAGGCGAGACGTCTACTAGATAGTGCTGCCAACTACCTCGACGGTCTCTACAAGGAGCTGGAGAAGAATGTGGGGAGCCTCTACAGCGCCGTCTTCGCAATCGACGTGAGGCTAGTCTCTAGGCTTCTCGTCTACACTAGAAACCCGCTCCTACCACTAGAGGTCTCACTAGCGTGGGATCCTGTCTTGAACCTACCGTATGTCCCGTCGAGTAGCATTAAGGGTGCTGTAAGGTCTTGGATCGAGCTTTACGTCGGCAAAAGCGTTGAAGGCGTGAGTCTCGAAGAGGTCTTCGGCTCGGAGCCTGAAAGTAAAGGTGAGAGACGCTCGAGCCTCGCGATCTTCACTGACGCGTACCCAGTCTCCTGCGCAACGTACTTGATAGAGCCAGACGTCATTACACCACACTACAGCGTCGCAGAGCTGGCCTTCGCAGAGCCGGAGGCCTCGCCAACACCAATAGTGTTCCCCACAATAGCCCCAAACACGATCCTCAGGTTCATAGTGGCCTTCAAGCGCAAAGACGACGACGGTCGATCACTAGGCACGAACGTGGTTATGAAGCTAGTGGAGCTGATCATGAAGGCTCTCGAGGATGGTCTAGGAGCGAAGACGAGCATAGGCTATGGGCGAGCTAAACCGGTGGTGCAATCAATGAAGACCTCAGAGAAAGCTACAAAATAATAACAGACCGCTTCGAGCGTGCTCACGACCATATAGCATCAAGGCGCACTTAACTAATAACGAGCTGAAGCGATCATGTTCTGCGGGTTTAACGACAACAAACACAATAACGTATCCAGCCTGGAAGCAGAGATCGTTATTCAAGACTCTCCTGCGGTTCGAC
>Ga0326760_1001515_pt1 | contig 10339 bp, 13 predicted proteins | sample GCREP_S_FD_207668 | JGI IMG/M metagenome (GOLD analysis project Ga0326760, IMG submission 207668) | Hot spring sediment microbial communities from Geyser Creek Basin, Yellowstone National Park, WY, United States - GCR.EP_S | ecosystem: Environmental > Aquatic > Thermal springs > Near-boiling...
AGCAGCGGCCTGCTCAAGAGACGTGTGGAAATCGACTTAATGGCGGAGATCTTGCGGTCGTCGACGCGGAGGGAGGTCGACAAGTCGGAGGTGCTTGCGAGGATAAGCGGCGACTTGATGAACGCCATGGGCGCGGCCTACACGCCGTTTGACGTGGCTTTTCAGCTTATGCGGTTCTCCGTGTATTTCGTCTTGGCGTGGCACTTCTCCCCAACGCTGGCATTGGCGGTGTTGCCGTTTGTCGCGGCGTATTTTGTGGTGGTGTGGAGACTTGGGCCGAAGATATTTAAGTACTCCGCGCTGGAGCGGGAGAGGTACTCCGAGGTCTATAAATGGGTGAAGGAGACAGTTGACGGCAGTCACAGTTTGAGGCGTCTCGGCGTGCGCCGCCTGCCGGCCCCGCTCCTAGCCGCGTTTAACGGCTGGCTCGCCGCCACCAAGAGACAGATTCTCTACCTTAAGGGCGTGGAGTTTGGCGCGCAGTCTATAGCATACGCGGCGCCTCAGTTTACGATCGCATATGGGCTCTACTTGGCGACGCAGGGCACGGCCACAGTGGGCGCAGTGCTTGCGGCGAGCAGGGCCGTGTCTCTGCTGTTCGAGACGGTGGCAATTATTATAAGCGAGGCGGCATCGTATATGCAGTTTACGGCGTCCTACTGAAGGGTGGTAAAGCTGTTGTACCACGGCGCGCTTTACGTGGGCAACGACGACTACATATTCGACGCGTCTGTATACGAAAACATCGACCTATGGGAGGGCTACAGCAGAGAGGAGGTGGAGGAGGCGGCGCGGCTGGCCGCTATAGACTTCCCGCTGGATAAAAACGCCAAGGAGCTCTCCGAGGGGCAGAGACAGCGTGTCCTCATCGCTAGGGCTCTCCTCAGGCGACCGCACCTCCTAGTTCTAGACGAGGTGATCTCCGGCCTAGACCAGCAGACCGCGGAGAGGGTTCTGGCGTCGGTGAGGAGCAGGGTGCCTATATGTGTAGTTATCTCCCACCGCCCCGTAGAGGCCGAAAAGATCGTGGAGGTAGGGGAGGGGAGGGCCAAGCCCGTCCCGGCTCAACACTTATACAGTGGCTCAAGGAGACAGGCCGATGAGTCCCGTCCATGGGTCGGGAGCTGAGGGGAGGAGGCGCCGCGCTTAGGGAATTTCTTTACACAATCGTTTTAATGGCTGGCTCCACGGTGCCGCCTCTCAGATCCTCCTCGGCGTGTTGTGTGGTTAGTCTGCGTCTTCGTTATGCTATGCCATCTACACAAGAAAGATTTTAAAGCGGGGCGAAGAAGACGTGAAGGAGGTTGCAGAGGTCGCCGCGCGTGGCATGACGCTTATCTACGGGCCGCCGGGATGTGGCAAGACCTCAGTCGCCATGCGCCTGGCCGGCGATTGGAGGGTAGGGTTATGTGGGTTTCGACAGCTGAGGGGCCCGACCTGTTGGCTCAAGTAGCAAGGAGGCTGGGGGTGGATTCATCTAAAAGTAGTTTAATTTTTTGGATTTTCCGCAAGACATACTGCGCTACATTCTTGACCACGTGGGTGAGTACGGCGCGGTGGTGATCGACTCCGTCGAGGGCGTTGCCGGCCGGCAAAACATCGACGTGGCCGCTCATTCTGTGCTGTACCAGGTGGCGAAGGAGAAGCCGGTTATCTTAATCGCCGAGGAGGAGACGCCCAGATTGGCATATGTGACGGATCACGTCGTACACGTGTGGTGTAGGATAAACAAGCTGGGCCACATGATGAGGTATATTCAGCTGGAGAAGTCGAGAGCCCGCCCCCCGAGTCCCCGCTACATTTTCGAGATTGTGGAAGGCGTGAGGATTGCGTACGCCTATCCACTGGTCACGAGAGGTCACGCCGAGCTTTTAGAGGACGAGACTCTCGGCATTGTGGATCTCAGCGTTGGGTTGTTGCGTCTGCGGGCTTAACTGGAGGCGTTGAAAGGCGTGGGCGGCGTTGGCGTTGTGTAGGGTGGTTTGTGTTGTGTGTCTTTTTTGATCTGGTTGGTTTAGGTTTTTCTGGTTTGTTTTTGATAAGTCCTGCGCATAGGGCGTGGTCGGTTGTTGTGTTTGCGGTTCATATCCGAGGTCAGGTCAGACGGAGAGGCTGTATTGTGCTGGCGATGATTTGTCCGGTTCTTCCTCTGTTTCGGTGCCGGCTTCGGCGCTGGGGCAAGGCGTCGTTGCCGCATCGCCGCGTCTATAAAAGATATTACTTTTTCGTCTCGTAAATTTGTGAGTTATGAGGCTTGGATTAAAAAGGCGTTGAGGTTTAGAGAGTACGCTGAGGAGGATTTAAGAGGCGGCAGGTACGACTCTGCTGCATTTTTCGCGCAGCAGGCCGCCGAGTTTCTGCTAAAGGGTGTGTTGATCAAGCTGACCGGCTCCCGGCCGCTGACGCACGCCGTGTCAGAGCTGCTGGCGTATCTGGCCAAGGCGCTGGGGAGGCCCGTGCCTGAGGACGTGATGAGGTGCGCCGAGGCCCTGGAGACGCACTACATACAGGCGAGGTACCCAGACGCGCGCCTCAGCGAATACAGGAAGTGGGAGGCGGAAGGGGCCGTGAAGTGTATGGACGCAGTGTGGAGGTATGTTCGAGAGGTGGCTGAAGGCATTGCGTGAAGTGGCGAGGGCCAGGGAGGAGGAGGCGCGCAAGCTCATAGAGGAGCTCTGCGGGAGGGCGCTTGCCGTCGCCCTCTTCGGCTCCAGAGCCAGAGGCGACCACACGCCGCTGAGCGACTGGGACCTGCTGGCGGTGGTCGAGAGCGGCGACTACCGGGTGGAACACAGAGGGGTCGGCCAGGTGGTCTGGCTGCCGCTGGACAAGCTGGAGGAGGTCCTGGAGTGGTCCATGGTGGTGCTAGACGCCGTGACGGACGCGAAGCCCATATGTGGCGACCGGGGAAAGCTGGAGGAGGTCAAGAAAAAGGTGCAAGAGTACATCAGGAGGAGAGGGCTCGTGAGGACCGCACACGGCTGGCTACCCGCCTAGCCGCGCGGCGAACATCGTCAGGCCTTCGCCTTAAGGATGCCGGCTCAGGGGGTTTGTTGCGCACATGGATCAGTATCGGCGATTCTGCCGCGGAGGTGGCGTATTATAATCACTACCGTGCAGCCCAAAGGCCGCTATGACGTCACCACGGTTCCCAAGGCCCTAGAGGCCGTAGCCGCAGTATAGCCGACCACATCCTGTGTGCAACTCGTCAAAAGAGAGAAACCACTAAAAGCAAATCTGGCCCGATCCCCTCAGTCTGAGACGTCGCGGTTGGGACGAGGGTGCGGCCCCTTTCACGCTTGGCATTTCGAGCGCGTCGCGCGCCTGGCTCCCGCGCCGGTGGATAGTCTCTCCTACATGCTTGTGAGCTCCTTCTGGTATATCCTCTCGCTGATCATCGCTTGGCACTTCTACTCAGTGCCTGAGGCGTACCTGGTGATTGAAGACGATCAGAGAGCTGAGCTTCTGCCGTCCCAGGCAAGCAAAAGGTGGAGCTCCCTAAGGACAAGGTTTACCTCGTTAAGGACTACATCTACGGCAGGATCGGACTCGGCAAGGCTCAAGAGGAACATAATCTTTCACTACACGCGCAAGCACACGCACTACAAAGATGAGAGGAGTCGTCTCGAGGAGCTGGCGTTGACTAAGCCCATATTTAGGCAGCAGGTGATGAAAGAGCTAGAAATCCTGGAAATCAGGTACTCTAGGGAGGCCAGGCGGCTAGCGATTGAGGACGGCCTCCTGAAGGAGTAGCTCTGTGAGTAGAAGCACCCGAAAAGCCTGAAATACTGGGAGCGACACCAGCTGGCGTGCACTCGAAGGATCTTGCTGTATTCATGGCGTCTTCCTTTGCGCTGGCCGCGCTCGCCGATGCCTGGTTCTACTACGCTAGAGGGACTGCCGCAGACCCAGTCCTTGTATCGGCGCTGGGTCTCCCCTGGGTCTTCCTCAGGATGTACACGCCGACAGCTGGAGCCCTCCTGGCGGTCAAGGTGTCCAGCGGGAGCATCCGGGAGGAGCTAGCCGGCTACCTGGGCATCAGGGGCAGGGTGCTCCTCTACTACCTCGCCGCCCCGCTGCTTGCCTACCTCACAGTGGGCTGTATGTGCTCCTGGGCCTGCTGCAGGCCTGGTTAACCCGGGGAAGCCTGCAAGAGCGATCTCGGAGCAGCTCGCCAGGGCTGGGCTGAGGGCTTCGGAGGAGGCTGCGCGGCTGCTGCTGGCCATGCAGCTGCTAGCCGCGTACATAGGGGCTACATGTAGAGGAGGCTGTTGACTTATCATGAGTAAACTTACAAATATTTCCAAGCGGTGGTTGGGGGACGGCCTAGGGGTGCCGTCCCGTGACCCGCACTGCGGTGAGGGGGGCGCCCGGATGCGGCCCCGCGCAGATAGGGGGCTTTGTGGCGTTGGCCCCGACGGGGGCCCATGCGGCGCGGGCGACGCTGGTGACCCCGCGCCCGGGCCCAGCCCCGCTGGCGGGGATATCTGCAGTTATCGGCAGATACCGCTAGCGGGGAAACGCTTGGCTCCCAGCCCAGCCTTAGGAGCATCGCAGTCATAGGTGTGGTCTGGGGGCTGTGGCACGCCACCGCTATAGGCCTGATTGGCCACAGCTACCCGATGCTCAGGTGGGCTGGAGTACCCCCTGTTCACCCTCTTCTGCACCCTCCTCAACGCGCTCATGCTACCCCTGGTCGCGCTGGCGCGCAGCGTGCTGCCAGCCGCATCGCTGCACGGAGCAGTAAACGCGCTTTGGGGCTTCGCAGTCCTCGTCACAGTCCCGGAAGGGGGCAGAGAGGGAGGTTCTCGGAGGCCTCGGCGTCCTTGGGCTCGCCTCGCTGGCCGCAACCTGCCTCGCAGCCTACGTAGCCCTTGCAAGAGTGCGCAGAGCAGGGGCTGCGCCTAAACACCAGCTAAACCCCTCTGAGAGCTCTGCGTGGTTTCGTTCCAGGAGTATAACATTTGTGTTGCACAATTGGAACATATGCAGCGTGCTTGAGAGCCTGCTTCCCAGAGAGGGGGTGGAGAGAGTGGGCGCTGAGGGAGCACCTGCAACGCTTAGTACTGTACGCGCTGGCTTGGCTCAACCTCTACGAGAGGTACACGCTGCAGGGGGGCACAGCGCTGCGCTTTGCTCACGGCTCGCCTAGGCTATCGCTGAATCTTGACTTCGCGCTGGAGGGCGCCGTAGCGGAGTCGCTTCGCCACGCTGAGATCTTGCGCGGCCTCCTCGAGAGGGCTTTAGCCCCGGAGGGTGTTAGCGTGGGGCTCTCGGGCCTAAGCTCGACGAGGCAGGAGGCTTTCACAGGTACTTCCTTGTCTTCGACACACGGCGCCTGGTCGGCAGGAAGCTGCGAGTGAAGGTGAAGGTGCTCAGCAGGAGGTACGGCCACGCCTACTACGAGATGAAACCGGTTGAGGTCAGGTATCCCGTAGCGACCGCGGTCGGCGTACGGGTGAAGAGGCTCAACTGCATACTGGCGGACAAGGTGTGCTCGCTGGCGGGCGCCTGGCGGAGGGGCTTTGTGCGCTGGTGCGACGTCTTCGACATCCACCGGATTAGGGAGAGAGGAGTGCGTATGCACCGAGGCTACTTGGCCGAGGAGTTCGGCAGCTACGTGGAGCGCCCAGAAGATCTCGCCGGGGTTGCCGCCTTTCTGCGCAGCATCCTGGAGCAAGGCGACCTGGCAGTTGTGGAGAGGGAGCTAGCCCTGCTCCTGCACCGCTCGCTGCTCTCGCGCAGCCTTGTCGAGACTTACCTCAGGTCGGCGATCGAGGTTCTCGAGGAAGCCATCGAGGTGCTTGGCGGTGAGGCTGGTCGAGTGGGTTAAGCTCATCGAGAGCCTGAGGGGCGGTGGAGTCAGGGTCATGCACATCAGCGCCCTGCGCCCCCTAACAGGCCTGAGCGCCCCCTCCCTCAACACAGCCCTGTGGAGGTTGCAGAGAGCAGGGCTGGTTATCAGGGTCGCCAGGGGCTGGGTTTGCCTTGGCGTGTGCGAGGCCTGGGAGGTCGTCAAGGCAGCCTTTCCCTCAACCTACATATCCATGGAGTGGGCCCTCCACCACTACGAGGTACTGGACAGGCCCTCCCACGTCGTCACTGTCATGTGGCTCGGCAAGTCTCGGGTTGTGAGGAGTAGTGCCTTCACTTTCGAGCTCCACAGGATCAGCAGGAGGCTCTACTTCGGCTTCGACCCCGATAAGGTGATCGCGGAGCCGGAGAAAGCGCTCCTCGACACAATCTACATCAGGGGCGGGGCACCGCCCGAGCTGAACCTAGACCTCCTGGACGCCGAGAGGCTCTCCAGGTACGCCTCGAAGTACCCCCAAGAGGGTACGCAAGGCGCTCGACAGCCTCACCGCACGCTGGGAGTAACCCCCCGGGAGCGCGGCGCTGACCACCAGCCCGGGCTCCGCGCGAAAACGCTTAAGTATAGGCGTGAAACCCCCGGCGCGTGGCTGGCGGCTCACTGAGACCCAGCCGTATCACCACCCATGTACGGCCGCTGGACCTCATCGAGATATATATCATATAGATTTTATTGCCTATTATAGCGCTGTTCGGTATTAGCGCTTTCGTGCCGTCGTTCTTTATCACCGTGGTGAATAGAGTGCTTACGTCCTCGACTACGCCGTCTTTGCCGACTAGGTTGACCGAGCCTTTATCTTGAAAGGCCTTGCTATCAGGAGGAAGAGACCCGCTACTGCCTGGCCTAGGACTTGCTGCGAGGCGAAGCCTACCACGAGACCTATGAAGCCGCCGAGGGCGACGCCGGCCGCTCCGCCGGCTACTCCGCCTGCAATCGCGGCGAGCATGGTGCCTATGCCTATACCGAGTGGTCGTAGTTGGCCCTCGTGCCCCAGTAGAAGAACTCGGCAACTCCCAACACTATGTAGTAGCCGAAGAGTGGCGCGAGTAGTACCTGGACGTAGCCCTCGTAGCTGGCGGCCGCTATTTTGAATTGGGGCATCGTGTACGTGGGACCAGTGCTCCGGCGGGGAAGCTAACGCAAAGCCGCGCTCAGCCCTCTCTTCTCGAGCTCCGCGGCGAGTCTCTCGGGGGTGTACACTGCCTTCAACCCAGCCCCAAGGGAGTACTCCTCCAACCGGGGAACCCTCGAGCTTCACAACGCTTAACGAGAGGTTCTCGGGGATTCTCGGCGCGTCACTCGCATCCAGCTCGAAGCTGCTCACAGCTTCTATGCTCAAGCAGTAAGTCGCCAGGGCCTCCACGTAGCCAACGCTCACGCTCACAGGCGGGGCACCCGCTCCCCCGCCTGAGCCGTTGCTGACATTCAGAGACGCGCTAATGCCCGGAGGGCTTGTGGCAGTGCTGGGCGAGCTGGGCTCCTTGCCCAGTTCTGCTGGCTTCTCCGCGCGTTGAAGGAGCCATCTCTCCTTTGCACAGATAGCCGTGGAGCGGCATCGGCAACACTAGGTTCGAGGCGGCCAGCACGAGCACTGTGCCGGGACCCGTCAACTACGTCGGCATCGGGCTGTTCGACCTGATGGCGTCCTCCTTCCTGGTGGCGGTCTCCGAGGCGCCCGCCTGGGGCTGGACCCCCCGGACAGACGCTGGCCTTCTTCGCCCTGGCGGCGGCCGCAGGCGGCGCGCAGCCCTGAACGCCTTGCCGCATCTGGATTAGGTATATAAGTATTCCCACCTTTTTGGTTCAGTGGATCTCGCCGGGATTATCGCCTCGCTGGGTAGGTCATGCGCGGATCTCGAAAGGGAGTTCAACGGCGAGTTCCTAGGCTTGATGCTCTTCGGCAGTTGGGCCCGCGGCGAGGCCCGGAAGGATAGCGACGTCGACGTGCTCGTCCTCTTTAACGGCTTAGTTGGCAATCTCGACGTCAGGGCCAGGGCCTACGGAATAATTAGGAGATATGTCAACCGCGACGTCACGCTGATAACCATGAGGAGGGAGGATATCCGCGGCAGGTGGACGTCGCTGGCGATAAACATCGCGTGGGACGGGGTAATAATTTGCGACAGACAAGGCGAGCTGAGGCGGTTCAAGGAGGCCGTAGCCAGCTTCATCGAGCGCGAGAACCTAGTTAGGTACAGGACGAAGGACGGGAAGTACGGCTGGGAAAGAGCCGACGGCAAACCCCTCATACGCGCCGTGAGGGATGTTCGACCCGATAGATGAGGTTAAGTACAGATATAGATTGGCTGTTAATTACCTCAGGGAAGCCAACGAGGCCTTCAACAGAGGTGATTGGAGGGGCACGGTGGCCAACGCCCAGCTCTCCGCAGAAAATGCGGCAAAGGCCGTAGTTGCCACGTATAGGGTGCCAAGCTGGTCCCACGACCCATCCGACGAATTACGGGAATTGATCAACAGAGTGCCTGAGGACCTCGTCAATTTAATAATCGAGCTGGCAAACATAGCCAAAACGCTGGCGCCGGAACACGGCAGGAGCACATACGGTGAACCCAGTAGGGGATTAACGCCGTGGGACATATATAGTAAAGGCGATGCCGAAAATGCCCTCGGCATGGCGAACAGGGCGGTCGATATAATGAAGACAATACTTAAGGCGCTCGGCATCGACACCGCCAATTAGTCGAGACGGGCCACCCTATAGGTCACGCCGGTCGGCGTTGTGCATAATTCCTAGCCGCCTCCTCCGCCCTTATATAGGTTTATCAGAAAACCTCGCCCTTTAGGGCGGGGATGGAAGAAAGATTATAAGCATTTCACAGCCAGGCCCCCTTCTGGGGCGACTCCCGGCTGTGTCTTGTAGCATTTTAACGCAGCAACCACAGCGACCGCCACACTCGCAACATAGGCGGACGCTACGCTAGGCGATGAATTAGCGAAAGACAGTTATCATGATCGCAGTAGACGTTTACCCCGGGCTCTTTATTGGTAGAAATTCACCGTACTTGTGTCTCCCCAGGCTCTATTGCTACAGTTCTGGAGCTTTTCCGCCATAATAGAATCATTACTGCTAGAAGTCCTGCCAGCACGGCCACAAGAATCCAGCAGACAACGCCGATGCCGCCCAGCGCTGTAATCGTAGGAGCAGTTGTCGTTGTGGCAGTCGCAGTAATTGTCGATGTGACTGACGTAGTGACAGTGAAGTTAGTGATTGATGGGGTATATGACTGTTGTATATATGTCACAGACCAGTTGGCATAGTCATACCCCGTCCAAGACCCCACGCCGAAGACATAAATTCAGGACTGGGGCGGCGTGAAGTAGTTGCTCAAATCTATGCTGAAAGTCGCCGTCTCGCCTGTGTGCAGGTTGGTGGCCGATTCCGACAGCTTGTTAGTAGCAGAGTCATACTCCACCATCAGTCTCAGCCTCTGCCCATTGCTAGGCCTAAACTTGTTGGATCCCACGGCTATCCAGCCATAATAAGGAGATCCCCAGGTAGGCGAGGGAAATGGAGATATCGTAACGTTCGAACCTGACGGGTTATAAGCCACCTCGACAACCCACTCGCCCGGGACAGGTCTATCGCCGCAACGGCAATAAGTAAAGAACGGATTTCACCACACAACTAGATACGGGCGAGAGCTCTGGGGAAGAATAGGCCCGCCTCCTTGGAAACGTGTGTAGGGCAAGGAGCGATTAAAGTTAACGCTCACATCCCAACTTGTGGGAACTAAGAATAAGTAGAAGACATAGCCATCCGCCGGGCCGAAGCTGTTCGTGAAATAGCCGTCTATAGTGATAGTTATCTTACCACTACCGTATTGGGCACGCCAGAACACAGCTCCAGCTTGACCCGCTTGAATCTGGCCGCCTGGCACGAGGATGATCCTGCCGTCGCTGTAATAAGGCCAGCTAGACACCAACCTCCCGTGCTGATCACCTATATATACATGGGGCACAGTCCATGACTTCCCATCAAAAACTATCTGCACCTGTGCCTTCGCAAAAACCACGGCCATCATAGAACCAATCACCACCAGAAACTTGAGCAATAATACGGCTAAACGGACTTGCATAAGATATGAGGTATAAGTATTTTTAAATATTTCAAATCTTATCTGACCTCATTCTCTAACCTGAGACTCTGTGGCGGTCGCTACATGCGGCTTCTTAAATCGGTGGACACCATAAATCTCGCACTATGATGTGTATATTCATTGTGATTGATGAATTATTTGTAGATATGCCTTAGAGGTAAAAATGAGATATGCGTGAAAAAATGTGATTCGTTGCAAGCTGTGTCTGCTATTTCTCTTCCATCTTTTCTTCTTGGGCCCACACCCTCGTCTCCTCCTCCTTTCTCTCTTTCTCTCCCTTTCCGGAGGCTGTCCTCCTGGTGATGGTGGCGCCGACTCTCTTGGTGAGTGTGGAGATGGCCGTTGTCAC
>Ga0326760_1001519_pt1 | contig 10332 bp, 8 predicted proteins | sample GCREP_S_FD_207668 | JGI IMG/M metagenome (GOLD analysis project Ga0326760, IMG submission 207668) | Hot spring sediment microbial communities from Geyser Creek Basin, Yellowstone National Park, WY, United States - GCR.EP_S | ecosystem: Environmental > Aquatic > Thermal springs > Near-boiling...
CTTCTCCACGTGGAGTGGAGTCGCCGAAGAGTACTCGTGTGCCTAAGCCCACATGTGCTGTCTCCTTCTCTATCTTTGTTGATAAATAAGTGATTCTAGCCCTGTCAAAGGCTTCCTGAATAGCCTCCCCGGAGATTAATGGGCCGGGCTTCTCGATATGCGGCCCTGGCTTTACTGGTATGGTTATTGCCTTGACGCCTGGTGCAGCCTCTGGTGCTTTAGTTGCTACTGTGGTTCTCGCTGTATTCAGCTTTACTACTCCGCTTGGGGTACTGCCTGTGCCCGTGGCCGTGGTGGCTCCCTGTGTTCCTCTACTGGCTAAGCCTCCTACTAGTCCTGCAACGCCTGTTTTAACTGCTCCCGCTATTGCTGAGACTGCTCCTCCACCGAAGGTTCCCAGCACCGTCGGCAGTGTACCGACTATTAGTGGGTATAGTATCCCGAAGACTATGTTCTGGCCTGGTATAGTCTTGCTGAGTATCACCATGAATACTGCCGCTATTGGCCCAGCTATCATTAGCCCCGCTAGTAGGCTCACAGCGTGCCTCGCCATAGACCTGAGTCCCGGGTGTAGGTAGCTGACTGCTAGTAGTGGCGAAGCCGCTACCAGCGTCTGTATTAAAATGTACCTCACGTAGACGGTTAGACTCGCGAGGAACAGGGTGATCGCGAGGAAAACCCCGTAGTTGGCTATGAATGGGACGAAGTAGCCTATCGCGATGGCTATGCCTAGTTGCGCGAATATCCATGTGAGGACCCAGCCCACGTCTATGTCCCCTATGAGGCTGTAGCTAATAGTGTTCAAGGCCTGAGCAGTCGCGTTGTAGACGTATGGTGCTAGGAGCGCCAGTGCAACCACTACTACAGCGTCCTTTATTGAGTCAGCTATACTGAGCAACCCCTCCTCGCCTGCAACCCTCCACACGAGGTTGAATGCTAGGAACAAGCCTAGGGCACTCATCGATACCCCGAGTATCATGGTGTAGATCCTGTAGACTGTGCTCCCCTCATCCATTGGGAACAAGGGGCACTCAACAAGCTTCTGCACGTCTAGTGCGGGCAATATCGAGGAGACCAACTTATAAAAACCACAGAAGAAGCCGAAGGGCCAGCCGAGTGGGCACCACTCCTTGTTCTGCACTGTGATGGAGAAGGTGTTCCAGCCGGTCCTCCCCTCGCTGTCGACAGCGGTTACGCGGACTGGGAAAGACGCTGTCGCATTATCCCTGGGTATAGAGTACGTCTTACTCCATTCACCCTCGCTCTGGATAGAGCCACTGCTAGGCGGGCTCCCGTCACCCCAGTCAATGGTTACACTGTACGGTGGGCTCCCACCATCCACTCTAACCCTGAGGACTAGCTGCTTGCCGCTCTCGATCATTGTGTCAGATGGGTAGACGCTCACAGACAACTGGCCACCTGGCCCGGTGTTAACCCCGCTCGCGATGGAGACCGCGAAGAAGCCGAGCCCAACAACTAGCAAGGCTGCAACCAAGTGGCTTGCCCCCTCAGCCCTCCCCAGTGCGAGGTATATTGATGACGTAACTAGTAGTACACCGCTCACAGCGTAGAAGACCCAGCCATACGGTACACCGGGGACTGCACCACCATAAATCGCCTGGACAAGCCCCCAGCCAAACGCCAACACCAGTATCCCGGCTAGTGAGCCAGCCAGTAGCCTCTCGTAGCCCTCGCGGCCAAGGGCCCTGCGTATTACTCCAAGCGTGAATGAGCCTATGGCTACTGCCCAGCCGATCCAGAGCCCCCAGCTAACAAGATCCCAGACACCCACCACTAGAACCCACCTCCTCAGACTCCTCGGAGACAACTACAAGCTTCTTAAGCCTCCTCCTAAGCAACCTCTCAAACTCCTCGATGGCCTCCAATGGTGCATCGAGGGTGAGGCCTATCTCTAGGTTCCTCAAGGCAATATGTGCTTTCTCAAGCCTCTTATTCATCACTAGCACTAAGCCATCTATCTCGATCACTATGGAGTTCACGCAGTCCCTCAGTGTGAAGGGCTTCATGGTGGAGGGGTCTAGGATCTTCAATACCCTGCACACGCTAACCACCCACGTAGTATAGTATTATAGAAGCAATGGCTACTCCCCAGAGGAGGATCAAGGCAGCTCTAAGCCATACTCTATTCAACTTATATAGCAAGACAAATAGGCTACCAATCCCCAGTGCAACCAGGAAGTCTGATATACCACGGGGTATAGGTAAAAGCCCAGCCAGCTTTTCCCAGAGCAGACTCCAGCCCTTTATAATGAGCTCTCTTAAAGACACAATACCATCCATAAGTAATTAAGATGCTTAAAACACAGCTGATCGCATTTCCAAGAGAGCTAAAGCTTTCATCGATGCAGAGAAGCGGGAAACAAATATATTAAGGGGGCCTAGGTATAAAAAGCAATTACAAAAGGTAAGAATCTCCGTGAGGAGATGATTTTTATGGCTCGGAGAAGTTTGGTAATAGCTGTAATTGCTGTATTAGTTGTAATAATAGGTGTAGCAAGCTATTACTTATCGCTACCTCCTTCTCCAACACCAACAACTACAACTCCTACGCCTACATCTATACCATTCACAACACCCTCTACTCCAATTACACCTACCACTCCAACCACCCCTACAACTACAACTACCCCTACCACACCGACAAAGTCTCCAACGGAAACAACACCGGTAGAAAAGAGAAAACTATATGTTAGTCACTGGGGCTTTGGCTGGGATACAATCTATCAGCTTGTTATTAAGCCTTTTGAAGAGAAATACAATGTGGAAGTAGTCCTCATCGCTGGAACAACATCAGAACGGTTTACAAAACTCGTAAAGGGGGTTGAACCTGTACCGGACATAATATTCCTCCCGGATTACTATACATATAGAGCGGCTCAACAAGGCCTACTAATGAAGCTCAACTTGTCTAGGCTCGGGAATTATCAGTACATATATGGCTTTATAAGAGAAAACCTACCTTCATATGTAAGGGATTATGGAGTCCCACACACTATTCAAGACCTGGGAATAGCTTATAGAGCAGATCGCCACAGTAAAGTCACCTCGTGGAAAGATCTATGGAGAGAGGACTTTAGAAATACGATTATTTGGCCGGCAATGACGGCTACAAGTGGGCCCATGGCACTTGTAATGACTGCTTACACATATACAGGCGATATACATAATGTGGACGTGGCCTTTGAAAAGTTGAAAGAGCTTCACCCCTACATAGTAGCTTACTATACAAGATCGGGCGATCCACAATTATATATGGAGAGAGGAGAAGCAGACATAATTCCCATATTAAGGTACAACTGGGGGCCTTTGAAGAACTTAAGCCTACCAATAGAGATAGTATGTCCACTTGAAGGCTCAGTATACGTTCTCAACTTAATTTCCATAGTAAATGGGAGTAAAAACGTAGATTTAGCTTACGAATTCATTGACTACTGGATTAGTAAAGAAGTTCAACAAAAGCTCTCAGATGCACTTATCGATGCACCAATAAATAGTCTGGTGGAAGTTCCAGCCGGCCACCCATTTGACATCTCCTGCGTTGTTCAAAAGCCGATATATTTAGACCCGAAATTCTTAGCTGAGAACCTTGAAGCGTGGGTGAATAAATGGAGAGAAATAACTGGATAGTAATTACATTATTTTTGTTTCCAGCATTCTTTTTTATCTTCTTTTTACTTCTAGGTTCACTATTTTTTACTGTGTTTTCTAATTTTAATAACCTTAAGGATAAATTTGTCGAAGTAGTTTCCTCAAGCTACTTCATTGCTTCTTATTTTACAACATTAAAGATCGGGCTAGTTGTTGTTATAGCTTCTGCGGTGCTGAGTTATCCGTTGGCTTTTTACTCTCACTTCTACAATCCAAAGCTCTCTAGAGTAATAGATGCTGTTGTATTTATTCCATTAATGGTTAACCCACTTATAAGATCTTTAGGGTGGATGATTATTCTCGGAAGAGAGGGCCTTATAAACTGGTTGCTTATAAAACTAAGCGTCATTAACGCACCTCTAAGAATATTGTACACTGATATAGCTGTAGAAATCGGTTTGCTCGAGCTGTTTTTCCCATTCATGTATACTGCTATAGCAAGTAGCATGGAAAATATTCCCTACGAGCTCGTAATGAGTGCTAAATCTCTTGGAGCCGGCCCATTAAGAGTCTTTAAAGATATAGTCTTCCCATTATCAATAACAGGTTTTATGACAGGAGCTTCAATTGTTATGGCAGGATGTGCCGCGGCATTTGTAACGCCTTCTATTTTAGGCGGGTTGAAGGTTAGAACTTTGAGTATACTCTTAAGAGAGTACGTTGATATAACTCTAGACTGGGACGCAGCCACCATAATAGCGATAGTTATTCTCCTCACAGTTTTTGCCTTTATAACTGGAGTAAACCTATTGAAAAAACTCCTCATGAGGTGGTAAAAATACTTGAAAACAAGATCCCAGATATTTTAATAGCTCTATTATTTGGTTTAACATTATCAATTATTCTCCTCCCAGTGGTTTTACCGTTAACTATATCTTTTAGCTCATCTTACGTGATAACATTCCCTCCTCAAGGATTTACTCTAAAATGGTTCGCGAATATTCTTCTATTTAAAAGTCTTGTAGACGGATTCATATTTAGTTTAATTCTAGGTATTACGGCGTCGCTTACAGCTATAGCTATGAGTCTACCAGCAACTTATGCTTTTTATAGATATGACTTCAAGTTTAAGGGTTATTTAGGGAATTTACTGTTATCTCCTTCCTTAATGCCTGAAATAGCGCTTAGTTTTTTGCTTCTAATGTATTTTAAGGCGTTAAAAATCAGTTACTCCCTCTGGCTCTTTCTTGGACATGTTTTAATACTAATACCGTACGCGACTAGGTATATATATGCTAGTCTTGTGAACTTAGATGTTTCCTTAGAAGATGCCGCAGTCTCTCTCGGTGCTACTAGGTTAAGGGCCTTTATAGATGTAATTATTCCAAATATTGCAAAAGGCCTTATAGCGGGCTTCTTGCTTTCATTTATAACTTCTTTTAATGCATTTTCTATATCATTATTCCTCAGCTATGGAGAAACCCTCCCACTCCCAATCGCTATGTGGAATTACCTACAAGTCAGATATGACCCTACGATCGCCGCTCTCTCAACGATCCTTGTATTTTTTACATTAACATTATCACTTATTGTTAGAAAAATCATAGGACTGAGGGGTTTGAAGTAATGAAGTACTTAGTATTAGACAATGTAACATTTCACTATCAAAAAGGTGAATATGTTTTAAAGAACCTCAATTTAAGTGTAGATAAAGGAGAAATCTTAGCACTTCTCGGAGAGAGCGGTTCAGGAAAAACAACTCTCTTGAAGATAATAGCTGGTTTTTTAAAACCGAAGGAGGGAAGAGTCGTTATTGATGGAAAAGACGTCACTAACTTACCTCCTAATAAAAGAAATATAGGGATCGTGTTTCAGAATTACGCTCTTTTCCCGCATATGAGCGTTCTCGACAATATAATTTACGGCCTGAAAGTTAGAAGAACTCCGAGAGAAGAAGCAATAAGAAGAGCGAAGGAACTAATAGATTTATTAAATCTCTCTGGCCTTGAGAATAAACGTCCCTCGCAACTGAGCGGTGGACAGCAACAGAGGGTGGCTATTGCTAGGGCTTTAATTATAGAGCCGAAAATTCTACTTATGGACGAGCCAATGAGCAATATTGATCCAAAGCTGAGGTCAAAACTTAGAGCAGAAATTAAAAAGATACTTAAAAAACTTAACATAACAACAGTCTATGTAACACATGACCAAGAAGATGCTTTCGAAATTGGCGATAGAATAGCAATACTGCACAAGGGGGTCATCGAGAACGCAGATACGCCACAAAACATTCTGAGAAATCCGAAAACTGTTTACGTTGCCAGCTTTATTGGATACGAAAACATTATACCAATAACTAGAATTAGAGAGCTTTTAGATTTAGATGTGATAAATATAAATGAACGTGAATACACCGATGTCGGTATAAGGGCTACTTCAATAAAACTCAGTAGAGAGCCTCTCGATAACATCGACTATGTAGCATTAAGAGGTCGCATAGAGTTAGTTTCCTATAAAAAAGATATAATAAGTTATCAAGTACATACTCCAATAGGGATCTTAGAAGTTCACTCATATGATGGGTCCTTTAGAGAAGGCGAGAGCGTCTATGCCAATATTTACAAAAAAGAACTAGTGTTTCTTAAATAAGGTGTTCTTATATAGCTAAAATGGCTTCGAGGGAGGCCCTATAAGCTATTTCCATGCCTTCTTTCTCTCTTCGCTTTATTTCTTCACCGGCAGAGAAGTCAACTACTACAAGCATTGATCCTGCTATAGCATTTCGCATGTGTGCAATAGTGAAAAGAGCCCCAGACTCCATATCAGTAGCTATTGTTAAATTCCTAATTTTGCTTTTTATTTTTACTAGTCCCTCAGGATTCATGCTATATCTCTCTCTCCACGCATGTAAAATGTCTTTATCGTGTATAGGCCCTACATGGTATCTTATAGTTGAGTCCTTTAATTCCCTTAACGCCTTCTCGATGGACTCTCTAATCGCATTAATAACTTTTTCAAAACCCTTTACAAAATAGAAGTCCTCTTTAACATGCAACCAGTCAAATTCTACACCAAGTTCTCTCTTTCTGAGGTAATCCGGAAAGATGTATCGGAGTACTGGGCTCTCTAGTAAAACATCTGTTGGTACAACAATATCCCCTGGCCTAATATAATCCCTATAAGAGCCGCAAGTGCCTACCCGTATCACTTTATTGATTCCATGTTCGAAAAGCTCTTCGAAAACTATTGCTGCCGAACCTGCACCCATACCACTTGACGCTATGATTAATGGCTCGCCTCCATAATGTCCCAAGTAAGAGACAAAACCTCTCTTTAAAGCTACTACTTTGGGATCCTTTAGTAGTTTTGCATGTTCATGAACTCTGTCAGGGTTACCATGAATAATAGCCCTTGAAACACTCGGAGGAAAGAGCCCTTTTCTCCTCGCCTCGAGTAGACCCAAGTGATCTGCTATTAATAAAGAGTCGATAACTATGTTATTTTTCTTTAAAGTCTCCATAGCTTACACCATGGAATGAACTTGCTTAATTAAATTATTATAGATGTTCACATTATATTTTTAATGAGATAACTGGGTTTTCCAAATGATCATAAGGTCTGAATACGAAATAAGTGAAGTAAGAAATCTCGTAAACTCTATCCGTTACAGGAATAAAGCCGATCTTATTATAAAGAATGTTAATATAGTTGATGTTATCACAGGCTCAATAGATAAAGGGTCTATATTGATCAGGGATAAGTATATTATGCTACTTAGCGAGCGCGAGGAGGACTATAGTGCTTTTAACACGTTTGATGCTAAAGACTTGTATGCTATCCCCGGATTTATTGATTCACATACACATGTAGAAAGTTCCATGACTATTCCTTCCCTATATAGTTTCTATCAATTAAAGGAAGGAGTGACAACAGCTATTGTGGATCCACATGAAATTGTAAACGTTGCAGGTCTTGAGGGACTTAAGGCATTCATAGACGATCTGGAGAGGTCTCCTATGAAATTTATAGTCCAAATACCGCCTTGCATACCGGCCTCAGATGAGAACCTTGAAACTAGTGGTGCTTTATTGAGCTCTGCGGAGATAGAAGAGGCTATAAGAGATCTAGCAGACAGGGTAAGCGGTCTAGCCGAAGTAATGTGCTATGAAAAAATATTATGGGGCGATGAAGATTTATTTAAAAAAATAATGTTGATTTATGAAAGAGGCTTTGTAATTGATGGCCATGCTTCTGGACTAAAAGGATATGATTTGCAGGCGTATGTAGCCTCAAGAATAATGACTGATCACACGGTAAGAAAAACCAATGAGCTACTAGAAAGGCTAAAACTCGGACTCTATATTCAGATACAAAATAGGCCGCAGGAGTCTGATTTCAGTGGAATAGTTAAACAGTTGAGGAGTCTAGAATCAAGTAGAGTAATGTGGTGTACAGACGACGCGGAAGCCGATGAATTAGCGAGTGGAAAATACTCTGTAAGAGCTATTGTGAGGGATGCTATTGAGAATGGGCTAGATCCGGTAAAGGCTATTAAAATGGCTACAATAAACGTTGCTCAAGCATACAGAGTAGATACTAAACTGGGCATTATTTCTCCTGGACGCTATGCCGACATTGTTCTCGTCCACTCTCTAGACAATTTAAATATACATACTGTGATAACCAATGGAAAAATAGTTTTTCACCACGGCAAGTTACTCTTGGAGATTCCCGAGCCCAGTCCCCAGCTCCTTAAGTTCAAAGGAAATACTATTAAGTTAAAGAGAGAAATTAGAGCTGAGGATCTTCTGCCAGTAGCTCCTGTTGAAAAAGGGCTAGCTAGAGTTCGAGTACTGAATATAGATGGAGGTCTTGAAATGAGGGAGACTAAAATCGACAACTACATAGTAATGTGCGATCCTGGAAGAGATATTGCATGGATGAATGTCATTGAGAGACACGGTAAAACCGGAAATATATCCAGAGGGTTTACGGCTGGAACAGGTGTTAAGGCAGGAGCCTTTGTATCCAGCATTTCACATGATTCGCACAATATACTCATTGTTAGTGTTGATGTGAAGAGCTCCTTGGTATGTCTCAATGAAATCATGAAGACTGGTGGAGGATTATGTTTAGCTAGAAATGGAGATATTATATCGCTGATACCTCTACCCTTCTACGGCTTAATGTCTTCGGATCCTGATCTACCGGAAAAACTAAGAATATTCAAAGAAGAATTAAATAATCTAGGGTTTAAAGTCCCACTTAAAAGACTCTTAACCCTCACTCTACCGGTAAGAAAGACTGGGTTTGCAATTACGGATAAAGGACTTGTAGACTACAGAAGAAAAGAGATCCTGCCTATAATTGTAAGCATTAATGAAAAATGATGAAAAATATTGAATAGTACATTAAAGCAAATCCATTTAACTATTTCGTTCTGAGTTTATACTTCAATGTTAGCTCATGCTTTCAATAACAAGGAATGCAAGCACTTTGTCTCATATATTGCGCTTTAAATACGTGTTCTAAGTCGTAAGATCCCCCATGACATTTAAGTAATGCTTGTGGAGAAAATTTCGAGTTCATCCCGAGTTGGTAACACCTGTATTGTTATCCTCTTCCTCCCCGCTTTGAGTATACCGCTACCCGTGGGTGCGTTCACTAGGTACTCTGCCTCGCTATCGCTTAGCTTGTATATCTCCTTGCATGCGTCACGGCCCTCTGGCTCCTGTCTTAAAAGCAAAACTGTAGCGCTCTGCTCTAGTATTGTCCTCCCTTGCGGTGTCCTCGCGAGATCCTCTGCTCTCTGTGTTATATAGAGGAATGCTACTCCGTGTTTTCTTCCCCTCCTGGCTAGATTCTCGAATAGGCTTACAATTGATGGGGTCTCCATGAATAGCCAGGCCTCGTCGACGAAGAAGACGCTTCTCCGGGCTTTGGTTAGCAGGGTGTTGTATGCGTGTGAGGAGATCAGCGCTGATATTAGTATCTTGAGCCTCTTGCTCCTCACGTTCTTCAAGCCGAATACAACGCTACCCGCTAGTGGCGGTGGCTCCCCCTCGTAGACTAGGGAATCAGGTGGAACAGTGGCTCCCTGAAGGTACTTGGATAGCTCTGGATCCTTGACGCTACTCGCGAACTCTACGAATGAGTCGGCGAAGTCGCTGTTCATGAATAATTCCCTCCTTAAAACCCCGTGCAGGTTCTCGGGTACCCCGTAGACCTCGGAGACAATATCGGCTACTTGGCCGAGCTCTAGGGCCCCGCTCCTGAGTAGCTTGATCGGGTCTAAGCCAAGCCTCTGGTTCTTATATATCTCTACTACCTGAGCCCCCAGTAGCCCCGCTACCCGGGTGTACTCTGACTCCGGATCCACTCCCACGTAGAGTATTTTATCGTCTAGTTCACGAAGCCTCTTCAAGTAGACCTTCGCGGTCATCGACTTACCAGACCCCGTTACACCAACAACCACGAAGTTTAGGTTTGGCTTACTCCAGACATCTAGCAACACCGGGCTCCCCGTCCCCGAGACCCCTAGGAACACCCCGTTTTCATCGTGTAATTCCTCGCTTATCAGTGGGAACAGTGGCTTGAGGCTCTCCGAGTCAGCGTAGTGCTTCTCAATACACATAACCCCTAGACAGGTCTCTAGGTTGTATAGCTCCCGCTGTAGAGGAGGCGCATCCACGTCTACCCCGTAGCCTTTGAGGAGTGATTTAA
>Ga0326760_1001520_pt1 | contig 10329 bp, 7 predicted proteins | sample GCREP_S_FD_207668 | JGI IMG/M metagenome (GOLD analysis project Ga0326760, IMG submission 207668) | Hot spring sediment microbial communities from Geyser Creek Basin, Yellowstone National Park, WY, United States - GCR.EP_S | ecosystem: Environmental > Aquatic > Thermal springs > Near-boiling...
CCGTACTCCTCGGGGATCACTATGCCAAAAAATCCTTCCTTCGCTATGGCCCTGAAGAACTCCTCCGCGAACTCGCCCTTCTCCTCCTTCTCCCTCCAATACTCTGGCGGGAAGTCTTGCGCTATCTCCCTAGCCGCCTTCGCGATAGCTTTTTGTTCTTCCGTGAACTCGAACTCCATGACATCACCTCTTCTTGACAGCGATCTTAAAATTGCAGGTCATGACAACTTCACCAGTCTGCTTTACGGTTTTGCACTCTATTGTTACAACTCCGTAGTTCCCCTTATCCTCCTTCTCCACTACCTTGCCCACAGCCTTTATCGTGTCCCCGATGAAGACTGGTTTCGTGAATCTTAACCTGTCGACTCCGTAAAACGCTAGGACAGTCTTCTCTATGAACCCCAGTCTAACCAACAGCCCCGTGGTTATAGAGAATATCAGCGCTCCATGAGCAATCCTCTGGCCGAAGATCGTGCTCTTAGCGAACTCCGCGTTCGTGTGCAACTCGGTCCAATCACCAGTTATGCCCGCGAAGAGGACTATGTCTGATTCCGTTATGGTCCTTCCAGCGGTTTCGAACTCCCTCCCCACCTCGAAGTCCTCAAAATACAGCCCAACCAACATTTCACGCCCCTAGACCTCATCTCCACGTCTTTCAGGCCACCTAATACCCTTTAAGCTTTGCTTCTGGCCCCCTTCGGGCAGGCCATCTTCAACCCAACGGCCTCGACGCGCTATGCACGTAAGCCTTAAAAAATTTTTACTGCAATAAATATCCCTTAATTACGCATACCTAGGGGGCATTTTCTGGAGATGGGGATCGGGCCTGGCGGAAAAACACTGTTAGAGTTGCTGGAGGAGTCAGAGAAGAAGTTCAAGGAGACCGGGCACTACTGGGGGCTCGAGAAGCTACCCCTTTACGAAAGGGATCCTCTGAAGTGGGAGAGGGACAGAGCAAGGCTGAGGGCAATAGTGGTCTTGGCAAGGGAGGCTGCGACGAGGATAGCGGCCTCGCCAATAACGAGGAGCATAGGCGAGACGTGTTGGGTCCTCTTCACGCCAGAGGGAGACTCGATAGTCCTCTCTACGGGGATAATCGTCCACGTCCACACGATGAGCGAGGAGATAAAGTGGATGATAAGGAGGGGGTACGAGGAGAACCCCGGGATAAGGGATGGAGACGTCTTCATCGGCAACGACCCCGCGCTCGGAAATGTCCACACGACCGACGTCCATACCTTGACGCCAATATTTTACCAAGGCGTCTTGGTAGGCTGGGTAGGCTCGGTGACGCACCAAGTCGACATAGGTGCCAACACCCCAGGGCACGACATCTGCACGAGCAGCTCGAGATTTGAAGACGGCCTTTACATGGATTGCGAGCTCGTAATGAGAGATGGTAAGCTCTTTCCGCACTACTACGAGAGGTCGAGGAGAGGGGTTAGGACGCCGCTATACTACGACCTAGACGAGAAGGCTAGGTATGCGGGAAACGAAATGGCGAAGAGATACATAATAGACTTCATCGAGGAAAACGGGCTAGACTACTATTTACAACTCATAAGAGAGATAATCGAGAAGTCGAGGAGGGACTACCTAGCGCGAACTAAGGAGAGGCTAGTCCCAGGCAGGTACAGGACCGCGACGTTTTCTGAGACTCCTTTCGTGGCAGAAGCTTGGCAACCTCATGCTCGTGACGATTGGTTGCACCCATTGGTGACAGAGATCCACATAACGGAAGACGGGAGGTGGATCGTAGACATAGATGGCAGTACTGGTACAGGGCCTTGGCCGTGGAACGGCGCCGTTTCTCCATTCATGGGCGGTTTTTGGGTTGTAATGACGCAGATCATAGGCTATAGCGAAGTAGTTAACGAGGGGTTCGTCAGAGCCATAGACTTTAAGTTCCCTGAGAAGTGTTGGGTAGCCGACCCAAACCCCTACCTCTCGAGGAACGTTCCTTGGAACTTCCTAATTCCGCAGATGAACGCGATATACAGAACCGTCGCGCTCGGAGCCTTCGCCCGCGGCATAGTCGAGGAGGGGGCATCGGGTTACGGTTCCACCGCGGATGCAGTCCAAGGAGGTGGGGTTACTACTGGAAGAACGGGACACCCGCCCGGGATATACTATCCTATATCGACCTTCGAGATAGCTGGGCAGGGCCTTGGGGCAAATGCCGTGAGGGACGGCCTTGATTACGGATTTGCCATGTGGAATCCTGAGGCCGATATAGGCGACGTCGAGGAATGGGAGAGAACTCAGCTGGGCTTCATATACTTAGCGAGGAGGGTTAGACCGAACACCGCAGGCTATGGAGAGAGGAGGGGAGGAAGCGGCTACGCTCACGTCGCAATCTTCTTTGGTAGCAGGGACAACGTGTTACAGAACTTAAATGCAGGCAAGATCTTTGCAAGCCCCACAGGCCTCTATGGAGGGTATCCCGCGCCTACGAGCTACACGCTACTCGCTAGAGGTGTTAAATTCGATGACATCGTGGCGAACAAGTTGCCCTACCCCCTTGGTGACGACCCCTATAACCCCGAGTTTGAGAGGTTCTTGAATGGGAGGTGCAAGTACATAGAGAGGCTCGACTACACCTTTCACTTCCCGCGTCCTCTAGGGGAAGGAGACCTCTACTACTTCAAGCAGAACGGCGCTGGGGGCTATGGAGACCCGCTCGACAGACCACTAGAGCTATGCGAGAAAGATCTTAACGACCTCATATACACGCCAGAGATCATGGAGAAGGTCTACGGCGTCGTGGCCTCTTACGACGAGAAAAAAGGCCTTTGGAGAGTAGATAGGGAAAGATCCGAGAAGTTGAGGGACGATATGAGGAAAAGGAGATTGGAGAGGGCTATGGACTTCTCGGAGTTTTACGCTAAGGAGAGGGAGAAACTTATCAGTTCGAAGCTCGCAAGGCCCGTTGCGAAGATGTACCTAGAGCAGAAGGAGATCTCGCCGAGGTGGTGGAGGGAGTTCATAGAGTTCTGGCAATTGCCAGAGGATTACGCACCTAAAGTTGAAGAGCTCGATGAGTATAGGGAGAGGGTTTACAGAAAGCACGAAGAGCTGATCAAGAGGTATAGGAGGATGTTGGAGGAGAAGGGCTACGACCTCTCTGGCATTAAACACCTAACCCTCAGGGAGAGGATGTGGTGAGAGATGCCAAAGCCGGTGGTCTTGGGAATAGACACGGGCGGCACCATGACCGACACGGTCTTGGTGAGCGAGGAGGGCACATTTGTCATCGGAAAGGCGCAGACAACACCGGAGAATGAGGCCATCGGCATCATAAACTCTTTGAGGGACGCGACCAAGAAGTGGAAGATGAGCATCGAAGAAGTCGCTGAAAGCCTTAGAACGATAGTCTACTCCGGGACGATAATGTTAAACAGGGTCCTCGAGAAGAAGGGCCTGCAACCCCTTGGGATAATAACAACGGCGGGCTTTGAGGACACTCTTAGGATGGGGAGGTCAAGGCAGTCTTGGAATGTTTTAAGCTATGAAGAGAGGCTTCACGCGATTTCGCACTTCCACCCAGAGCCCCTGGTTCCGAGGAACATGATAATCGGCGTGAGGGAGAGAGTCCTCATCACTGGCGTGGTGATGATCCCGCTATACGAAGGTGAGGTGGAGGAGGCCGCCAGGAAGCTCATCGAGAGGGGGGCAAAGGCGATAATAATAATGTTCCTGAATTCATGGGCTAACCCGGAACATGAGATAAGAGCCGCGGAGATAGTGAAGAGGGTCGCTAGAGAGAAGGGCGTCGAGCTCCCGGTCTTCTTATCCCACAGGATAGCTCCCGTCTTAGGAGAATCGCGAAGGCTCAACGCCGTGGTGATACAAGTCTACGCCGCTGAGCCTTCGAGGGAGCAGCTCAGGAAAATGGAAGAGGAGTTCAGGGCTAGGGGCTTCAAAGCGCCTCTCTACGTGTTCACGAACTACGGGACGGTAGTGCCCCCAACCTTTGAGAGGTTGATCCATACCGTGACCTCTGGTCCCTCGGCCGGGTGCGTGGGCGTGAAGCACATAGCGGACCTCTACGGACTCGACTATGCGATCGGGACCGACGTCGGCGGAACGTCTTTCGACGTAACCCCGATAATAGCCGGGCAACCCGTTATGGCCCCTTACACGGTTGTTGAGAGGTTCGAGGTGGCCGTGCCGTCTCTTAAGGTCGAGTCTATTGGCGCGGGGACAGGCAGTTACGTTAGGGTGGATCCAGTCACGAAGAGCCTCAGGGTCGGGCCAGACAGCGCTGGCTACCGCATAGGAGTCTGCTGGAAAGAGGGGGGAGTCAAGATTGTGACCATAAACGATGCGATGGTGATCTTAGGCTATCTCAACCCCGACTACTTCTTGGGCGGAGAAGTAAAGCTGGATAGAGAGAGGGCGTTGAGGGAGTTTGAGAGACAGGTGGCGCAACCCCTCGGGCTAGACGTCTACGAAGCCGCTTGGGGCAGCTACGCGATGGTGGCCGATCACATGAAGCTCCACCTCGAGGGCATCGCGAGGGGGCTCGGGCTCGAGCCCGAGAACTTCTACTTGGTGTCCTACGGTGGAGGAGGGCCGTGCCTAGTCGCGGCTTACACCGCTGGATTGAGGTTCGCGGGCATATTAGTCCCAGAAATAGCCCCAGCTTTCTCCGCGTGGGGGGCGACGCTTCCCGATATAGGGATTAGGGTTGAGAAGTCCTTGGAGGCCTACGTCCCACCGCTCCCAGGGGTAACCCCCATCGGGATCTCCGAGATGATAATGAGGGGGGTGGCGGAGATGCTCAAGATCAAGATTAAGGAGGCCTCGGAAATCGAGGGCATTCGAGGCTTGCTTTGCGCGCACGCAGCGAGCTCCCTGGACTCGGCTTGGAAGGAGCTAAGGGGCTACATCGAAGAGGAGTTCAAGAAAGCAGGCTTGAGCGGGGAGATAAGGTTGAGGCCTGCGGTCAGGATGTTGTATGCTGGCATGCTGGACGACATCGAGGTCGAGGCGCCCACCTCAGAGGCCAGCGAAGAGCTCGTCTACAAGCTCTGTGAATCCTTCGACAGCCTCTTTGAGAGGATATACGCGTCAGCTGCTAGGAGTAGAGAGTTCGGCTATACGATAACGAGGGCGATCTTAACTGGCTACATAGCGTTGCCAAAGCCTAAGTTACTAGAGGAGAGGGAGGAAACGCCGACCGTGCCTAAGGAGGCGTACAAGGGCGAGAGGGAGATGTACTGGGAGGGGAGGTGGTATAGAGCGAACGTCTACGAGATGGGTCTCCTCAAGGCTGGAAATGTGATCGAAGGACCTGCGATAATAGAGTCCCCGGCCTCGACATACGTCGTTCCGCCTAATTACTCAACTAAGCTAGATAGGAGAAGGGTCTTCTGGTTGGAGGTGAGGAAATGAGCGAGAAGTTGAAGAGGAGGATAGAGCAATTAGAGAGATTGCTCGAGAACAAGGCTAGCGAGAGGGAGATATTTGAAGCCATCGTCAGCGAAAAGGACCCGGAAACAAGCTTCGACGCCATTTTGAGCTACTTCCAGCGAAAGGTGCCGTGGAGCGAGAAGATACTCCTCCCGTTGTCCAAGCACCTCTTCATAGTCTGCAAGAACGGTAAGCCGATAGTAAAGGCTGCCTGCGGGTACGAATTTGGCGACTTCAGAATCAACTGGAAGGTCTTCTGCAAAGTGATAGTCAGGGATTCGTACGAAAGCCTAGAGGAGCTGTATCCGCCATTCATGCACAGCGACCCCGAGTGGATGGAGATTCGAGAATACATATGCCCAGGCTGTGGCAAGCTCCTCGCGGTCGAGGCGGTCCCTCCAGGGTACCCGCCAGTCTTCGAATTCCTCCCCGACATAGTCACATTCTACGAAAAGTGGCTCGGCAGAGAGTTCCCGTGCGAAAAAGTGGAGTTTAGAGACCTGACGCTCGATTACATCAAAGAGGCCCTGCGAAAGAAGGACTGACACCCTACTCTTCTTTCCGACATTTTTCTCATCTCCTTGACCCTCAGACAATCGGCATCGCAGTACAACGTCGATCAAAAACGTCCATTTGACAGCAACGAAAGGAGAGTCCATGGACAGGAACTCTCTAAAGGTTTTTAAGGGAGGGATTGAAAACTACACCTTAGGGTAGGGTAATTGTTTATGTTGAAGCTAAAGGTCCTCGGTGTTGAAGGCAGGAACATAAGGGACATCAGGCCAGAGGAAGTAAATAGGATATGGCTAAAGCACTACGATAAGGGCGTCAGGGATCACTTAGAATACCCCCTAATCCCAGTATATGGCCTGCTAGAGGAAAGTGCGAAGAAGTATCCTGACAAACCAGCCCTGATATTCCTCGGAAAAAGGATAACGTACAAGAAGCTAAACGAGCTGACGGACAGGGTCGCAGGATACCTCCACGACATGGGAATAAGAAGAGGCAGCAGGGTCGTAATAGGTCTACCGAACGTTCCACAATTCGCCATAGCCTACTACGGAATTTTGAAAGCGGGGGCCACGGTCGTGATGTGCAACCCCATGTACACAGAGAGGGAGATCAGGTACATAGTTGAGAATAGCGAGGCAGAAGCTGGCTTCTTCTTAGAACAGCTCTATCCGAGGGTAGAGAAGCTGTTAGACGAAGGCAAATTGAGGAAAGCGATAATATGTAAGGTTGAAGACTACCTCCCGTTACCCCTGAAATTCTTATACTCACTCAAAAAACAGAAGGTGAGAATTCCGAAGAGGAGCGAGGTCGTATTTTGGAAGGAAGTGATCAAGCACGAGCCGCTTAAGGAAAGGCCCGCGATCGACCCAAAGGAAGACGTAGCGATCTTCCTCTACACGGGCGGAACCACTGGAATCCCTAAGGCCGCTATGTGCACTCACTTCAATCTCGTCGCAAACACTTATCAAGTACTCGAGTGGGTTACGGACAAGAGCCCCGACGACGTTTACTTAGGGGTTATGCCGTATTTCCACAGCTATGGGATGACAGCAATGCTCAACGGGCCCATAGCCCTAGGCGCTACGATAGCGTTAGTCCCAGACCCGAGAAACGTCGACATGATTCTGAAGTCCATGCAAAAGTATAGAGCTGCGGTCTTTTGCGGAGTACCGACCCTCTATATAGCCATATTAAACCATCCAAAGTTAAAGAAGTACAAGCTGACATCGATCAAGACCTGCGTTAGTGCTGCAGGCGCGCTACCCGTGGAGGTTAAGAAGAGGTTCGAGGAGATAACAGGAGGGAAGCTCGTGGAGGGCTACGGGTTAACAGAGGCGTCTCCTGCGACGCACTTAAACCCCGTTCACGGGACTAACAAGCCCGGGAGCATAGGGATCCCGATACCAGACACCCTTTCTCTCATCGTTGACGATGATGGTAACGTACTGCCTCCGGGGGAGATCGGAGAGCTCGTCATCTACGGCCCGCAGGTCATGAAGGGGTACTGGAAGATGCCTGAAGAGACTGCCAAGACGCTCGTGAACGGATGGCTTCTCACGGGCGACCTGGCGAAGATGGATGAAGACGGCTACTTCTACATAGTGGATAGGAAGAAGGACATGATCAAAGCCTCGGGCTACAATATCTACCCAAGGGAGGTCGAAGAAGTCCTGTACGAACACCCCGCGGTGCTCGAGGCCGCTGTCGTCGGCGTGCCGGATCCCTACAGAGGCGAGACGGTAAAGGCCTTCATAGTCCTCAAGCCAGAGTTCAAGGGGAAGGTCGGCGCCGAAGAGGTAATAAAGTTCTGCAGGGAGAGGCTCGCACCGTACAAGGTGCCGAGGATAGTGGAGTTTAGGGATGAACTGCCAAAATCTGCCGTCGGGAAGATACTAAGGAGGGTGCTTAGAGAGGAAGAGCTGAGGAAATCTAAGGCCTCCTAACCCTCTTTCCGCCGTAATGCCCTCTCTGAGCCCTCAAGACCGAAAAGCCTCGCGCCAAAGTTGCACGGAAATTATAAGGCCATGACGTAGTGCTCTAACGATCATCCAACGATCAAAGGTGAGCTTCAAGAGGCCGCGGCCTCGACCCTGTAGTAAGCCTTATATACACTTCAAACCCACCTTAATGACGAGAGGTCTATGTCGGCTGTCGAGGTTGAGAAGAGGATTGATGAGTGCATCAAGGAGCTGGACCGCTTCAAAGCGTTGTCCCCCGACGCTAGGATGGCCGTAGAGAACCTGCAGAAATTAAAGAACGAGATAAAGAGCTTGACCAAGGAAAAAGCCCAAGAATGGTTAAAAATGCTTGACGAGCTCTCCAAGAGGGCCTCGGCTTACGCCAGCTTCATTCCAAAGACTATAGAGAACGTAAAGTTCATCAAGGAGTGGTTGCAGAAGCAAGCAGCTTAAGCTCAACAACGTCAGAGGATTAAATACCAAGCGCTTTTCGACATTTTTTCCCTCGAATGATGAGCCCGTAAAGTTTACTTCTCGTGACCTCAAGCGCAAGACAACGCTCATTGCTCGACTGTTTCCTTTCCACGGCTTAACACCTCGTCTGTGAGCACCACCTCAACAACTCGGCGCCTTACCTCCCGAAAATAAGTGCAACCTGCCCAGCGCTCGACGTGAAGTGGCGACATCTACGCTCTAGGTTAAGGCCATCGATAACTAATGACCTTACGAGCTGTTCCGCCGTCATTATGCGGCGGTCCTTGACGAGGCAATGAGCGAGGCCATGTAAACCCCTAATCATAGCAATACAAGGCCTACTCTTGAGCTATTAGCTTAGCGCGTATTCCATCATCTAGGAGGTCTAACTGTCTTTGATCGACGGCTTAGCGCTGAGGGTTCTTGAGTGATGAGCGTGAGGCTTGAAGGCTGGCGGCGACTTCGAGGAAAAAGCTTAAAAAAATTTATCTTATGACGAGCTTTTCACAGGTGTGTAGGAAGTGGTCGCGGTAGTAGGCGTTGGCTTTTCCGGCTTTAGCGTAACTACACCTGAAGTGAGCTGGAAGGAGCTCATGTACGAGGCCGCCGTGAGAGCTTACGAGGACGCGGGGATAGATCCGAGGAGGGACGTCGATAGCTTCGTGACCTGCGCCGAGGACTTCTACGAGGGCTTCGCGATATTTGACGAATTCGTCCCAGACCAGTTGGGGGCAATGCTCAAGCCGACCTGTACCATCTGCGCCGACTTCTTGTATGGCCTCGCAACGGCGTACATGCAGATAAAGGCTGGCCTCGCCGATATCGTGGTTGTAGAGGCTCATAGCAAGGCCAGCGACATAAAGACGTTCGGGAACGTGATTAAGCATGCGATGGATCCGATATGGCTTAGACCCATAGGGTCGGCGCATCCCTACTACTTAGCGGGGCTCGAGATGAGGCTCTACATGCACAGAAGGGGCGTAAGCGAAGAGGACATCGCGAAGGTTGTCGTGAAGAACAGGGGGAATGCCCTCTTAAACCCCAGCGCACCTTACGCCGCTAAGCTCACGATTGAGGACGTCCTAAGCAGCCCGAAGGTCTTTGACCCATTGAAGAAGGCCGAGATTGCCGAGCGCGCAGACGGTTGCGTGGTATTCGTCTTAGCGAGCGACGAAGTCGCGAGGAGGTTGACTGACAGCCCGGTTTGGTTGAGAGGGATCGGGTGGTGGAGTGAAACAAGTGGGTACGACACAGCAAGCTTCTCAGCCCTCTACGCCTACAAGGCGGCGAAGATGGCTTACAAGATGGCCAGGATCACAGACCCTGCCAAAGAAATAGACTTCGCCGAAGTTGACGACAGGTTCGCCTTCAAAGAACTCCAGCACATAGAGGCCTTAGGGCTCGCCAAAGGCCCTGATCTCCCGGCCCTGATCTCGGGGGGCTACTTCGAGAAGAATGGGGAGAAGCCCGTGAACGTCTCAGGCGGTAGCCTTGGCTGTGGCAACCTGCTCGAGTGCACGGGAGGGCAAAAGGCCTTGGAGGTCGTCCTACAGCTCAGGAGGGAGGCTGGGAAGCGCCAACTCGACGAATGCGAAATCGGCGTCGCGCAATCTTGGAGGTACTTGCCCACGAATAGCGGTGCCGTGGCAGTCTTCGGGGTGTAGGATCGTGGAGGTGGAGGAGGTAAGCGGTCTGAAGTTCCATAAGAAGAGGAACGTCGCGATAGTCGGCGCAGGGATGACACTGTGGAGGAGGAGGTTGCTAGAGACCGGGAGGGAGCTGAGCTATCTCGCGGTAAAGCAGGCCTTGGAAGAGGCGGGCTTGACCTTAGACGACGTGGAGGCAGTGGTCATGGGCTCCGCGCCAGACGCGTTCGACGGAGTACACATAAAAGGCGACTACCTGCTCGATGGCGCTGGCGGTAGCGATCGACCATACGTGAGGGTCTTCGTGGGCGGCGGCACCGGAG
>Ga0326760_1001521_pt1 | contig 10327 bp, 10 predicted proteins | sample GCREP_S_FD_207668 | JGI IMG/M metagenome (GOLD analysis project Ga0326760, IMG submission 207668) | Hot spring sediment microbial communities from Geyser Creek Basin, Yellowstone National Park, WY, United States - GCR.EP_S | ecosystem: Environmental > Aquatic > Thermal springs > Near-boiling...
ATGCCAAGACCAACAACATCTATGAGAAGAGTAGATAAAACAGAGCACCCCCTCCAAAACAACCAAAACTCAGCAAAACCAGCAAACATAGAACCCATGGAAAGAACCCAGAAAGCCAAGTCAACAAACCTAAGCCAACCAACAGACCAAGGCACATAACAAAGATTAGCAAAACCAAACAAAAACACAAAAACAGCTATAGAAAAAGCAACAACAAGAACCCTAAACCGAGAAACAACACCCAACACACAGCATCACCGCAAAACATAGACAAAACCACAAAAATAAAAGCATTACCCCAACAAAACCCGATACAAGCACGCACCTCACACCTTAACACATTTGACTAGACCTAGAAGCTTCTTGCTGTATCCATGCCTCTTGTAGAACTCCTCATCGCTATCAATTTCACATTTATAGTCCTTGGACATCTTCTTAAGCAGGACCACAGATATCTTTGTTGCGTAGGCATGGTACTCAAAATATACTTCATCAAATAGCTTCACATGCTCATAGTCATTGAGTATTATGTCGTATTCACAGCCTTCGCAAAACCATCTTAAGAACGACTCCATCAATATCAACAGCCTTAGCTATGTCCCCAAGGATGATTGTATCCACAAAGATTTTTCCAGAGGTGCTCTCAACACTTATTTTGCTATGCTTGCTAGAATCATACTAAATCGATGTAATCTTTTGTAAAACATTGTTCTGCTTCAATTTGCAAGAGTCTTCAGATTAAATAGTGCTACCGTCAATAAACTTGTTGTAATCTTCAGAACTTTCTTGTCATTGAATTCCTCATGGTTGGCGTTCCCTTAGGAAGAAATCTAGTACTGCAATATTTATTCTATTATTTCTCTATCCTTTGTTGCATGTGAGCATTCCATGTTTATCGAGATCAATTCTAAGTGCGTATTCGTTATGAGCTCAAACTCTGCATTTAAAGCCTAGATCTTCGAGAACCTTCTTTAGTTCATGGTATGTCTTATTCCTTAGATATCTACTGTACTCAATCTTGATTACGACAAAGAGCTTCAAAACATTAGGCTCGCGAATCACATCATATTCGCATCCTTTGCAATCCATCTTCAAGGCCTTAAACTTGTTTAAATCAATTCCCTTTGCATTGAGCTCCTTAATTAGTGTTGAAAGCTTTATCAACCTGACTCTAACTCTGCGCTTGCCACTATAATACATACTTGCTCCACCATCAACACTTCTGCTATAACCAAATTCTGCATAACTATCTTCAGGACCTATAGCTACATTAATTGGTATGATCCTTGATTTTAGATCAGGATTCAATTCTATGTTCTTGAGTATAGCCTCATAATTGCTTGGAATAGACTCTACAGCAACAACAAAAGCCCTTTCTTAGTGTAGTAGAGAGCGGTATCACCAATGTATGCACCAACATCTAGAATAAACCATTTGCTTAAGTCATAACCTAGGAAATGCATTTCATAGAGCCAAGTCTCAGCAACAACTAGAGGATCAAAGAAATCGAAATAGATCTTTACACCATCAGGCATAACCAAATAAGCCTCACCATTCCTCAGCATAGCAAAATCAATAGCACCCCAAAGCCTACCCCTCAACATATTCTGCTCACATAAAAAAGCCCTTAGTATACCATCATAATATGCATTGACCATGAATGAGTAGACTTTTGGTTGCAATAGATGCTTCGCGTTGTTACATTATAACATTGATCCTCCCCTTAACATACCATACCTCATCAAAAATATTCAATACCAGCAGATAGCCAGTTGGAGAAGAGGTTTCTGCTTGCAAGCAGTACTTTAAACATCCTGAAGATCATCATTTAAGTTCCCCTTTACAGCACAAAGACGAGGTTGCGGCATACATGCTTTAGATCAGTGAAAAAGAGCATATAATCAATACTGTTATAACGTGAGTTAGAGCCTATATGGACGTGGAATCTCTAGCCCTCCTAATAGCTTTCTTTTAGAAGCCTGCTCAATATCCTTATCCCTGTATTCCTACGCATAATATTACTTTATTATGAAACGCATTTTTAGATGCGGCAAAAATTGTAGAAGACTTAGGTCTTAGTTCTTGGAAGTGAAGTAATGTTTGTGAATTCAAATTGATTAAGTCTTTGCATTTCTACTTTTTGCAGTTTTCATCCTTTATGGCTGCTATGAAATAGGAGGGGGCAGGGAAGATCTTAAGAATTTTAGAATTTAAGCCATGATAATAGCTGTAGACTCCTATCAATCTAAGGTGATTTGAGCTCAGTGTTTTGATTACATTGCTAATTTTGCAGTCAAATTGCAGATCACTATAACCCACATTCCTTGCAATAACATCTCTTAATGATTTAGGTAAATGGGCTAATAAGGGGAATTTTGTATGAGGTTCGAGTATAAACCAAAGATTAGGTATTTGAATTATTAATATGCCATAACATTTAAGGATCCTGGACGCCTCCTCAATGATTCTACCCCATTGAGGTACATGTTCAAGCAACGATATAACTATAACAATGTCAAACACTTTAGAGCGTATGAGCAACATTCTTGCGTCAGAAATGATAAAATAGGTTTTGTGGAGATCCTGCTGAATCCACGTAGCAAAGGGACGAATGTCAATCCCGTACACATCATCACAAACATGTGACAACTTCTTAGTAATTGCGCCATCTCCACATCCAAGATCTATGCACAAAACCTTACTCCTTAATTTCTTTAAAACATTAACAATTTTAATAATATGTATAGTATATGTTAAGTATCTAGTTTTGTAAAAGCCAAGCCTAGAAAATAGTTCAACAAAGAACTTATATATGAACCTACTTAATAGCGATCCCAATGCAAACACTCCTTAAACTCTTCTTTTCTAATAAGTTTCTTATTAATGGCAGTATGTCGTCTCTTAATGTGTTATAACCTAAATTCTTCCTGAATAATAATAATGACGAACTTATTATGCAATTCAATAGCTTTTTCTCATTAACCTACCTACTAACATTGCTCCTATCTCCCTACGCCTAAGAATATACCGAGGAACATTAAGTGTTGTTACTCTAAATATAGAATCGCTTACAAACTTCTTTGCTAAAGCGTTCGCAACCACATACGGCTTTAGCCTATGTGGTGCCTCTGCACGGCCTGTTCCGATAGCTCTGCAAACACTGTGAAGGGTCTCAAGAGCCCTACCCACACTAAGCTCTTCTGCTAAGCCCCAAACCTCTCTATTTGTCCATGCCCACATAGTTAAGCAGTCGATTAGCAGAACCATGTGCTCCTTATAAACTGCGTGAGCAGCTGAAACAACAACCTCTGCCTCCTTACTCAATGCGCTTGCTTTTACCCCACCAATCTCTATCTCCTCGGTACAGCACCTCAAAAGTTTCTCGTAATCTATGTAGATGATAGAGGCAAACAAATAGTTGTAATCTCTGTCCTCAACACCATAAAAAGCGGTGTTATTTCCTTAAATAGCTAATAATTAATAGGGTTAGGCTCGAAAGCAACAAATAGTCAACTATGCCTAGTAGTCAAAATAGTGTAGAAATTAGCATAAGCTCGACATTAATAAAATGCTCTATTTCAACGCCTTTAACATGCGCCTAGGTAGCTTTGCTTCTTCCTTGGCACTTTCTAAGCACAGCTATAATATTTAGAAACATTTACTATCAATGTTTCTATATCATGATTGTAAATCGTATGCAAGCCCCGCAGGAGTTAACTCGCAAGGTCTTTACGTTAAGATCCTTTAATGAAGCTAATAATGAACTCCTCATTGATCCCACAAATAGGATAGAGTTCAAGTAATTCATTAAGCCTTTGAGAACGTGTTCTCTAAATCCTTCCATCATAATCAATCACGTTTTCAAAGAATTTGATCAGCTTCTCCACCTCTCTCTGTGGATTAACTTTCTTGTAGCTGTGCTTAATAATCTCCTCTCTATTAAAATCCTTCTCCAAGACCTTAGCAACTTTCTCAGCAAGGTCGTCAGCATCGCCAGCTTTAAAAACATAACCCGTAACACCATCAACAATGATTTCAGGCAAAGCACCAGCAGAGCTAACAACAGCTGGAATTCCAAGCCTATTAGCCTCAACAGGTATTCTACCAAAGGTCTCAGGCCAGACAGAAGGCATGATAACAGCCTTAGCCTTATACAGTAAGTAATAGTACTTGTTTGCAGGTAATCTTTCAAAGAAAACTATATTACTTAATTTCTTCTTTTTTGCCATGTTTTCAACCCACGTATCTTTACATTTAATCATATAGAGTTTTAGATCTTTGAACTCTTTTAATAGTTCTGACCATGCCTCTAAAAGAATGTGAGGCCCCTTAACAATATTAGGTCCAGATGCATAAACAATGTAATTATCATAAGATTCATTTGAATTTGATTTTACATATTTTAAAGGTTCAATAACGGGATTACGAACAATTGAGTAGAGCTTATATTTGAGTTCATACATATGATTAACATAAATGTTCCAGGTTTCATTAGAAGGTGCGATAAAACCATCAATATCATTTATATGCCTATTCACAAAGTACTTCCATCTCAATAAGTTAAAGAAGCTTTTAATAAATCCATAGGCTTTGTGCGGCATTTCATCTGATATCCCTAATTCAAAAAGCTTTAAATTTATGTTTTGCTCACATTTAACAAGTCTATACAGGGTGCATCTTTTTAAACAAATTTGTATTAATCCATAGATTGCATTCCAATGAGGGCATATTAGAGCGTATGAATGTAAGTATGTTACTATAGGCACCTTTCTTCGCTTTCTTTTCATATATGTTTTTACGTATGGTATTACACTGTATTCTACATCCATAATCCAAACAATGTCTGCGTTACTAATAACATCTTCTGCTATCTTCAGATTCATTAAAGGATATTTCGAAATATTGCTACATGGCACTCTAATTACTTGTATCTCCATAGAATTCAACAACGTAATTAATTTACCAGATGCTTTGTCACAAGTTATAACTCTTAATTCTAGCTCTGGATAAAGCTTCCTTATTAATTCAAAAAATTCCAAATTAGCTATCTGAGCTCCTCCAAACCATAAAAAGCTTGATATTGCAACAATTTTCATCAGTTAATACCCTCAATTTATAATCTTTAATTACTCAAAATTAATTAATACTAGTTTCAAAAGGAGAGAATCCTTATCATTGTATATAATGTTCATTTTATTAACTAAAAAGTTAATATTAGTAGACGAGGGTATTGTTACATATCCCCATGCTGTTCCACGCATTGGTTTTCCATCATTAACTACGATGAGATTAATATTAGTATTGCTTGCAACGAGTTTTTTAATGCAAGAAATTGTTTTATCAATGTTATGAGAGTTAAAGAGATCATATATATCCCTATCCAAAATTGTAAATAGTATTCCTTTATGAATATGGCAGGAGGTAGTATCTAAATTATTATGATGATTGCACATAAACCATAGATAGCCAGTATAATATGAATCTCCTGTAATTATAATCCTGGATAGGGATTCCCCATGAGAAGAGGTATAAAAGCTTAGACCCAATATGTATTTATTGGTATTTACCTTTCCATACATGTAGATGCTCCTAAATGTGCCTACATAAAATAATACCAATGATATCAATACAAAAATGGTTAATACGTTCCTTATTTTAGAATTTCTAATCTTAATGATTATTAATGGAACATAGAAAACTGAAAATATGGTAATGAGTCTGAGGGATATAATGGAGACTATAAATGTATAGAAGAACTCTGCAATTGTACTGCCAATTGTTATTATTGCATATACATCTGCAGGTTTAAGTGTTTGCACATGTGCTTTTGACGCTACTCTGCATCTGATCACCTCATTTAAAAAGTAATACGCGAAGGTGAAGATAGAAAGTAATCTAATTGCATACCCTAGCCATACAGTAGAGATTCTTGTATATAAATCTATAGGTACTTCACCAAAAAATTCTCTTGCCTCACCTTGTTCAATTCTTAACCTTGTAAGAATCCAATCCATTATATTGCCCACAAATTTTTCAAAGGATAAAGGTATGCCACGTATTAATGATATAAAAGGTCGTATAAGAATCAAGAATAACGCTATTACTATGAGGGTCAAGATACCATTCTTTTTATCAGGATTGGATTTAAAGATTTTGAATATAGGTGTGTATAGAAGCATACCATAGATCACTATTGTCGTAAGGATGGCTAAGAAAGCTGTATAATATGTATATGAGATAACGATGGTTAAAATAAGCAATAGTAAAAGCTCCCTACGTGAGTTTCTTTTATTACTTATAAACATTAAAAGTATATAGCTTGCAAGAACGAGGAATACTACACCTAAGGTTGCGCGTCCTACGTAGTGCGCATCATTCCTTGCAAATAAATCAAATGCAATTATAGTTAAAGAAAGTAACATTAAAATAAATTCCTTCTCATTACTAATCATCACATCTTCTTGTAACGCTTTTAATATTGTTAAATAAAGTATTGAAAGTGTAAATCCTGTTATGGGTAAGAAAGGTAGAAGTATAGAGGGAACATTAGTTATAAGATTAAGAATAGCTAATAATATAGAAGGTATGGGATATTCAACTTCATTTGTTAGTGCTCTTTCCCAATATGTCACTTCATTTTGAAAATCTACTAGTATTTTACCACAAGCAACAATTTTTGAAGCTTGCACAGCTGATGGAAACGAATATGGGTTAACATTACCTAGAAATGAAAAGCTTGTGACTGCACATATAGCTATCACAAAGTATAAGAGTGTAGGTATGGATGTGCGCTTCATCTGATTTCAATCCTCGTTTTCACAATAGTTACCTTTCACTTTCATTATTTATTCTTTTCTTTAAGAAACTTAGATAAGACATTGATTAGGTGCTCAACCTTTCTTTTAAATACATCATAACTGAAATTTCGCACCTTCTCATGGAGCTTTAAGCGCCAACTCTGTATTTCATCTTCGCGCATTTCAAGTAAGCTATTAATATGTTCGATTGCCTCCTCAACATTCTTAAATCCAAATCCATATTTACCATATTCAACGATATCCAACCACGGTCCCCCACACTTATGAACTATTGGTATTAATCCAGATGCCATAGCTTCTATAACCGCTATACCGAAATGTTCGTACTTCATGGTATGAAGATATATTTTTGCAGATTCTAATAATGTCATTTTTGTTTCCTCATCTATGTTTGGCAGAATTACTACCCTATCTTCAAGACCTAATGTCTTTATTTTCTTCTTTAAGTTAATGTAATACTTTGCAGAGCCTACTGTACCCGCTATAATAAATTTTGAAGTTTTAACTTCTTTTGCAATATCTATTACTAATTCAAGGTTTTTAAGAGGTTCTATTCTACTTATTGTTATTATAATATTTTTCCTTTCCTTAATTTGTGATAATGGTAAATATTTTTCGATCTCTATTGGTGGATATAAGACCATACTTTTCATTCCTAGAAATTTCCATATCATAAGAGCACTGAACTTTGAGTTTGTTAATATTAAAGGTTTGTACTCTGAACTTTTGGACCATGATAATAATGGCTTCAAAAATAATTCAAGTGGCTGTAGATATATTCTATACCATGTCTTAAAGCATTTTTCTGAATAATAAAGACAATAGTATTTAGTTGTAAAGTTCGGAAAATGCATATATAGAATGTCTGCAAAAACAGGTATAAGTAATTGCTTAGTTACTATTACTAGGTCATAACCCATAGATCTAATTTTATTAATCCAGGCAACGTCCCTCAAAAACCATAAAGGGAATTTACTATATGCAGTTTTCAAGGATAACAAATTTATGAGAGAAAATATCACATATTCGTGATCAATTACACCACGGCTGATATGTGTTCTTTTCTCAACTATTTCCCACTCAGTAGGTTCGAATACAAATAGATCAACAATGTGACCCTGCTCCTTTAATGCTTTAGCAAATGCAAGGGCAAGTCTTTCTGAACCTCCGCAAGGATTGAGAGAATCATGGACAAGAGCTATTCGCATGTTATTCACCCCCTACTCTATTTTTTAACTGTGAAAGTCAGGCATCTCTCATTATGTCTGCTTGCTATGGTTACAATAAAGTCTCTCAATATTCTATGATTTACAATAAATTCTTTTTCTGTATTCACCTTTAGAGCGCTATACTTCTTAATGAATTTGCTGAAGACTAAATCTTGGATTATAAGATATAACTTCTTCTCTGCAGGTGTCCCTCTCTGTACCCATCTTTTCGGTAATACATCTTTACGACAATACAAATGTACGATACTAAAATTAGAAAGACCTAGTACTTTGAATAATCTGAGCAAAATTCTGATCGTGATTAGGGATATTAGCATAACGTTGTAAACTATACCATTGTAAATGTAATCTACAAGCGCACCTGGAAGATACTCATCAATCAGTACTATTTGGCACCGTCTTAAATAAGGAACGATTATACTTTTTATTAGGGCTAGTATTGGTAATCTAATAGCATTGAATATCAAATCCAAGCTTATGGCAATTTTTAATAACGTGTCGTAATTAGTAAAAGGCCTTGTTAGCCATGTAAAGGGAAAAATAGTCTTTAAGGTTGTTATACAAGTTGTATATCCAAGTCTATTTAACACTTTATTTAATGCATAGATATGTGTCGTTTTTCCCACACCCACATTACCTACGAATACTACTATGGGTTTTAAGAAGAGACAAAGATGATAATTCATTCTACGCATAATTCTCTGACTCCACTTCCTAACAACAATCAATGAATAATTTTAGCAACTTATTCAATATTATTTCATTCCTAAATTTTAGTAATATTGACTCTCTAAGTTTTATACCATCATTTATTATGTCGTAGGGATCGCTACTAATAATAACCTTTAATCCATTTATTAGAGATTTTAAATCTTTGGGATCAAACAAATATTTTTTGCCTACGAAATTAAATAAAATTTCTTCTATCCCTCCTACTTTGGGTGCGATTGGTATTGCGCCTAGCATTGCGGATTCCACGACTGCATATGGGAGGGGTTCTTCACTTATTGATGGAAAGAGAAGAGCCCAGATCCTCTTGTACAGTTCTTTAAGTTTATCAAATTCTATTCTTCCTAGTACTTGTATTTCTAGATTTTTGAATTTATTACCTAGTTGCTTCAATATTCCAAGACTCTTAGAACCGTACCCACCTGCTAAAATAAATCTTGCTCTTACTCCATGCTTACCTAATTTGTTAAGTGTATATAGTAATATGTGGAACCCCTTTACATAACTGTCTCCGCCAACATACAGAAACGTGGGTATATCATCTAGTTCTTTTTTGGGCTCATAGCTTAACAGCTCTGGTGGAATGGGATTGTATACCACTTCCACCTTATTTATTAAATGAGGATTGCTTTTTATAACTATTTCTGCTTGTCTGAAGGATACGCATATTAATTTATCAGCCTCTGCTATTTGCCTCCTATTCAAAAGATATACCGAGAACGAGAGAGGCATAAGAAGAGTTCTCAAGAGGCTTTGTTGCACATAATATTCGTGAAAGATAGCTAATTTAAATTCGTCTAATATGCCTATAGTGTCCGGTTCAAAGAAGTATTTTACAGAATTATATCTCACGGGCATATAATTGTGTAGGTGTACTACTACACGCAAACCTCTTTGCTTCGCTATATGTATTAGTGGGTAAGCATATAAAGGTATATAGAGTGTGTCATGTTCTTGCAATAACTTTATAAAAATGGGGTCTCTTGCAAGTAACTTAAGGTATATTTGTTTGGTTAGCCTGTTTGTATGTTGAAGAAGGGGCGTAATATAGTAGTTGACACCAGGTATCTTAGCAGGATTTTTTGTACTTGTAAGAACTGATATTTTGAAGTTATGTTCAGTTAAATATCTTAGAATAAGGTATGTAGCTTTTTCAGCTCCTCCTCCTTCAGGATAAAAAAGTTCGGTTATCACTAGTATTGAGTTCTTCATAAATGCCTCCTTATAAATCCTAATGTCATTTTCGTACATTGAGATAAAGATAGCCTAGTAGTATCCACTATAAGCATATCTTTTGATACCATCATCACATCCTTTGCTATTTCATCATAGAGTACTAATAAGTAACGTGAATACGTCTCTGAGAGCATTTCATCAGTTTTTCTTGTAAGAAGAACATGTGGATCGGCACGTACATAAATAGCGATACTTCCTCGACAAAGACTTAATAGAACCTTTTTTAAGATGTGCGGCATAGTACCTGCTACAATGTATAAAGATACTATGGAATCCGGTGAAAATCTATCAGCAATAATAACGCTATTCTTTAGT
>Ga0326760_1001522_pt1 | contig 10320 bp, 12 predicted proteins | sample GCREP_S_FD_207668 | JGI IMG/M metagenome (GOLD analysis project Ga0326760, IMG submission 207668) | Hot spring sediment microbial communities from Geyser Creek Basin, Yellowstone National Park, WY, United States - GCR.EP_S | ecosystem: Environmental > Aquatic > Thermal springs > Near-boiling...
CCTTAATCCCATGGGGCTTGTACCCGTGGTAGTGGTAAATTACCCGTAGTGGTGGTAAAATGGGTGGGGAGAGGTTTAAGTCTTTGTCTGTGTCTGAGGCTGTGTATAATAAGCTACGGGAGATCGCTGCGAGAAGGGGTTTCTCGACGCTGGCCGATACTGTGGCATACCTGGCTACGCTGGAGGAGCTAGTGCTGAGAAGGCTTGAGTCCATTACCACTACTACGGGTAATGATACCACTAGTAGTGGTAATATTACCACTACTAGTGGTAATGTTGCCACTACCAGTGGTAATCACCCAGTAGCCACCAATACGGCTGTAAAACCACCCAGCAAAGCGAAAACCAGCGGCAAGTTGACGGCGTGGGATATTTTGAAGAGAGATAAGGTCTCGTGCATGAGTAATATCAAGGCAAGGAACCCGGCCCGAGTGATCGAGGCTCTATTTGAGAGCGGTGCAGTGAAGATAGACCTCGGCCGCGACATCTGCGTAGTTGAGCCCGGGTTCTGGTGGAGGTTCTGGGACACGCTGGACAAGCTGAAGACCCCCAACGACGAGGAGAACCTAAAGGAAATCAAGGATGAAAAAATGAAGTGGCTGTACACCGTGCTGAGGAAGGAGGGCATACTGGTCTTCGACTCAACGAGGAAGCCACCAGTCTGGACTTTCAACAAGCAAGTAGAGATCCCTGAGAAAGCCTTCGAAGTAGAGGAGGGAGGAGACACTAGCGGAGGCAACAAGGCTCCCCAGGGAGAAACCGAGGAATACTACGAACCAGAGGACCTGTACCGCTGAGCAGGGGGTTGCAGGTGTACTTCTACCTTAAAAACAAAGATGGATTCATAGTCGGAGTTGACTTTTTCGGGGAAGTGAAGTTTAAGACGAAGAAGGTCATAATAGACCGGGTCGTCGAGGTATACCCATTCAGAGACAGATTACTAATTAAAACCCCTCGTAGCCACTATATTGAGCCGGGGCTCGTGATCTGCGTGTGGAGAATAGACAGGAGGCCCGGGACACACGTAGAGCTCGGGACATACGACTGCAGCGGGTCAATGCTTCGAATACCCGAGTAGAAGGGGTTTAAAGCCGACTAGTCCCCCGGGTTTAAAATCCCCTGTTTAAGATAAACTGTATTTTTAAACCAAGCAGTGTCTGACGCTTTGCACTTGATTGCAGGATCCTAAACCATGCAGAACCGATCCACCACGAGGTTTCAAAAATCCAGGATTAAGCAAAGTCGGCTTTATGAAAACCGAGCTTGCAGTTACACCTTTAAGGTATAAACACGCACTAGGAGCATTACCCCGCGGAAGCTGCACACTAGAAAACTAGATTTCTAGAAACCCCTAGGAGTAGTCCTGTTTTACCGATATATCGGTAAGCCTTACTGATACTTCAGTAAACTCCCTGTATTTTACTGATATATCGGTAAGGAGTAATCATGGGCCGTTGAAAGGGGTTTTAGCGTCTGCCTATATTCATGCTCCTCGCTTTATTTGTGTTAGGTGGCAAGTACCCGTCTTTTTACCTAACACCCAGCACATTGATTTGCCCGCAGTGTAGCTAAATTAAACCCCTAACTCCCATGCGTTACAGGTAGCATCGCTGCCAACGAATCGTGAAAGGGGTTTAAATGCTCCGCGAGGTCCTCTATTCTCGTTTTATCGGTGTTAGGTAGTATGGAGGGTTTTATATACCTAACACGCCAGCGGATTTTTAAGGCTCATTATTATTACCGGTGTGAATATGGATGCAAATATTGGTACAAATATTGCACCAAATGCCCGCTACATCACTAGGTACGTTAAAGAGCACTACGTGCAGAGGAAGATTAGGAGAGACCTCTACGAGAGGCTGGTCAAGTGGTGTGGAGAGAGCTCGGTCAACTCATGCCTCGAGAGGGCTTTAAGCGTCTTGGAGTCGAATATTGCACCAAATATTGTTACAAATATTGGTGCAAATATTGTACCAAATACCGTGCAGACCCAGCCCACCGCCAACCCCGGCAGAGGCGGGGAGGAGCAGAGAACTGGGCACACCTGGTGCAGGAAGAGGGCTAGCATCAGGAACGTAGAGGCCTTCGTCAAGTGGGTTGAGAAGACCTACGGGCTCATAGACTGGTGGGAGAGCGAGGGAGAAGTGTGCTTCGAGACGGAGAAACCTGCGAGGTGATAAACGTGAGCGAGGCTCTATTGGAGGAGATTGCGAGGGTTCTCAGGGAGAAGTGGACGAGGTATGAGAGGCAACTAGAGGAGTTTGAGAGAAGCCTAGAGGAGAAGAAAACCGCAACGAGGAAGACCGAGAGGGAGAAGCTAGTCAAGAAAATACTCGAGTATGTCGAGCAACCTCCAGCTCTACAGTAGATATGGGTGACCTCATCATCGAGTGCGGGATTGGAGCTGGGAGGAGGGTTTTCCAGCAAGCGGAGTGATATCTACTGTAGATATGGGTGATCCCGTGAGCTACAAAAAGAAGTACATGAGGGAGCACTACGTCACTAGGAAGCTGAGGAGGGATATCTACAGTAGACTCAGAGAGCTCTGCGGAGGACTCGGGCTCAACGAGTGCCTGGAGAAGCTGTTGGATATTGCTGAAAAGCCCGGGGAGTCCATATCTACAGTAGATATGAAGCCCATATCTACGGTAGATGTGGAAGCACAGTCCAAGCCGAGGATCAGAGTTGAGAGGAGGGAAGACCCCTTCTGGATCGACATAGTCGTCGGGGAGGGGTATAATACAGAGCACATAGCATTAAACATCATCCAATACGAGAAGCTCTGCAGAACCGGGCTACTCTACCGCACTCTATGTGAGTCCCCGAAGTAGTGTCTCCTACTAGTCAGCTACTCGCACTTCCAATATGAGCACCAATATGAGTGAGAATAGCTGATCATGGGGTTACCCCATCGTCGATCTCATGAAAGGGGTTTCCACGGCCACAGGGTCTTTTCACCGCTTCATGAGTGTTAGGTAAAGATTATCCTTTTCTCTACCTAACACCCGTAGATCGAGAAGTGGGGCTCTGCAACCCATTAACCCCTGCCACCAGCTTGCGTGTGGGGGTTTAACGCCATGTGAGACCCCTTTCTGCTCTTACTGGTGTTAGGTATATAATTCCATTTTGCATACCTAACACTTGGGTGAGTGCGAGTGGAGGGGGCTGGTGTGAAACCCCGGGTGAGGGATCTCTTGAAGGGGGTCTCTGTAGACCCCGGGAAGCTTTCTTCTCTCGAGGAGGCGAGGAGTAGGCTTGGAGAGGCCTACAAACTACTCGACCATGCTCTACGAGACCTCGGGGTTTATGGTTTAGCCAGCGTGTACGAGGAGCTACGGGGTTGCACTGAGGAGTACACAGTGGTCTACAATAGGGCTAAGAAGCCATACTACTACTGGTACCTCAAGTGCACGGGTAGAGATAAGCGGGTGAAGAGCATATACCTCGGCAAGTCCCCTGAGGGGTATAACGCGGTGAAGAACGCTGCCAAGGCTGCAAGCGAGGTCGTAGTAGCTGTAGAGAGGCTCAGGGGAGTAGTCGAGGAACTAGACAAGGCCCTGAGAGACCTCGTCGAGAAACTAACACAGCTTACTGTAGCCTCAGCTATAGTGGTAGCCCGGGATTCTAGTGCTTTAAATACTACTTGACTTAATTATACGGGGGATCCCGCATGGACCAAGACTTATCCAAATACGCTCTAAGAAAGGAAATCCCCTACATTGATGAGAAAGGGGAACTTAGATATAGACCGGCTCTGGCGTATGCTGAAATGGAGTCCGATGGAACTATCGTCTTGGATTTGAATAAGGTGCCTAAGGAGGCTGTCTTGTGTCCTCCATTCGACGTTATAGAGGAGGAGACACGTACTGTCTACCAGGCCTGGATCGCGGAGATGGATAAGTTCATTCTATACGCTAACTACTCTATTGAGGAAGTAGCCGACACGTGGATCACTGTCTCGAGGAGCGACGGGGTTAGGTTTAAGCTTATTGGGTGGATATTGAAGCAGATCCTCGTGGACTTGGCAGGCTACCCCGAGGGAGTAGACTTAGCCGAGTTCACCACGCTAATGCTTCTTAGAATGGCCGAGAGACACCCCGAGAAATTCCAAGACCCCGACAAGGCAGCCGTCAAGTACTCTGTCATGGTGATGATGCTACTAGGCATGCTCCACAACGAGGCTGGGCTCGTACTAGTGGAAAAAACATCATAGAGTAAACTCGTAATAGCCCCCGGCAATTCCTCCTCTAATATCGTGGATCGCTGTGTACCCCGGGCTAATGTGGAGTTCCCGTGCTAAGTGGTATTGCAGAGCCCTCTTCGACTCCTTCACTAGTGCTCTAATGTTTACTCTTGCCTGGCGTTGAATGTGTGAGGCTAGTGTCGCAGTGGCTGCCTTGAATGCCTCCCACTTGGGTTTCAGCAGACTGGCCTGCTCAGCCCTCGCTACTGCCTCCTCCACCTGTCTTGGTGTTAGCGGGACTTCTCCACGTGGAGTGGAGTCGCCGAAGAGTACTCGTGTGCCTAAGCCCACATGTGCTGTCTCCTTCTCTATCTTTGTTGATAAATAAGTGATTCTAGCCCTGTCAAAGGCTTCCTGAATAGCCTCTCCGGAGATTAATGGGCCGGGCTTCTCGATATGGGGCCCTGGCTTTACTGGTATGGTTATTGCTTTGACGCCTGGTGCTACCTCTGGTGCTTTAGTTGCTACTGTTGTTCTCGGAGTATTCAGCTTTACTACACCGCTTGGAGTACTGCCTGTGCCCGTGGCCGTGGTGGCTCCCTGTGTTCCTCTACTGGCTAAGCCTCCTACTAGGCCTGCAATGCCTGTTTTAACTGCTCCCGCTATGGCTGAGACTGCTCCTCCACCAAAGGTTCCCAGTACTGTCGGCAGTGTCCCGACTATTAGTGGGTATAGTATCCCGAAGACTATGTTCTGGCCTGGTATAGTCTTGCTGAGTATCACCATGAATACTGCTGCTATTGGCCCCGCTATCATTAGCCCCGCTAATAGGCTCACCGCGTGCCTTGCCATAGACCTGAGTCCCGGGTGTAGGTAGCTGACTGCTAGTAGGGGTGAAGCCGCTACCAGCGTCTGTATTAAAATGTACCTCACGTAGACGGTTAGACTCGCGAGGAACAGGGTGATCGCTAGGAAAACCCCGTAGTTGGCTATAAATGGGACGAAGAAGCCTATCGCGATCGCGATCCCGAGCTGTGCGAATATCCATGCGAGAACCCAGCCCACGTCTATGTCCCCTATGAGGCTGTAGCTAATAGTGTTCAATGCCTGAGCAGTCGCGTTGTAGACGTATGGTGCTAGGAGTGCTAGTGCAACCACTACTACAGCGTCCTTTATCGAGTCAGCTACACCCAGCAAGCCCTCCTCGCCCACTACCCTCCACACGAGGTTGAATGCTAGGAACAAGCCTAGGGCACTCATTGAGACCCCGAGGACTAGGCTGTATATATTGTTAACCGGGTCCCCCGGCTTGTCGATGGGGAACAATGGGCACTCAACAAGCTTCTGCACGTCTAGTGCTGGTATGATTGAGGAGACCAACTTATAAAAACCACAGAAGAAGCCGAAGGGCCAGCCAAGGGGGCACCACTCCTTGTTCTGCACTGTGATGGAGAAGGTGTTCCAGCCGGTTCTCCCCTCGCTGTCGACAGCGGTTACGCGTACTGGGAAAGACGCTGTCGGTTTATCGTCTGGAATACTGTACGTCTTACTCCACTCTCCCTCGCTCTGGATAGATCCACCGCTAGGTGGGCTCCCATCGCCCCAGTCAATAGTTACACTGTATGGCGGGCTCCCACCATCTACTCTAACCCTGAGGACTAGTTGCTTACCGCTCTCGATCATTGTGTCGGATGGGTATACGCTCACAGACAACTGGCCGCCTGGCCCGGTGTTCACACCGCTCGCGATGGAGGCCGCGAAGAACCCGAGCCCCACAACTAGCAAGGCTGCAATCAAGTGGCTTGCTCCCTCAGCCCTCCCAAGCGCGAGGTATATTGATGACGTGACTAGTAGTGCACCGCTCACAGCGTAGAAGACCCACCCATACGGTAGCGGGGGAGTGGTTCCACCGTATAGGGCTTGGACTAGTCCCCAGCCAAACGCCAGCACTAATATCCCAGCTAGTGAGCCAGCCAGTAGCCTCTCGTAGCCCTCGCGGCCAAGGGCCCTGCGTATTACTCCAAGCGTGAATGAGCCTATGGCTACTGCCCAGCCGATCCAGAGCCCCCAGCTAACAAGATCCCAGACATCCACCACTAGAACCCACCTCCTCGGACTCCTCGGAGACAACTACTAGCTTCTTAAGCCTCTTCCTAAGCAACCTCTCAAACTCCTCGATGGCCTCCAATGGTGCATCGAGGGTGAGGCCTAGCTCTAGGCTCCTTAGGGCGATATGGGTTTTCTCAAGCCTCTTATTCAACACGAGGACTATGTTATCCATTTCAACCACCAGTGTGTCGCTACAGTTCCTCAGTGTGAAGGGCTTCATGGTGGAGGGGTCTAGGATCTTCAATACCCTGCACACGCTAACCACCCGCTATGTAGAGTATTACCGAGGCGATGGCTACTCCCCAGAGGAGGATCAATGCTACCCTAAGCCACACCCTGTTCAACTTGTATAGCACTACGAGTAGACTGGCAACAGCGAGCACTATGATGAAGTCGGATAAACCCCGCGGTAGAGGCAGGGCCCCAACCAGCCTCCCCCATGCCTGGCTCCAGGCCTGTGCTATAAGCTCCCTGAGAGTCACTTCGACCACCCATTAAAACAGTGGAGTATTTAAAAACAACAAGTGCTATGCGATTACGTGGAAAAGATTTCGCCTGAATATGCGGATTTAGGGGAAATATAGAGGAGTGAAGAAGCTTTACAAGCACTAGGTTTTATTGGTAACTTACTAATGTGGCCATATAAACCGGATCGGTTCCTACTCTCGCAAAGCAGATCCGGTAAGTCCACATGGTCTTGCATCATAAAGGATTCTATTCGCTCAATTCGGGTCAAATGATCAAAGCGGCAGTGCATCAACAAGCTTATGGTTATCTACTTACTGTGTGATTTCTACTAGTTCAAGTACGATTTTCCAGTCTTTTTCAAGCCTGACAATGGGCAGGAGTACTCGAAAGCCCTGGTTTAGTGCTAATTGTATATATTTGTTGCTTCTCTCTAGTTTTTTGCTGATCTTGCTCGACGCAGTCTGTATTTGACTAGTAGTGGTTTTAACGTCTATGACATATTTCTCTCCACTATTGTCGATGCACATGAAGTCGAATGGACTTGAAGACGAGCCCGTTGCAATACTCTTGAAAAAATCTATGTTTCCCACTTTAGCGATGAAATCCAAATATTCTAGATAGGGATGTAGTTCACAGTAAACCCAGAGTAGTGCAAAATTCTTTAAATAGTCGTCAATGAAAACCGTGAGTCCATCTCTCCGTATCTTAATAACTTCTTTATCGAGAAGCTTCTTAAAGCACTTGGCGCAGACCGAGATAGTTGGGCAGACTGCACGTGTCGAGGCCTTCGATTTACCTTCTGTGACCCGCACGAGGTATATCACGCCGAAATTTGGTGGCTCATAGTGCTCACCGCATAATTTACACTTTCTCATAGCTTCAAGCCCTGGGATTGTCAAGTCCAAGCAAAAAGTATCTGGATCCTTGATAGCTATACCCATTTCATCTATGAAGACACGGAGTTTCTCCCAAATCTCGTTGAATACTTCATAGGCGTTCTTTCTACGCCATAACTCCTCGAAAACGGGTTCTAGCCCCCATTGGCACCTATCATTGTATTCTACGAGTCTGCGCAAGACATGTACTGCGGAACGAAGAGTATAATCATTACTTAAGCTAATACACACGGCATTATCTAACTTTACCATCTTCTTTTTCCTTAGTAGTGTATCGAAGAATGCTTCTCCAAAAATGCCTAATAGCTCCGTGTTTTTGCTAATATCGTATACCCCTCTCCCCACAATGCGCCAGAGAGGACGTTTAGACAACTAGTGCCACCCTGGGCAAAAGCAATGGGCCTACTCGCTTTGTTTTTTGCCCCGGAAGTACTCTATTATCTTTTCTATTAGAGAAGGCGGGCACTTCATTAATGCCAGTTCACTCTCTATTATATCCAGAGAAGGCCACCCCCTCCTGTAGCCCCTGTGTGCGTGAGCGAAGCACCGCCATGCATTCCTCTTTTCATCGGGGGCCAGCTGTGGGTACTTCTCCTTAAAGGCATGATATTCACTCTTCAATCTATCGACTTCTTTAGCCCACTCGGAAGCCATGGCGCTACACAGCTCCGACCCTAAGCTTCCAAAAATCGGCAATATTCCCCTGTAGTAATTCATGTACTTGTCTCCACTATCTCTCCATATTCCTGTTCTTTCCGTCTCAAGTTCATCTCTAAATCTAATGGACGTAGGTTTCGCACTTTTAATTCTGATAGAAGTAGGCTTCATGCTTTTGATTCTGATAGGCTTCTTCATGCAGTATTCAGCCTAAATCTAATATAAATTAGGAATTGCAGGTTAATTAAAATCGTTCATTGCCAACTCTTGAAAACAAAAATCTTTAACTACTCATCTATATAAACTGACGTCTCAGCGGGATCTACATTGCTTAAGCATTTAAGTCACAGATGTAGAGAAGGCTCCTAGCTCCTCCTGGGTTGGCAGTACTTGTATTGTTATCCTCTTCCTCCCTGCTTTGAGTATTCCCGAGCCCACGGGTGCGTTCACTAGGTACTCTGCCTCGCTATCGCTTAGCTTGTATATCTCCTTGCATGCGTCACGGCCCTCTGGCTCCTGCCTTAAAAGCAAAACTGTAGCGCTCTGCTCTAGTATTGTTCTACCCTGCGGTGTCCTCGCGAGGTCCTCGGCTCTCTGTGTTATGTATAAGAATGCCACCCCGTGCTTCCTTCCACGCCTAGCCAGGTTCTCGAATAGTGAGACTATGCTAGGTGTCTCCATGAATAGCCAGGCCTCGTCAACGAAGAACACGCTTCTCCGGGCCTTGGTTAGCAGGGTGTTGTATGCGTGTGAGGAGATCAACGCTGATATAAGTATCTTGAGCCTCTTGCTCCTCACGTTCTTCAACCCGAAGACAAAGCTGCCTGTTAGTGGCGGTGGCTCCCCCTCGTAGACTAGGCTGTCGGGTGGAACCGTGGCTCCCTGAAGGTACTTGGATAGCTCTGGATCCTTGACGCTACTCGCGAACTCTACGAATGAGTCTGCGAAGTCGCTGTTCATGAATAATTCTCTCCTTAAGACCCCGTGCAGGTTCTCGGGGACCCCGTAGACCTCGGAGACAATATCGGCTACTTGGCCGAGCTCTAGGGCCCCGCTCCTGAGTAGCTTGATCGGGTCTAAGCCAAGCCTCTGGTTCTCATATATCTCAACAGCCTGTGCTCCCAGTAGCCCCGCTACCCGGGTGTACTCTGACTCCGGATCCACTCCCACGTAGAGTATTTTATCGTCTAATTCTCTCAGACGCTTCAAGTAGACCTTCGCAGTCATTGATTTACCAGACCCAGTTACACCAACAACCACGAAGTTGAGGTTTGGCTTGCTCCACACGTCGAGTAGCACCGGGCTCCCCGTCCCCGAGACGCCTAGGAACACCCCGTTCTCATCGTGTAATTCCTCGCTTATCAATGGGAACAGTGGCTTGAGGCTCTCTGAGTCAGCGTAGTGTTTCTCAATACACATAACCCCTAGGCATGTCTCGAGGTTGTATAGCTCCCGCTGGATCGGTGGTGCATCAACATCTACCCCGTATCCCTTGAGGAGTGATTTAAGAGTATTGGATCTCGCGTTAAGGGCCTTCGGGTCTCTATCCCTTACTATGAAGTATAGGTAGAACTCGAATAGGCTCGACCCGGATAAAACCCTCGACGCGAGCTCCTCGAGGGCTCCCGCCTCATGGGCCTCTGCGACTCCCTGACTACTACTAGTGAGCCTCCTGCGCCTAGCAGTCTCAACCATGCGTACGGCTTTCAATTTATCGACTTCCTTGAATACTAGTGCTGCCTCTGAGACCTCTGTGTACAGGGTGTATAGTAGGCCCTCTGGGAGGCTCGCGGGGAATCCATATGCCACTAAGACCCTTGCATACGAGCCGTCCTCGAGCTCAAGTGTAGCGGGGTTTACCAGCCTCTTGACCCGGGGCCTCGCAGGCTCCTCGGGCCGGGGATTGAAGTATACTACTTGGCTCCCAGCAGGTGCCTTGAGGTAGAATGCTGTATCAGCGACGCTGAAGGAGTAGTCCAGGTACCTGTACTCGTATTCAACCCTCCT
>Ga0326760_1001526_pt1 | contig 10305 bp, 9 predicted proteins | sample GCREP_S_FD_207668 | JGI IMG/M metagenome (GOLD analysis project Ga0326760, IMG submission 207668) | Hot spring sediment microbial communities from Geyser Creek Basin, Yellowstone National Park, WY, United States - GCR.EP_S | ecosystem: Environmental > Aquatic > Thermal springs > Near-boiling...
GGCCCCCCTCAGAAGCACCCGCGATGTCCGCGAAGGACGCGGCAAAGCCGTCTACCGCGGACCGGTTGAACGGAGGTACGTCAACTCTCGACACATAGTCCCTGTAGGAGTACCTACCTACAGAGTTAGTCAGGTCCACTACTTCACTAGCTATCTCTACGTTAACCTCTCCAAGTAGTCTCCTCAGGGCCTCCTCGTAACTTATTAACTCTAAGCGATACATCCCCTCAGGACCTCTGAGTTAGGGGAAACGGCTTTCAATATAGCTACAAAGCACCCCACGGAACTCTCGTTTAAGCTACGCAGGTTCTGAACGGCTGTATCCCAACCTAAACCGGGAAGCCCCTCGGCGTAGAGATCTCCGAGCTTCTTAAGTCTCCTCACCTCCGGATTCCTCCTCACTGAGTAGGTCGAGGAATATCTCGTAGAACTCCTCCTTCTCCTGCTCTATCTCCTCCTGACTCCTACCAGCACCACGGCCCTCGCTAACCACTGATGTGGTCTTAACCCTATTCCCAGCGCTAGACTTACCTGAGAGCTTGTAGCCGCTCCCACGGCCTGACCTCTCCTCGTAACCGCATTTAGGGCACTTATAGACGTACGCATCACCACTCCGCTGGGGGATCATCACCGTACCGCATTTAGGGCAAAACTTCGTTCCATCTCACCTCAGATACTGGCTAGTCAGGTGTTTATAAACTTTTCCCAGCTTTTGCCCTGCATACGGCCGACGTAGTACCCGCAGGGGCTGCAGTTAAAAAGTTCCGAAGCCGGAACCGCTACGGTGGCTAAACTAGATGAAGGTAGCCATAATACACGAAGCTCCGGTACCCACGTCTAGTAGCAGGCAGCTCATGATGGCCTTCATGAAGAGGGCTGTTAAGGTGGTCTACCTAAGACTTTCGAGGCTGACTTCCTACATTTCAAACTCAGGTAGCTGGGTAGGTGTTGGGGCAGACGTTCGACTAGACGACCTGGATGCCGCGGTGGTTAGAGGTCTGGGTAGCGTAGCTACTCTCGAAACACTGCTCCGCCGTGTAAACGTCTTAAAGCAGTTAGAAGGTCTTGGAGTTCTCGTAGTAAACCCGATCGAGTCTATCCTAAAAGCACGCGATAAGCACCTCTCATTGATGGAGTTAAGGAGGGCAGGTCTCTCAGTACCGGACACCGCCGTCGTAGAGGAAGTCTTCGACGCCGTTGAGATAGCTAAGAAGTGGGGTAGGGTTGTTATAAAACCACTAGTGGGTAGTATGGGCTACGGTAGTATCCTGGCTAGCGACCCAGATATGGTGTACAATGTAGGAAGACTCCTCCAGATGCACGGTCTCCCGATATACGTACAGAAGTACATGCGTAAGTACGAGAGGGATATCAGGGTGATCGTCATTGGGGATAAGGTCCTGGGGGCTATGTACCGCTACTGCCCGGAGGGTACGTGGAAGACCAACGTCTCCCAAGGTGCTAGAACCGAGGCCATGGAGCTCACCCCGGAGCTAGCTGAAGTAGCGTTAAGAGCTACTAAGGCCTTGAACCTACTGTACTCGGGTGTAGACATAGGGGAGACCGATGAAGGGTACGTAATCTACGAGGTTAATGCAACACCACAGTGGGAGGGGTTCGCGAGAGCAACCGGGATAAACCCCGCTGAACACATAGCTGACCTGGTTATCCAGTTAGTAAGGAGCTGAGGTATCGTCCTAAGTGGGAGCTGGTTTTAGGGTTCCAAACAATACCTAAACTAAAGATGGTCCCGAATTTCTAGTAAGGGAAAAACTACTTAGGCTTTACTCCTCCTCCTTCTTCTCCTTCTTCTCCTCTTTCTTCTCCTCCTTAGCTCTTGATGCCGCTATTATGTCATCTATCCTCAGTATCATAGTGGCAGCCTCAGTACCGGCCTTAAGGGCATTGATTTTGACCACAAGGGGCTCTATAACACCCATCTTCCTGGCGTCCTCAATGTTTCCGGTAAATACGTTGATACCGTAGTACTTACCGTCCGGCTGGCTGTGAGCCCTCCTTAGTTCGCTTAGCTTCTCGATCGGGTCTAAACCGGCGTTCTCTATTAGGGTCGCCACTATACCCTCTAGGGCCTTAGCGAAGGCCTCTACCGCTAGGGACTCCTTACCACCGACCTTGTTTGCATACTCCCTGATGTGCCTAGCTAACTCTATCTCAAATGCTCCAGCTCCGTAGACCACCTTCGGCATCTTCACTACATCCGCCACAACGCTGAGAGCATCTCTGAATACCCTCTCAGCCTCGTCAACGACCCTTTCCAAACCTCCTCTGATGACTATGCTCACCGCCTTCGGGTTCTTAGTACCCTCCACGAACACCATCTTATCCTCTCCAACCTTTCTCTCCTCCACCAGCTCGGCGTAGCCTAGGTCGTTCTCAGTAAGGTCCTCTATGTTACTCACTATCCTACCTCCGGTAGCTCTCTCGAGTTTCTCCATGTCGGACCTCTTAACCCTCCTAACGGCTAGTATACCCTTCTTAGCTAGGAAGTGCTGGGCTACGTCGTCGATACCCTTCTGGCATATGACGACGTTGGCACCCACGGACGCTATCTTATCGACTAGGCCCTTCAGTATGTTCTCCTTCTCCTCCAGGAACTTCCTCATCTGCTCCGGGTCGCTTATCCTTATCTCAGCGTCTATCTCGGTCTTCTCTATCTCTAGCGGGGCGTCCAGTAGGGCTATCCTGGCCTTCTCAACCCTCTTGGGCATACCTGGGTGGACTACCTCCTTGTCTAGTACGATACCGTACACCAGCTTAGTGTCGGCTAGGGAACCTCCGTGCTTCTTTATTATCTGAACGTTATCTATGTCTACGTACTTCTTACCCCCCCTCTCCTCGACTATCTGTAGAATAGCCTTCACAGCTATCTCCGCAAAGTAGTCCCTAACACCGTGCACAGCCTTACTCGTTAAGGCTGTTGAGGCTATCTTCTTCAGGGTCTCGAAGTCCTGGAGGTCGGCATCCTCCGCGAGTTCCTGTGCGTACCTAATCGCCTCCTCTAGGGCCTTCTTATACCCGTTAACTATCACAATCGGGTGGACGTTCTTCTCCAGTAGCTCCTCAGCAGCCTTAAGTAGCTCTCCAGCAAAGATCACCGACGTCTTAGTTCCATCGCCGACCTCCTCGTCCTGACCCTTGGCGATCTGGACGAGCATCTTAGCAGCTGGGTGCTGGACGTCCATCTTATCGAGTATGGTAGCACCGTCGTTGGTTATCGTGACGTCACCTATAGTATCTACAAGCATCTTGTCCATACCGCGAGGCCCGTAAGTAGTTCTGAGCATTTCAGCTATCGTTATGGCGGCCATCATGTTGTTCCTCAGGGCCTCGAAGCCGGCTGTCCTAGTGGACCCTTCCTTGAGTATTAGGACCGGGATACCCTGGGTTGGTACTATAGCAGCCCTAGCCTTCTCCGCCATCTTTACACTCCCGTAGATCTTACATAAAACTCTTCTATTTAAGCTTTCATGCAGCCCCGAGTAAGGATCCCCCGGGCCCTACTAGAGCCAGGTAGAACCCCTACGGTAGGTGATTGGGTGACCTCAGCGTAACGCTGATAAGGCATCGGTACCTACTTGCCGGGTACACATCATCGGCTCCGAAGTTCTACTTTCTAAGAGAGCTTTAATGCTTTTTACCCTAGACCTCTAGAGGACGTAGGGGTAACTGTGATAAGGGTTAGCCGCGAGGCTGTCTACAGGTTCAGGAAGGGGGGTATCGAGGGGATAGTGGAGGTAGTAACAGGACCGCGAGCCAGGTACGTAGTACTACACAAGGTCCTTAGGGGTAGGTACGCGATCGGAGATAGGGAGGAGGAGTGGAATCTCCTAGAGCACCAAGCCTTTAAGGATGTAAAGGACGTGGTCATAGACTACGGTGAACTACCTCTAGACGTTAGGAGGGCTTTAGCTAGGGCTAGGAGTTAGTACTGGGACCCCGCCTCAGTAGTAATCTCCTAGAAGCCACACGTTACCCACGTAGACCTCCTTAAGCCCCGCTTTGCGAGCCTCGGCATAGGCCTCCTCGGCGTGCCGCCTGCTGGTCTTCGGTAGGTCTCTGAGGATATTGTCTGGGTGGAAGGCTAGTAGCACGTAGGGTATCCGGGGGTCTACCGAGGCTATGTAGTTAGCTATCTGACCAACCTCATAAGCATCTACGTAACCAGGTACCAGTAGGGTACTCACCGTAAGTAGCGGGGGCTCCTCCCTCTCCTTAGCCAACCTAGCTACTAACCTCACGTTGGCCTTCACCCTCTCTACAGCCTTACGTCCGTCCACACCAGTTAAAGCCTCGTAGACTTCTGGGGTCCACGCCTTCCAGTCAATCTTAACTATACCCCCGGATACTAAACTCACTTCAGCCATGCTCTCCATAATCTTCGGGTTCTCGAGACCGTTGGTCTCCCAGCAAACCCTCTTAATCGACCCGGAGGGAGCTTCAGATAGTAGTTTACGTGAGGCTGCGAGGGCGTGAACCACCTGGGGGCCCGGGTCACCGCCGAAGTAGCACACGCAGGTCACCCTAGGGTTGAGGGCGGCTTCTACCAGCTCCTCTACGGACTTAAAGTACCTCCTCCTAGCGTACTCATTTACGAGTACGGTCTTATGTTCCCAGTTCTGACAGAAGAGGCAGTTCAAGTTGCAGGCGAAGTAGAAGACCGCTAGATTGTAGTAGCCGACCTCAATACCCCTAAATGCGGTGTACTTCGGGTACCCCCTAGAGGTATTAGCCGGGCACACCGGACCGGCAACGCAGTTAGTAGGGTGCGGGTCGTAGTACCACATAACTAGGCCAACGTCGGGTTTTCCAGTAATCGGAGATAGCCTACCGCCTAGGTTACGCCAGAACCCGCAGTAACCCGTAGAGTCCTGGGGTATTTCACACTCATTAACGCACAAACTGCACCTAACGCCACCTCCCCGGGGAACCTCCTCAGGTAGTCCTAGTTCGCGCCTGTAACCCCTATGGGTGGAGCGGGCTGACTCAAGAGCCTTAGGACCGTGGGCTCTGAGGCAGTTAGAGCACACACCTATGAAACTACTCACAGTCTTAGACCTAGTACCGCATATCCCACACACCCCCACAACCCACACCTAAGGAGCCCTAGGTTAGGTAGCTAATATTGTGAGAAAGTGCATGACCGCGGTAGGGCTGCTACCATTTTCTCCCACACGGTCTCCAACTGGTGCAGTTCTACCCCTGGAGGGACAGAACCCCGGAGCTAAGTAAGCTACGTACCACGTCCCCCCTCTCAAGCCAGTCCACGAACACCCTACACTCCCTAACTCCCTGAAGCACCTCGATGACCTCCTTCGAAACATCCTCAGGTCTCCTACCGCTAGCGTCGATCTCGCAAACCTTACTTCGCGGGTGCTCGGCTAGGGCGTTAGCTGTACACACCCCTATCAGCTCTGCCTCGACGTTGTCCAGTACCTTAGCCGGGGGCCAACCCCTCCTCCTAAGTCTTTCGAGAAGCTCGAGGGGGTTCAGCCTTATTACGAAGAGCTTCTCCAGGATATCGTCATCCACTATCTCACTGTAGTGTCCAACAACTATAACCACACCCTTCTTCATAGCCAAGGTCCTTATGTACTCCTTCACGCGGGGCTCGTCTATAACGTAGCTAAGGGTCTCACTATCGTAACCTACGTAGAGACGCTCCTTGAGGACTACCTCGCTGAGCTCAATAACCTCCGCGCCGAGAGCTTCGGCTAGGCGTCTCGCTATCAGAGACTTACCAACACCTGGGGTACCGCTAATAGCTATTACCCTAGCGGGAACCCCCCCGCTCAAACCCCTCTCAAACCTCGCTGACTACGATCTACCAGAGCCTTAAGTTCTTAACTCGTCCCAGTAGCTAGACCCCGAGCACCCGCCCCGGAGCGACTCCGTCAGCAAACTCCCTCCGGGGTCTAAGCAACGTGATGCAGTTCCATATTTTAATTCTAGGCTCTCCAAGTCTGGGGGTACTGCTGAGGAGGCTCCCACGTCACCCCGTGGAGGATATCAGGGGTAAGCTTAGTAGGTCTCTCGCTGGCAAGTCCATAGCCCTGGGGGTGACCTCGTCAGTATCCATGTACAGAAGCCTGGACCTAGCTAGGGAGCTCATAAGGTTGGGGGCCGATGTCCGCGTAGTAATGAGTCCCGAGGCCGCTAGGTACATACACCCGCGGCTCTTCGAGTGGGCTACAGGTAACGACGTCTTCGTGAGGTTCTCAGGTGAGGTAGGACATATAGCTCTAGCCGAACTCTGCGATGCCTACGTAATCGCCCCGGCAACGGCTAACACTATAGCTAAGATCGCGTACGGGATCTCAGACACGTCCGTAACGGTACTAGCACAGTCCTTCCTAGGTCTTGGGAAACCCGTAGTAATAGTCCCGGCAGCTCACTACAGCTTAATAAAGTCCCCACCGATTTCCGGGGCTTTGAAGAAGCTCGAGGACATGGGCGTCACCGTGGTGCCTCCGTATGTGGAGGAGGGTAGGGCTAAGTACCCACCTATCGAGGACATAGTCATAGCTACCGAGGCGTCGGCCCTGAGGGGTAAGGACCTTAAGGGTGCCCGCATCCTAGTTACGGCAGGTCCGACTAGGGAGTATATGGATAGGGTTAGGTACCTAACCAACGCTAGCTCCGGTAAGATGGGCGTGGCCATAGCTAGGGAGGCTTACTTCAGGGGTGCTGAGGTAACCCTAGTCCACGGACCGCTGAGCGTAGAGGTACCCTACTACGTAAGGTCGGTAGCTGTCGTATCGACCAGGGAGATGTTGGAGGCCGTACTAGCGGAGCTCTCGAGGGGTAGTTACGACGCGGTCATCCTAGCGGCAGCCCCCGTAGACTTCGGGTTCCCGCACACCTTCGAAGGGAAGGTAAGCAGCGATGTTGAGGATCTTAAGGTAACCCTAGTCCCTACGCCCAAGATATCACTGGAGGTCAGGTCCGTGTTCAAGGGTCTCCTAGTAGGTTTCGCGGCGGAGTTCGCACGCGGAGACTCTAGCGAGCTGATCTCGAAGGCCCGGGACAAGCTAGTAAAGAGGGGCTTCGACATCATCGTAGCCAACGACATAAGCAGACCCGATATAGGCTTCTCATCCGAGTATAACGAGGTTGCTATAATCGATAGCTCAGGTACCGTGGAGTTGGTTAGTAAGACGCGGAAGGTTGAAGTAGCGAGGAGGGTACTCGACTACGTGGTGAAGTACCTTAGAGAAAGGAGACGGGGTTGACCCTATTAGAGGTCCCCCTTAACGTAAGCGGTTTCTGGATCCCGGTTAGAGGTACTTCATACCTCGATACTGGTTCTCTGGGTGCTAGCCTAACCCTCTACCCTCCGGCGCTCTTCAGGATATCCAGGGGCAGTGGGCCGCCATCGATTAACGGGGTGTACCTAGAGAGCTACCACGAGGTCTCGGAGTACCTTATGAGACGTGGAATCACGCTATACGGTAGTTCGCCAATACCTCTCGGTGCCGGTTCAGCTATTAGCGGGGCTTTAGCCATAGCCCTAGCCTACGCATACCTAAGTTTAACTGAGGGGTCGGACCCCGACATGAGTAAAGTGGGTCTGCTAGCCCATAGGATAGAGCTCGATACCGGTGGAGGCTTGGGTGACGTCATCTGCCAGCTTACCGGTGGAGGCCTCGTCCTTAGGCGAAGGCCGGGCCCTCCAGGCTATGGTGAGGCAGTAAGGGTGCCGATAGAGGAGGATGTGGAGGTCTCAATAGGGTTGCTGAGTAGGAGGATTACAACTAGGGAGATGCTAGAGAAGTACTGGGATACCTTCATAGATGCCGGCCGTAGGGCGTTTTCAAGTTTTCTCTCGAGACCTAGCTTACGCACATTCCTAGAGGTCTCTAGGAGGTTCTCAGCTAAGGTGGGTTTTTTAACACCGGAGCTAGCCTCGAAGTTAGATAAAGTACTGGCACCCCTCTCGGGGAGGGTACTGGGGTACTTTATCAAGAAGTCGCTGGTGGTGGTAGTCCACGAACCAGGCCTCGGCGAGCTCGTTAGAGACGCGTTAATGAGGGGGCTATGCTACTACGTAGCATCACCTCTTAGTCTAGCTAGGGAGGGGGTTAGACGGCATTAGTTGGCGCACTCATAATCTACAAACACTTACAGGGGGTGTACCCGGGGAATTGCACTAGTGCTGGAGGTTTCAGGAACGTACAGAGCTGCGGTGTTCAGTTTAAAAGCGCTGCACTAAAAGTATATACTGTGGGGGGCCCGTAGCTCAGCCAGGATAGAGCGCCGGCCTCCTAAAGGGTGCCTCCTTCGGTAACGCCGGGGAAGCCGGATGTCGGGGGTTCAAATCCCCTCGGGCCCGCCACAAATATCTCTGAATTAAGTCTCCTTGCCCACCGTTTTTTCTGATACCAGGATGGTGCGACCTAACTTGAGGCGTTGCGTTGACCTAAAGAAGTGGTGCGGGGGGTGGGATTTGAACCCACGCAGGCCTACGCCAGCGGGTCTCCACCCATTGCTGGAAGGTCTTGAGCCCGCCCCCTTTGGCCGAGCTCGGGCACCCCCGCCTGAGGTTAGTTCAGTATTAAGGTTTAAAAGTCTTAGAATCGGTAGCCGGTCTACTAGCTAGCGCGGGAGGTTAACGTACTTGAATACCCTGTACCTGGCTATGCCTCTGTTCCTTAAGACCTCTTCCCAGTTCTCACCTGGGTACGCAAAGACTGCGACTAGAGCTATGGGTGTGGAGCTGTTCTTCTTGACCAGCGCTATGGCGGCCTCGAGTAGCTCCCTATCGCGTAGCATTAGCGTTGCGAGCACTACGCGACCCCTCCTAGGTAGGCAGCTCTTGCTGATCGCTAGGAAGCCCAGGGATAGGGAGTTGTCCCTGTAGTACTCGACCAGGGCCTCACCTATGGAGACCAGCCTAGAGGTTACACACACGTCGCTCCTAGCCCAGTGAGCTATAACCGCACCGAGAACCCCGGACTCCTCCGGAAAGGCTAGAACAGCATCGAACTCCACCCCCTCCAGAGCCTCCATAGCTTCAAACGCTATTAGGTCTAGGAACCCTATGTTCTTGACCACTTCCCATATATCGCTTATGCTGTTGATCTTCTCGAAATTCCTCTCCAAGGCGTTCTCGATCAGTCTCTTCTCTCTAATTAATCGAAGAATTCTCCTAGCAGTCCCCTCCTCGGGGGTTGTTAAGAAGTTGGTGTACCTCCAGAGCACTTGGTAGGGTAGACCCAGCATCTCCTCAAGCTCCTTGAACGTGTAGAACTCCTTTAAAGCGGAGAGGAGTTTCATAGTTAGAACTTTAATGTCCCTCCTCAGTATCTGAGGTTCCCCTACCTCGCTCACTCCTACCTCAGCACCCTACTGAGGTAGACCGCGGGGAGCTTTTTATACACTACCGAGGTCCCTTCCACGTGTTCTGATAGAAGGAGTTAGCTAGGTAGAGCCTAGACTAGCCTTAAGGGCTGTTAGGAACTCGAGGAGTCTATCCCTAGTCTGGTAAATGCTGTCGGTAGCCAGGCTGGCTGCGACCTTCCTGGAGAGCCTATCCACGTCACCAGTTCTCCTAGCCTTCTCTACCTCCCCCAGGAGCTCTTCGGGTAACTTAAATCTCTCGAGTAGACTCACTAAAGTACCCGCCTCTAGAGCTCTAGCAAGGTGTTCCCTGAGCTCGGAGTACAGGTTGCACAACTGCCTTCCGACCTCCCTAAGGTCTCTGTAGTCCACTAGTAGGTTGACCGCCTCGTTGGCGAAGCCGTAGGATGCTAGTATAAGCAGGGACTTAGGGCTGGAGCTGAACCTTACAGCTACGGCATCCTCGTACAGCCTAGACCCGACCTCTACGGTGTAGGGTCTGAACGGATCCTGGTCGGAGTACCTGATAAACCTAGACCTGACGTAGAGGTCTTTGGACCAGGTGTTTATGTACCTCTCCAGCTCTTCAGATGTAGCTATGGAGACCTCCTCGATGGGAACGTGGGGTACCTTAACTATCTCCGACGATTCTCGCACGGTTAGTAGAAGCCCGTCATACCTTCTAGCGTTAAGTAGGTAGAGTTTGAACTCCTCATACCTGTAGAGCTCGACGTTAGGTCTAAGTATAGCTGGTTCGGGGGCCTCTAGAACGAATGTGAAGGTCCAGCCCTCGTATCCTCTAAGCTTATCGTATATACCCTCACTCTCAGCTATGAAGTCAGCTACCTTTACGTAGGGGTTTATAATCTCCTCCAGTCCTCCAGTAACAAGCCTACTCCCAACGTACCTCATGTTGTGAAGTACGTAGCGTGTGGCGGGGATCCACCT
>Ga0326760_1001527_pt1 | contig 10304 bp, 16 predicted proteins | sample GCREP_S_FD_207668 | JGI IMG/M metagenome (GOLD analysis project Ga0326760, IMG submission 207668) | Hot spring sediment microbial communities from Geyser Creek Basin, Yellowstone National Park, WY, United States - GCR.EP_S | ecosystem: Environmental > Aquatic > Thermal springs > Near-boiling...
GCAGGGTGCCGTTTAGAGCAAGACTTCTAAAGCTCTTAGCTACCTGCTCATGCCTAGACCTAAAGTCTTCGTGTGGACTGACTATAAGAAACGACTTGTGGGGAGGGTCATGTAGAAGTGCAGCGGTTTTCAACGTTAAGAGGCTCTTCAAATCCAAGTCTCTGCACCGCCACAGCAGTAGAAGTCGTTGCTTTTGAAAATAAACCTTCTTGAGCAACAGATACTCACGCCAATTGATAGACTTATATTCTCAGCCCATTGAGTGTAAAAGATGTGGGTGTGAGAGCTTTGTATAGTTCAACCACGCTCATATTCCTAAAAGCCTTGACACCTGTACACGTTGGTACTGGTCGTGAGGAAGCTTTTCACGTTGATCTCCCTGTACAAAGAGATGAATTTGGCTTTCCAACAATATGGGCTAGTAGCTTGAAGGGCGCGATAAAGGCTAATATTAGGGATGAAAAGATCAAGATTGGTAATGAAGAGATTAGTTTTAGAAAACTCCTGGGTTCGGATCCGGGAGAGCTTGAGACAACGCCTTCACACATAGCCTTCCTCGATGCTAAACTTCTTCTGATTCCAGCTAGATCCCTAGATAATGTGTGGATATATGTAACTACACTGCATCTCCTAGAATATTTAAATACTTACCTAAGTGTATACAACGAGATTACAGGCTCCAATCTATCACTAGACCTCTCACACATAATCAACTACGCCTCTCAGGGAACAGCAATCACATCAAGGGTTTCTGAGAAGACCGCGCCTGGCAGTAACGTGAAGATTATTGTTAATGAGACTGAGATTCAAGCTGTTTACGACCCCGATATAGTGAAGAAGATTAGGCTCGACGCTGTTCTGCAGGGAATTGCAAGAGATGTTCTAGATGATGTTGCTAGCCATGGAATTGTCATAGTGCCTGACAAGGATAACAGGGGTTTAGCGATAATTAGGAGGAGCATGATGATGCAGTACAGGGTTAGGCTAAAGAGAGAAACTAAAACTGTTGAGACTGGTCCCTGGAGTGAGGAGTACCTACCGCTAAAAACAGTTCTTGTAAGCATAGCACTGTGTCGCGATGCTCAGGGCAAGAGCGGTGAGAAGATGCCTGCTGAGGACCTCTGCAAGAAGCTTAGGGATGTGTTTAGCAACAAGAGTATTTATGTAGGTGGGAAGGAGACTATTGGTAGAGGACTGGTAAAGATCTACATGAGGTAGGGGTAGATGATCGAGATTGTGAAAGACGTTGTTGAATGCATAGAGCTTGTAGCAGACCTCAGTAAAGTAGAGGACGGTTCTGAGATAGCTAGCGGATTTAGGGCTAGAGCAAGAAGCATTCCATCAGTGCTATTCACTAATGGCTTCACATACACAATAACACTTCTAGCAGCTAGAAGCAGTAGGAGCCTTATAGAGCTTGGGTTTAGAGATAGTTGCAAAGCAATGGTGGATGAAGCTGTAAAGATGTTTAATGAGAGAAGAGCTGATGAAGAGGAGACGAGCTACGGACTTTACGGAGCACTACTAGTATACCTACTAAGAAGGATGGGAGCAATAAAAGCATTAAACTTTAAGGAACTGGTAACAGAGTCCATAGGCAACACAGCCCTAGATCTCAAGGCGTGGCAAGTTGTTGAATGGGTAAAGAGGTTTGCAGAAGCGTATATAGAGAAGAAGAAGTAGAGCAAGATAGCCGCATCGGATGAATCATTTTATTGATTGTAACTCCTTTAAGCACTTCTCATCATTTTCTTCTATGCACAACTTCATGAAGTGTCTCAGGCATTTATCGTAGTTCTGCCTTGAGTCGATGCTCAACAACTCTAAGCCTCCTATCCTCAGCTTCGGGGCATTACCAATAATCTCCCTAACCTTAACAGCTAGTACTGTATCAATGTAATGCTGCTCAGGCACTATGGTGAATTTCTGTTGAGTCATTAGAGCTACGAATAGCGGTGTGAGGAGGTGTTGAAGAATGTTAATAGCCTCTCTAGCTCTAGATGCATTTACGAGGATGCCAAATAGGCATTCAGGTGCGTAAGTTATAGGCGTTACTCCATGTGGTGGTAGTATGGGGTGTGGTGACAATAGAGCTACTATAACATCTTTAGTAAGTATAGGCTCTAACTCCTTGACAAGGTCACGGCTTAACAGATTCCTAACAACGCAGACAGAGTCACACTCTCTCCAACCCTCTTCCTCATTAGAGTAGCAACACTCCCTAGGTTGAAGAGCTATAGCACCATAAACAGCTCTCTCACCATTAACTAGCGCCTCTAGCTCCATATCACCCCAGCACACAAACCCTGACATAATCTTCTCAACATCTTCACATTTTAGGTTATCACCAATTATGAGAGGCACGATTTCATCCTCAAAACCTAATCATTTGGAAGAATTGAGAGATCTAAGCTATCTAAAGATGTGAGCTTTACCTCTACACTAGGTCTGCGATTCTTAGCAATACCCTCAACCCTCTTCAATATATCACGCCGTGAAAACACCACTACGTGGTTTATCACTATACAGTAGTCACTACAACAATTATACTCAAACTTCTCTTCAATTCCGCTTAAAGATTCTCAACATTTTTATTGCTCTTCATTTTCAGCTTTAGTTCAACAGCGTCGCACCTCCTCTTCCTAGCATCAATGAGTAAGACATCGTAAGATCCTTGTTTTGCGCCATAGCAATAGGGTAGAGCATTACAAGGACTGCGACTTGAGTCACATACGCAGATATACACATTTCTAAGTCTTGGTGCAAAGCCTTTCCTTCTCTGTAGGTAGTTTATGAATGTCGCTTCCTGCTCATAACCTCTACATAATTCAACATTATCAGGATTTGCACTAAGTAACTGGATAGAGTTACAGGGATTGGTCATAGTGATAAGGCCTCTAGTTCCTTCTTAAAGAGCTCGATATTGGTGAGATCCTCAAGTTTTGAAAGCCTTGCAATGTTGTTGCGTTGCACATAGTATATGCTCCACCCCTTTGCAATTCCCCACCTAAGCAATAACCCGTTATGCGTCTCTATAACAATTACCTTATCCTTATACACATCATTTATGAAGTCTAGTAGTGCCCTCACGAGGTCTAGGTGTAACGCTGATTCAAATCCCTCAATAAGCACGACATCGTGAGATTCTAAGGCATAGATGGTTGCTATAGCCTTCTTAATACCATACAGAAGCAGTGCTATGTCGCGCCACTCATGCTTACCATCATCAAATTCTCTGAAGTAGTCCCCATAAAACCTCTCTATATCAAGCTCTGTGTAGTAATCATGCAGAAACCTTTCAATCTTTTCAATAAGCATGTTTGTGGGAGGAGTACCATAGCTTGGTACAGTTCTCAGAGACTCAATTTCGTGCACAACATCTATACATCTACCAGGCACTACATTAGAATACATGCAATCACCGAAAATCCTACTGACACTGTATCTACGACTCCATACAGCTTCTTCCACTTTAAAGTTAATGGCATCGGAGACAAGCTTAGCGCAGTTATTACCTTCGCAAAGCTCGACATCCGCATATCCAAATAGCCTTGCATAGCTACCTACGCTACGAACCTCAAAAACAAGATTATCCCTCACACCCTCAGACGAGAGCAGGTATGCCAGAGCCCTTATAATAAATGACTTACTAGCAGCATTAGGACCGTTAAAGTATAGTCCTATCAATATTAAGCTCCGCGGGCCTCTCCAACCTAATAGGACCCAAAGCCCTAACCCTAAGAACAAGTAACACAAAAGCAATACATGTTATTCAAACCTAAAAGTATTCTTAGCATAGTTAAACCTGGCGTAAAACTAAAAACATATTCAACTCCATATCTGTGTACACCTCAAGAAATACATTCTCCAGGAACCCTCAAACCATTGCAAAATACTTACTCTTCTTAGAGAATATTCGTGTGATACCTTATAAACTGAATCCAATAAATGGAATTGAAAGAATAAGGTATGGTCTTAGTAGATTTGGTGTAGGATTGTGAGGTGTGATGTGAGTTAGGTTTTTATTTATGTTGCGTTGATTTTTTTATTGTGAGCTGGGTTTTGCGGTGTTGGGTATGGGTTTTGCTGGCTCTAGATATGTTTTTGGTGGTAGTTTGGCTACGCCTATGATTGTTGGTTGGTTTGAGACTGGCCAGCTCGACCCTCTTGGTGTTAGGGCTACTGAGGTTAAGGGCTTGTGGAGGTGGTGGGCTAGGGCTTTTGTTGCTGGAGCTATGTATGATTTGGGTCTTTTGGAGGGTGATTCGAGGGGTGATGCTGTTCTAAGGCCTTCTAAAAGCGATGTTAGGAGGATTAACTATGTTGTTGGAGGTGTTATGGGTCTTGGCATGGCTGGTGATGGTGGTGCTGAGGCCTCGAGGTTCACTGTATATACTGAGCTTATTGGTTCACCTCCTCAACCAAGATGCATAGATTTGAAGAGGGTTAGGAAAGCTAAGCGAGTTGCTAAACCAAAAGGTGAGTACAATTATTCAGCTAGTGATTTGCAGAGGATTAGGCTTCTGTCCATTGATAAAGAAAGGATTTGCTACTATGAACCTGATGAACCTGGTACAAGGAGGTTTAATATTGTTGTTGAGAAGAGGAGGAGCAGTGATCAGTATGCGGAACTAGTTGCTCTGAAGATTCTTGTAGTCGCTCTTCAACTCTCTGGCATTGGTAATGGTGGTAGGAGAGGCCTTGGATCCCTCAATGTATCTCTACCATCTGACCTGAAGTACGAAGGCCTTGAGCAACTTATTAGCGATGCCTATGAGTCTACGCTTGATGTTGTTAAGAGGGTTGTGTCTAGGGAGAGGTGGGGTATTCAGAGAAGAGCTGATGCACCTCCACTACCACTTGTTTCTAGGGGTAGATTTGGGGGCTTGCCGATAACTAGGATCATGGTTGCTAGAGCTAGGGACTTTTCCCAAATCCACAACTTCTTTGTTAGGTCTGAGAGGTGCAGAGTCTTAACAGGCTCATCGAGACGTAATGATGATTTAAGGAATAATCTTAATGCATGGGTTCTGGGGCTTCCCAGACATATTAAACGTAAGAAGCAGCGTGAAGAGTATGAGTATATAGGATACAAAATAGCTTCTGAAAGGATTAGCAGAAGGGCTTCACCAATACTAGTAGCTTATCACACAAAGGATAATAGCCTTGGTGAAGGGGCATTCATATCAATTCTCTTCTCAGCTGATTGGCCAAAGGAGATTGAGTGGTTTGGTGCTGGTGCTCAAACCATTAACGTTGACCTGGACAGGCTTTACAATGCATATAAAGTTGCTGTAAATGAGCTTCAGTCATATCTCCAGAAGGTGGGTGCTCAGATTACTTATGTATGGCCCTAGAGGTGGTTTTGCGTGAGCCGTGAGAAAAAGGATTTCAGGACCTGTATAGAGGAAGAACTCGGAGACTTAGTCAGCAGAAACGCCTTATCTGCGTTGATAAGGGCGTTTACGTTGTGTTACAGCCTCTATCAGGAGGGTAAAGAGGACATAAGCTACATACCGGAGTTCAGTAGGGTGGCGTCAAAGAGGCTTAGCGAGAGCTTCTCATGCGGCAAGGCAAGGCCCCTGCTTGAGGAAGCAGATAGGCACCTTAAGTCGCTGTTCAACGAGCTTAGCAATGCATTTGACGCTGTATTCGCTGTAAACATGACCCTCACGTCAAGACTGACGGTGTATACTAGGAATCCGTTCATGCCCCTGGAGATAGCCATTTCCTGGGACCCCGTACTGAACCTACCCTACATACCATCGAGTAGCCTAAAGGGTACTGTAAGGGCTTGGCTAGAGGTAAACAATGTTAGGAGAATTGATGGTGTAGACATAGACGATGTCTTTGGTAGAGCTGGTGAGAAAGAGGCTCATATATCCCTAGCAGTATTTACAGATGCATACCCAGTAAGCTGTGTAAACAAGCTGATTGAACCCGATGTCATATCCCCACACTACAAAGGTGAGGATATAGCAGAGGTAGATGTCAACCCAGTGCCACTAGTATTTCCAACAATTGCCCCTGGAACAACAATGAGATTTCTGCTAGCACTAAGATACAAACTGGAAGGTAGGCAGCCACTCGATCCGCAGAAAGCTATTAGCATAACTCAGCACGTGGTTAAAGCTCTTGAAGGCGGTGTAGGGGCAAAGACAAGCGTTGGATACGGGAGAGTGAAACCAGTAATAGCAGAGTCGAAAACTAAGGCGTAATGCGTTACCCAGCCCTATACTAATACACTTAACATCCTAATTAACACTATGCAAGCTCAGAACACCCTCACAGACCAACCTCCTCTACCCCTCCAGGGACTCCGAGATTTGCGAACTCGCGTTTCCAGTAGCTACTGACTTAACGCTAACTTTCTACTCCCTTTTGGGAGTTTCCCGTGTCTGCCCCTGCCGCCGGCACTCTAGCGCCATACTCTTTCACCTTTCTACTCCCTTTTGGGAGTTTCAGAGGGGAGGTTTGAGGCTACAGGTGACTATAAGGTCTTGGTGTATCCTTTCTACTCCCTTTTGGGAGTTTCTTCATGTCAACTGTGAAAGCCTCTGCGCTCCACATTGGCACGGTTACTTTCTACTCCCTTTTGGGAGTTTCTTCCAATCAAAGGTGTATAAGTGGTTTTGCAACAATTTCACTAACATCTTTCTACTCCCTTTTGGGAGTTTCTTGATATTATAACATTAAGTGATGTTGAAGACAATTGCACACTTTCTACTCCCTTTTGGGAGTTTCAACTGTCCATTGTGTCCATCGCTTATGACTGCTCTGATTGTGGCATGTCTTTCTACTCCCTTTTGGGAGTTTCAGTTCATAGCGTTCATAGCGGACAAGCAGAGGAAGGAGAGCGCTTTCTACTCCCTTTTGGGAGTTTCTGAATTAGCTGGTAAGATTGCTGACTTCATGCCAAAATTCACAAAGCTTTCTACTCCCTTTTGGGAGTTTCAGGCCCCGCTTTAAGCAATGCGGTGAGCGAGGTTAAGAAGTACTTCGACCTTTCTACTCCCTTTTGGGAGTTTCATAAAGTAATTTACTATACTGGTGTGTACTTTGATTCTGACTACCTCCTTTCTACTCCCTTTTGGGAGTTTCGCTAATAGCCTCCGTTAAGGCGTCCAGCTCAACCCCTGTTCTTTCTACTCCCTTTTGGGAGTTTCCTGGAGAGGCTTCTCAACAGCTGTTTGATGCGCTATACTAAAACCTTTCTACTCCCTTTTGGGAGTTTCACCATATAAAATTTACTTAGATAGTGGCTGTCCAAGTGGTGATCTTTCTACTCCCTTTTGGGAGTTTCTTTGGTCTTTCAATTCCTCAACCTCCTTGTCAATATACTTAGTCCTTTCTACTCCCTTTTGGGAGTTTCCTCAAGCTCCTCTGCATATGTCTACATCTACAGGCTCAGCCTTTCTACTCCCTTTTGGGAGTTTCTGAGAAGTACTTTGGGATAAGGCTACCGCTGAAAGTAGCTCTTTCTACTCCCTTTTGGGAGTTTCGCTTGTCAGCACACATAGCCAACAAGCACAGCGGTCTAGACCCCCCTTTCTACTCCCTTTTGGGAGTTTCTTTATCTCACCTAATTCCCGAGAAAACAGAGAATGAAAAACCACTTTCTACTCCCTTTTGGGAGTTTCACTTCTTCAGGCGGGTTCCACAGCTTAAACGCTCTTAAAACCCTCTTTCTACTCCCTTTTGGGAGTTTCCTGAATATTGGTGGTGTCACAGGCAAGCGCATACCTGATTTGAACGAGACTTTCTACTCCCTTTTGGGAGTTTCGTGAGCTTGTGGTGAAGTGGTGCAAGGAGAAGAGATATAAGCTTGTAGCTTTCTACTCCCTTTTGGGAGTTTCCAGTTGAGGTTGTTTATGCCAATAGTACCACAGCTGTGACTAACGTCTTTCTACTCCCTTTTGGGAGTTTCTCCTTATACTCCTCAAACTCCAGCACAGTGAACCTGGAGATGAGCTCCCTCTTTCTACTCCCTTTTGGGAGTTTCCTGGGGATCCGTATGTGTGTTGCCACGCCAGGAACAGAAATGCGCTTTCTACTCCATGTTGTGCCTCTTCCTCATTGTCCACTCACAAATCTGTTGCAGGAACAGAAATGCGCTTTCTACTCCCTTTTGGGAGTTTCAGACGGAGTATTAGTTTCTCTGCGGTTGTCTCTACTTCTAATATGTTTCTTTCTACTCCCTTTTGGGAGTTTCTTGATGAGTGGATTCAGTACATGCAGAAAGTTTATGGTGATGAGCTTTCTACTCCCTTTTGGGAGTTTCTAGTGTCGAGCGGAACAGTCGCTGTACCGTTCTTCAACCTCGTCTTTCTACTCCCTTTTGGGAGTTTCAGATACATATGTTTGGGGTTACAGCCAGGGCGTGGAAAGGCATATCACTTTCTACTCCCTTTTGGGAGTTTCCAATATTCATTAAAGCAGGCGGTACGAATTTCTTATACCTCTCAATGCTTTCTACTCCCTTTTGGGAGTTTCGCCCCCGAGGATGTTTGGAGGGGTGAGGGGTGAGGATGGGAGTGGGGTAGTCTTTCTACTCCCTTTTGGGAGTTTCCTCCCACTTATCTCTGCACAGCTCAATGGACCTGGATATTATGTGCTCACTTTCTACTCCCTTTTGGGAGTTTCCATACACAGTTGTTCTAAAAGCGTATGAGCACGCCCATAAGGATACTTTCTACTCCCTTTTGGGAGTTTCGGGTGAGGGGGACGAGGATGTTCCTGAGCCTGTTGAGGAAGTGGACAGCTTTCTACTCCCTTTTGGGAGTTTCAGGAGGGAGGTTTCTGACATTGTTAAAGAGATTGACAGGTTCATAGAACTTTCTACTCCCTTTTGGGAGTTTCGTGGGGGATGTTTAGAGGGTGTGGCTGAGGATGGGGATGTCTAGACTTTCTACTCCCTTTTGGGAGTTTCGCGGCTCCAACGCCCTTGACGTGCTGGAGGTACTGCAGATACAGCCTTTCTACTCCCTTTTGGGAGTTTCGCATAGCGGGCTCTGGAGCCATTTCTTGAATGTGTTGCTCTTCTCTTTCTACTCCCTTTTGGGAGTTTCGGGAGTTTGTTGAGAAGAGGTTTCTGGACTTCGTAGATATCATGGATCAGCTTTCTACTCCCTTTTGGGAGTTTCCACCGGCTTTCCCGGGTCGTGCACTACGCTGGCTGATGCGTCTTTCTACTCCCTTTTGGGAGTTTCTGCAAGTCTCACCAAACCCAAGTTCAGGTTCAAATTCAGCAAGATGCTTTCTACTCCCTTTTGGGAGTTTCGAGTGTCTCCCCGTCCACTGTCACCTGTATTAGCGCTGGGACCTCCTTTCTACTCCCTTTTGGGAGTTTCGGAAGCAAAAAATAGAAAAGATTTACTTTAGTATGTCTTTGATGTTCTTTCTACTCCCTTTTGGGAGTTTCATGAACAGCATAGAGCTGTTAGCAGAGCTTTCAGGAACCTCGAAGTCTGCTTTCTACTCCCTTTTGGGAGTTTCTATACTATCAAGGATTAGGTACGTCAGGGCGGGGGACGTTATACTTTCTACTCCCTTTTGGGAGTTTCCACAAGTCAAATGTTCTAACAGCAATGCCGTTCTTGTCCCTCACTTTCTACTCCCTTTTGGGAGTTTCAAGTTAGTGGCTTAGAGCGATGACCCTCCTCTGCGAGGGGAGGTAGTCTTTCTACTCCCTTTTGGGAGTTTCCATTCACAATCCAAAAACATATTAACTCTCTAAAAATATTTGCAAAGCTTTCTACTCCCTTTTGGGAGTTTCACGTGTCTAAAAAAGTTAAAAAACCTTACGCACACAGGCTGGCACCTTTCTACTCCCTTTTGGGAGTTTCCTCACAGATAACCTGATTGTCTTCAGTTCTGCACACTATGCTCACTTTCTACTCCCTTTTGGGAGTTTCTGCATCCACTAGCCTATTGATTTGTCTATATGCCCTTCTAATTCTTTCACTTTCTACTCCCTTTTGGGAGTTTCTCGGCTGTGCCGAGGATATTTAAGGCAGGAACGGTGTGGCTAGCAGCTTTCTACTCCCTTTTGGGAGTTTCTGTGTGGGCTTTTCTCATACCCATAGCAGTTGGCACAGCTGTGAACACACTTTCTACTCCCTTTTGGGAGTTTCTAAAGTGCTAAAAAGTTTTTAACCTCTTAGCACAAATCTGCTATCTTTCTACTCCCTTTTGGGAGTTTCTGGTTTGTGTGCTATTTGAGATTTTCTTAAGCTTATCTTTAAAAGTCTTTATGAAGTTAATCAGAACATTCGTAATTTCTTCAGAGTGCTTTGCATTGACGT
>Ga0326760_1001528_pt1 | contig 10303 bp, 11 predicted proteins | sample GCREP_S_FD_207668 | JGI IMG/M metagenome (GOLD analysis project Ga0326760, IMG submission 207668) | Hot spring sediment microbial communities from Geyser Creek Basin, Yellowstone National Park, WY, United States - GCR.EP_S | ecosystem: Environmental > Aquatic > Thermal springs > Near-boiling...
GAAGAGGATCTAAGTTGGGGCAGGCCCCCCAGCCCTCTCCAACTCGCCTCCAATCTTCCTAATCTCGTCCGCGAGGGCCCTAACTCTCTTCGCAAGCTCTTGCATCCACTTAGGAGCTACCTCCACGAACAGCCCATTTAGCCTCTCGTAGACCTTTGCGTAGACCTCGTCTACGTTCTCCCTAGAGGCCCTCTTTCCCACCTCCACGACTAAGAAGCCGTCTGCTACTGCCTCTTTCTCAGCAGAGTCTGTGAAAGTAGGGGCTACTATCCTTAAGTGGGGTATTAGGGGTATCTGGAACAACCTTCCGAGCTCCTCCCTGACAACCTCCACCTCGACTGGGTGGTCCCAGTTCTTGCAAGAGGCGTAGGCGATTACCTTGACGTCTTTGACCACCTTCTCACTCCACACGTCAACCTCAACCTCCGTGCCAGTTCGAGGGCTCCTAACCCTCTTGTCCACCTCTACTGAGAAGCCGAAGGTTTCGAGGGCTCTTACCACCACTCCTTCCAGCACGTCCTTAGCGCAATTGATCCACTTGACAACATTAGCGGGCACTCTAGTAACGGCCACCTCTTCCGCACTTGGAGGGGCGATGGGTGGTTTAACTCAGAAGCTCCTTGAGAGTATCTCTAGAAGTTCTTTATGAACTTCACCCTTGTACGTGTTCAAGGCGAGTACGATCTCTCTTTCCTTTATGAAGAGCCAGAGAGCTCCTCCATGGCGTTCTTCGAGGTATTAAGGATTTGTTCTAAAAGGATCCCCTGTATGACGACGACCTTTACTGTTTTCCGGTTCGTAGGAGATGTAGGGCTCTTTAGGCCAAGGGTAAAAGAGGACATTTATGGGCTTTGCCGGGGACTTGATAAGTGCAACGAGGTTTTCAGAGCGGCTCACCTTATACTCGATTTCCTTAAACGGCTCGACGAAAGGAGCTATCAGTTGCTCTAAGGCCTCGAGGTACAGGGATCTCAAGGCCTCCTTGACGTAATCGTAGGCTAGAGGATTGACGAAGCCCTTGCTAATTAAGCCGTGCATTTCAGCCTCGCTACGAAGGATCTCATAAGGCTTGCCGAAGAAGCTCTTCAAGAACCACGACCATGGCTGCTCAACGTTGGAGAGAGCAGCATCTATTACCGATAGCTTGAGGAGATCCGGGCTCAAACAAGTGGACGGAGTAAAGCGCGCCTTCAAAGAAGAAGGAGGGCCGTGATAAGGTATGAGAGCTTGGCTATAATGTTCTAAGCAGTAGTGATACTCATGCATGGTGATACATGAGTTTTAAGCCTCTTCAAGGTTAAAGAGAAAGGTTCACACAAAATGACGTATTAAATATAAATATACTACGTACGTGATACATGCCAAGATAAAGATCTTGATGATGTGTTTCTCCATTCCACCGATGGCGCGGAATCCAAAGAGTGGCATGTAAATGCGGTACTGAAGGAACTTCGAGAGCTGAGCACCAAGCACTACGCAAGTTATTCCCAAGATGGGAGAGAGACCAGCTACTAGTACAGAGCGGGCTATCGTAGGCCCTATGAGGACCCACAAGGTAGAGGGTTCAGGTGAAAGCATGCTTACAACGAAAGCGAATAGGAAGAGAGATATTGGTGAGAGCGGAATTAGCGCATAGGCGATTTGATCGTGCAAACCGATCCAGCTCGCTATTGAGGAAATGCCAGCTATGAAGAACATCGGCACAAGAATAAATGCTCCAAATCTAGCAGTCTCCCTGACCTTGTATGTGTACTCTATGGGCGTTACGTTTAACAGCATGCCTAAAATTATGGAGATGAATAGGGCCCACCTCAACGTCAAGAATCCCTTTAATACTGGATTCACGATGATGGCGTATAGCCCTGCTATTACGGCGACAAGCGTTATAATACGGCTATTTTCAAGCTTGTGAGCCAGCTTCCATTCCTCTCGGGGAGGTGGCTTGTAGTAAATTATGCGCGTAGGCTTCTCGAGCTCCTCCTCTGGTATGACTGTGACTCCCACTCCCTAGGCCTCATGGCGTATAACGCTATTGGGACGAGTGCGATGAGCACGAGGCTGAGGATAATATTCGAGGGGGAGAAGACCGTGCGAGCTATGTGAATCGGCACGATCTCTTTAGTTATACCAATATGTGGAATTGTATCCGCCACGTAAAGTTGGACTGGAGAGAAAATCCCCAAGAAGCCCACAACTGAGCCTGAGTAAGCGCATGCAAGTAGGAATGGGTAATCGAGCTTTACCCCTCTCTTCAAGTTCTCTCTTGCGATCTCCCTCGCGAGTAGAAGGGCGAAGTACGTCCCAAATATCCAGTTGACCCAACTCAAGATAGTTGATGAGAAAGCAATTAACAGAGTGGCCGAGCGCAAGGTGCGAGCGCGTTTTGCGATTTTCTGAATCGCGGCTCCTACATAAGGGGACTCTACTATGGTAGCCCACGCTAGCCATAATAGAGTAGCGGCCATTGTGAACTCCAAAACGCTAAAGCACCCGTAAAGCCATTTAATGCAGATATCGGTAAAGCTACGGCCGTAGATGAGAGCGACGACGAAGATTATGCATGTCAGGATAATTGCGATCTCAAAGACTCCCACTGTATAGCTCGGTATGATTTTCTCAAGCTTAGCCTTCTCCGCCTTCGTTTTAGATAACCCCCGGTATGAGGAAGGGAGCTATTAAGATCCAGAGCGCAATTACGATTCCAGTCGTGATTAATACGACGGCGCAATATCCCATTATGTCACGTATTGATAGCCCGGCAATTCCGAGTATTGGCAAGGCCCAGAACGGCTGAATCATATTGGTCCACATGTCCCCCATGGCAAAGGTGGTTATAGTCGTTGGAGCGATGGGCGTGCCGATTATTTTGCTTGCCTCAACCATTATGTGGGCAGTAGCGGTCCACTGTCCACCACCTGATGGTACGAATATGTTGATTATCGAGGCTTGTATCCAGTTGAAGAGAGGCCATGTGTACCTAGTTGAAATGCTCGCAAAAGCCCATGCTATGACGGATGCTAATCCGCTAAAGACCATCAGGCCCATGATACCTCCGTAGAACTGGAACTGTAGGAATATCTGGCTAGCGGCCCTTAGGGATTCTTGAATGCCTCTCGCGAATCCCTTCAAACTTCTGTGAAAGATGAGCCCAAGCCCAAAGAGCGTGACGATAAAGGCGTGCAGATCCCAGCCCCTCCCCCGAGCGAATATGTCATAGAAGATCGCGAAGAGTATTACGAGCCCGATTAAAATGCTGAGAACTTCATCAGCTCTAGCGCTGAGCCTCTTAAGCTTTGGTAGTTGTGAGGGTTTCGGCGCCTCTTCCGCTCCTAACGACCTCTCCAGTACCTCAGCCGGGATGGCTATAATTCTCTCTGGGGACTTAGGAGTCATATAAATTATCGTGACTATCGTGACTATCGATAGGAGTATTAGAGGTATGTAGCTGTAGGGGTGAAAGAGGGTCTGAGAAGTAGGTATGATGCCTATCTCCTTCTCTAAGAAGTGCCCCTTAGTAGCGCACAGGAGTTGCGAGGCTCCGGATAGACCCAAGTGCCAAGGGAGTAGGCCTGCATAGGCTCCCGCGACGAGCAGTGGGTAGTGAACTCTCAACCCCTTCCTATAACATGCTATAGCAAGTTCTCTACAGAAGATCCCCGCAGCCGTCAACATCCCCCAATGGAAGTTCATCAACGCCGTGGCGACAGCCACGTTTAGTAGCTGGGCTTGGAAATGCGTCTTTGGGAGCTCCGCCACCTTCCTCAGCATGCGCCTAAATGCTGGAGAGAAGGCAATTATGGTACAAGTAATTAAACCATAGGAGGACTCCATGGAGAACCTCAGTATACCCCAGAACCTCTCGCCCCACGCACTAATCAGCTCATGAATGCCGCGGGGGGTGAGGATTAAGGCTAAGATGATAGTTATGAAGGTTAAGAGGAGGGCATAGATGAAAGCATCGGGAATAAAGCGTAGCGCAAAACGTGTGAATATATCGCCAATCCTCTCTAAGATACCGACTTTCTCCGTCTTACCCACGGGTATTATCTTTGATTTAGTAATTTAAAAGCTTTTCTCCTCAACCTTGTGATGCTGTCAACTTAGCATGCAGTAGGTTTACTAAGTTAAGTCTAAGGCTCAACTTGACGGTATCTACTTAGTTATTAACTTTTTAACTTTCGTTTATTATGTATGCATATCGCATGGTAGTGTCAATGTTATTGCTCAACACCATCACACGCGCAACAGAACTCTCAGAAGTCCTAAACATACTGGTCAGAGGACGCGTACATACAAGATTATTTAAAGATTAGTCGAGGCGGTTCTGTTAACTTGTGCGGTGGCATTGAGCAATAGCATGAACAACACCACTACCCAAGTTAACAGAACCATCGAGCTTCTCTAAGGTTGCGGGGGCCAGTATCAGGGATTAACAAGCGCAAGCACGTGGACGGAGAAGATTATTACAAAGTTTAGCAATGGCAGTAAAGTACTGAGCTGGGCATGGAGGAGGTTCTTAGGGGATGTCTGTTACTTAGGGGAAGCGTTACTACGTGCTCAGCATGCCTAAGCGTTAAGCTGAAGAATTGGAAATGGTAAGTGCGCAAACGACCTTACAAGTACGTAACACCAGAATCTCGCCGGAGTACACGTCGAGGTTCTTCAACTTTTTATCTCGGGAAGAAACTTGTAGCCATGAGGTACCCGACGCTCACAATTATGACCAGCCCAATGCAGTATGCGATAAGCAGGTTCAACATTTTGTACTGTTTCAACAGGCTGAACCTAGTATTTACTCCAATCGCCACGAATGTGAGGCCGAAGAACAGTACCCTAAACGGGTCGGTGCCGCGGCTGACTACTATCGGGACGACGGTTTTGGTTGCCACGTCTATGGGATTCTGCTGAGTAACGTAAGCAGTACCTGCTAGGTGTATGATTAAGAGAGAGACGGCCATCGATGTGAGGAGGTAGCCCAAGATGAACTTGGGGAATCTATACCAAAGCTCCATCGGGGAGGGCTTCTTCCTACTAGAAGTACCGCGCCTAACCTCTACGACAAACACCCATATCAGCGCCAGGGCGAAGGCTATGACCCCGATCCATATATCTATGAGGAGCTTCGTCATCACGCCTGTGCTGAGCGGTACATCGTTACCCACGCCGCGCGCCACGATTTCAGCTGACGCCGCAGCTGCTCCATCGGTCTTCACAGAAAGGGCCATCCAAGCGCCTGAGGCCTCGAGGCTTAGGGAATTAGCTTTGACCAAAGAGATGGCGATCCAAGGCTGTAGGACGAGCTGAATGGCGGAGAATATGAGGATCGCGGCCGAGACCATGGTTGCATATATGGCTGGAGCTCCTATGGCACTTGCTGCCGCTATCGCGGCCGAAACTCCACAGACCCCTATGCCAGCGGAAGCCACCATAGAGAGATCTGTATTCTTCGTGAACAACCTAAATATCGGGAAAGCCAAGAACATGAAGAGAGGGAGGCCAATTAACGCTATTGCGAGAGCAGGGCCCCCGTACCTGACCCAGTCCGTGAAAAGGACTTTTGAGCCAAGAAGGACCAATGCAATCCTAATGAACCACTCTCCCTTCGCTGAGCTCAAAAGCCACCGTGGTACTTTCGGCAAGTTGCCGATGAGCATGCCTACAACGAGTGCGAGGGTAAGCGCGAACTCTGTAGTCACGACATCGGCAATCGGTTTGTAACCTATTATGATGGCGCAGAGCCAGAATGCCCAGTAAAGCACGGAGAACCCTTTAGCCCATTCACCAAACGCTACACCTATGAGTTTGGCAGGCCCAGCAAGGAGCAACAAAAGAACGGCCCATGCAATTATTAAGTTCACCCAAGGCGAGCCGAAGACCAAGCTTTTATTAGGCACGTCCACAGGTGATGCCACGTCAATCCACTTAGTCCACGCAGGAACCCAGCCGAGAGCACCTCCATATGTGTAAAAGCCTAGAAGAGCGTAGGAGAAGAGTATCAGGCCTAGCCAAAGCGCCCACCAGTCCTCTTTTCTATATAGAACTGACCAATCGGTCCTCTTCTGTTGAACCATGCCTCCCTCCCAAGCCCATGTTTATACTAAGGTCATTCTTGTATTCTCCTTTTTAATATTCTTTTTTTCTTAATATATCTTTTTTCTTAATTTTTCTTAATATATCTTTCGCTATGCCTCGTGGCTTTGTAAACTTAAGCCTTAGCCGCAAGGCGGTCGGCGATGCTTAAGTTTACAAAGCCTCTGCCTCGTTTGCTAAAAGTCATTAAGGGCTGGTAGCTGAGGCTTTTTCTTCGACCATCTCTAATGTGCGTAGCTCGCTTTTCATCAACTCTGTACTTGTAATTAAGAGACGGCAACTCGAGCACGTCTTTTAAGGCCATTCAGGTGTAGCAACTTAAAGCTGTCGATTATAACATGCTTAAGTCTTAAGTTACTAAGTCTTCAGATCTCACAGAAAATTTTTTTTGCCGCAGAGACAAAAAGAAGAATCGAGGAGATATGGGAGTAGACTTTCCCGCTGAATCGCCTTATGGCTATGTTCGCAAAGCCCTAGAAGAAGGCTTGCTCGAGATTCCTGAGAGGTTTGATGCCATATGGATCGGTGGAGGAGCCGCTGGTAGGTTTGGTGCAGTGTTCCATAAGCAACTTGGATGCAAGCCTCTACTCATCGAAAGGAATTATTTAGGTGGTGAATGCCCTGTCTGCAGATGTGCGTTCGAGAACTTCATATTCGATGTGGCATCGATGCTCGAGCTCTTAAGGATGTACTCTGGAAAAGGGCCTTTCCCCGACTTCAAGTTGCCCGACAAGCTGAGCATGGCAAAGGCGTGTGAAGTGTACCGGAATGTTGGTAGAAAGGCCTTCACCGAGATAATGGAATTTCAGACGGTCATTCAACTGAGGACACCAGTCGTCTTCGGAGAGGTTATAGATGTTAGGAAGAGAGGCGGGTATTTCGAGGCGGATGTGAAGTGCATGGATGGAAAGACCAGGACATTTGAAGGAAGGAATGTAGTCATCGCCATGGGATCGCGGCCTGCAAAGCTAGGCGTCCCGGGCGAAGATCTAGAGGGGGTCATGACCTATAAGGATCACCCCGAGCTGACGAGGGATCCAGAGCACCTCGTAGTCGTAGGAGGGGGGAGGATAGGTGTCGCTAAGGCTATGATGTTTAGGGCCTTTGGGGTTGATGTCACAATAGTAGAGGCGTTGGATACGATTTTAGGTGAATTCGATCGAGACCTCATAAATTTCGCCCTCTCACACTTAAAGAGAAGAGGCGTCAAGATATATACGAAGGCCAAGGTCAAGGAGATCGTGGGGACGAAGAGGGTTGAGGGGGTGAAGATAGAGCACGAGGGGAAAGTCGTTGAAATACCGTGTGACGCCGTGCTCGTAGCCACGGGCCTAGTACCGAACTCTGAGCTAGCCGTTAAGTGGCTCGGCGTGAAGACAGGGCCCCGCAACGAGATAGTCGTGGACGAGCGGATGCGGACGAGCGTGGAGGGAGTTTATGCAGTCGGAGACGTTGTAGGCCCTCCGTACTTCATGGCAATTGCAAGGAAGAGGGGCATGGTTGCTGCGAAGAACATGGCGGGCATAGAAGCGAAGATCGATTACAGCTACGTGCCTCTGCACGTGTACGTGCCCCCCTACGAGCTTTGTCAGGTCGGGCCTTCAGAGGAGGAGTTAAAGGCGAAGTATGGGAGGTTAGTGAAGATACAAGTGCCGGTAGGTCCAACGAAAGAGATAGAGCCTTGCACATGGGTTCCGGGCATTCCAGGCCAAGCTCTGCCCGTTTGCGATCGCATGATGACGATCAACAACATATACTATGGCAGGGGATGGCATGGATTCTTGAAGTGCCTCATAGATCCGAGTACTCGAAGGTACGTTGGGTTCTACCACGCTGGTCACGGCGCTAAAGTATCCTTCCAGTACCTATCGTACTTCCTAAAGATCGGCTGGACCGTGGATCAGATGGCCGAACTGAACGAGATATTCCTCAATGCCGAGCACTTCATTCAGTTGACGAGGCTCTTGGCGGGGGCAAAGGATCTAAGGGATCTAGCATGAAAGTAGGAGTTCAGTACGGAGAAGGGTGGATGGAGCTTGAGCTTCCAGTAGAGCCCATCGTTATACGATATGGTACGGATCGTTTTCCGAGGATACCATTGCATCCCAACCCCCAAAAGGCTGTCGAAGAGGCCCTCGATAACCCAATAGGAGGCCCCTCATTAGATGAGCTCATAAAGAGAGGGGGGGTCAAGAAGGTCAGCATCAGCTTTGATGACCCGACAAGGGTCTCGCAAGTGATACAGACGGCACTGCCGATTGTCATCAAGAGGCTCAAAGCTCTCGGGATAAGCAAGAGAGATATGATCCTCATATCCGCTAACGGCGCTCACAATAAGTGGACTAGGGCTGAGTTGCGCAATCATATCGGAAGCGCAGTATTCGATGAGTTTTGCCCACCGGATGCAACGTTCAGCAGAGTGGTAAACCACGACTGTACTCAAGATTTAGTAAACTTAGGGGAGAGCAAGTACGGAGACGTTGTTGAGTATAATAAGGTATTGGTTGAGACGGACCTTCACATCCACTGTGGAACAATCACCCCGTTAGCGTATGGGGGGTACTCTGGGCAGGGAATAGTCGTCGGGTTAATGGGTATAGGCGCAGCCAACTCCCACCATGGAGCACATGTCTTCATGCACCCCGATGCGTGCCACGGCGACCCAGATCCAGCGAAGAACATCTACAGGAGGCACAAGCTAGCATGTCACGAAAAGATAGAGGAGGCGACGAAGAACAGGATTTTCTACGTAGACTGCATAGCTGTAATAGGTGAGGGAGTGGTCGAAGCGTTCGCGGGTTACGTTCCTGAGCTAGAGAAAGTAGAATACCCGAGGGCAGACAGATACTTTAAGGTCAAGGTACGCCCCGCCGACGTATTAATACTCGGCACGCCGCCTAGGATCACTTACGACTCGCTGGACAATCCCTTAGTGCTCTCTGCCTATTTATTGTACCCGCTGAGGCTCGCGCGCGATCGCGCCCTGCTAAAAAAGGACGGCGTGATCATCGCCCCAGTTAAGTGCAAAGGGGTGTTTAGCGAAAAGAGGCCAGGGGACCCCAAGGCGTATGAGCTCTTAGGAAAATACTACGACGTCGAGGACTTGTGGTTCGAAAACATAGACGCTTTTTGGGCCAATACTGAGTACTTGTTTAAATATCGATACGAGTACGCCTACGCCCCATGGCATTGCTTGTGGGGTGCCACTAACCCTCTAAGGCTCAAGACCTTAGTGAGAGAAGTGATACTTTTCGGAGAGATAAAGCCGGGGATTGCCCGCTACATGGGTTTCACTCCAGCCAAGAGCTGGAAAGAGGCCTGGAAGCTTGCTTGTGACATCGTGGGGCCAGATCCGCAGGTCACGGTTTTGCCAGCATTCTGGGCAGAGCCAAGGCCAGTCTTTGTCCCAGAATAGCCTCGCCATCTAACTTAGTTATGTCAATGGGCCTGAGAAGTTTTTCCTCGAAGGGCTACACGAACCACTAGGATCACAAACTATGACTAAAACTTCGCCTTCAGAACATGGATTGATCTAAAGGCAGAGCTTTAAGCCTGTGCCACTTAAGAAGTTTTAGAAGGCCACGACTTAGCCTTAAAAATAGCAATAGCAGTAGAATAAAATTGCTCTGAGGAGTTGAGGCAGTCCAAATGTACCTACCTTTTAAGACTAGGAGGAGAACCGCCAACAGTTACTAGTATTCCACGAGAGCTAAGAACAGATTTAAAATCGTCCAAGAATTCAGCTGTAGGTGGCTCGGCGTCTAGTTGATAGGGCCTTCTTAGCAATCTATATTTGGCTATTCCGAGTTTGTGATATGGCAACAACTCAACTTCTTTTATACCCAACCCAGCAATAAGCTCTGCAAATCGGCTAAATTCGTTTCTTGAAACGTTTACGTTCGGAACGACAGGAATCCTGACCATAACGTTTGCCCCTTTCGCGACCGCGAGTTCTAAGTTTTTAACTATGACCCTGTTTGATTTACCCGTTAACCTTGCATGTTTTTCCTCGTCAACGGCCTTAATGTCATATAACACCAAGTCCACGTGATCTAAAATCTCCGAAAAAGTATGAGCGTCCACACATTCTTCGACTTCATCGCCCCAGATTCTCCAAGCACTCCAAGAGCCTGTAGGCGTTAGAGCCATCGAAGCAGTACTTGACCTCTTGGTACGAGGCCATGAAGGCCGCTACCTCCTTCTTCACCTCAGC
>Ga0326760_1001529_pt1 | contig 10298 bp, 14 predicted proteins | sample GCREP_S_FD_207668 | JGI IMG/M metagenome (GOLD analysis project Ga0326760, IMG submission 207668) | Hot spring sediment microbial communities from Geyser Creek Basin, Yellowstone National Park, WY, United States - GCR.EP_S | ecosystem: Environmental > Aquatic > Thermal springs > Near-boiling...
TTCAGCGATCTCTCCAATCTTCTTCGCCGAAACGACAATCGTGTTTGTTTTCGTATGATAATAGGCAAGCACATCATTAACATCATGCAGAACTGCTAGGTGTGGTAACCTAGCTCTCTTAATACCTTTTGCTTTTAGCTCTTCTCTAAACTCTTTCTTAACCTCTCTCCACACGTCATATATCAAAGAAAATGCTTCTAGAAACACGGGCTTCCCCCGAAAAAACAGAGATTAGAACTCCATGTACCAGTCGTCGGGGATTTTCCCTATGTCTGCTAGCCTGATGAAGCCGAGGTGCCTCATATCATCCTCCGGCACTGTGCAGTGATCTGGTCTCCCATCGATCCGGAACTCTCCGTGCAACCCGCTAGCCTTGATTGCGTTTAGCAACTCTAAGAACTTTTCAAAGTCGTATTTGTAGTAGAGGTAATGCAGGTACAACCTCACTTTGACGTCCTTCTTGTCTCTGTAAACCTCGATGTGCGACGGGTAGTCGAAGTACACTCTAACGCTCTCGGGCAGGATCTCGACCTCGCTGATCCCCCTCCACCACGACTCAAGCATCCCCCAGGTGCTCTCCAGCAAGCTCTTGGCTCTCTCGTAGTACGCCCTTATCACTCTCTCGTACTCGGCTTTAAAGTGCTCATCTACAGGTCTCATCTCGACCTTGCACTTGAAGCACTCGATCCTCTTCCCCTTCCTCTTCGCGTAGTCTACTTGGTTCTTGAAATAAACGTCTACTCTGAGGCACTCGGGGCAGTAGAAGAAGTGCTTGGCACTCTTGCCAGACCCCTCGACGGTTTTTAGACTCCTAGCCCACGCCACGCTCTTCTCGACATTGTTTAGTAGTTGTTTAATTGTGTCTTCAAGACTAAACTTCACGCTCCTCCCCATGTACACCCCCCGAAAAAAGAATGTCGAGTGAAAAACTAGTACTGGTAGTCGCCGTAGTCCTTGGAGAACAGATCCTCCTCGGGTGCCTCTAGCGTCTCAATGATTTTCTTCAGTTGCTCCAGCGTGATGCCTTTCTTCTCGAGTTGCTTCAGGATCGGTAGGATTTGCGAGATCAGCTTCAATACTTCGGGGTCTTGCGGAGGCTCCGGGTGTTCCTCGGCGTATTTCTGCGTCAGGAACTCGTCTTCGCGGACTTTCACTTTCATTTTCAGCAATTGTTCAAGTTGCTTGACATTACTGCCTTGCTTGCCAATGATCCTGCCCATTATTTGTTTAGCAACATATATCTCGATCATATTGTAATCAAGATAAACAACTATGTCCATATATTTTGCCGGGATCCTGCTGTAGAACTGGTAGACTTTCTTCTTAACTTCTTCTGCTTGGTGCTCTAGCAACTTGTACTCGATGTACTTGACACTATCCCACAACATGTCGTTTAAAGATCTTACTAGCTCACCATATTGCTTGACCAGCTCGTGGAATCTCTCGTAGTAATTGTGGGATGTCGCGTACAGTATCTTCAACTCGTCGTTTTCAGCATTAATGCAAACTCTATACGCGTATTTCGGTGCAACTTTGAAAGTCTCGATGTCTTTTCTTAACTGATTCACTAGGTCTACATACTCTCTGACTTCAAGCAAGTTAGCGTATGACGGGATTGCGAGGTTTAGGAAGAACATCGAGTGCTCTCGATCTGGCTGATTGCTCAGTATCTTGTTGTATGCTGCAATGTCATATAGCTCGGGGTTTCTCTTAGCGACCTCGACGTCGACCTCGCCTGCAATAGCGATACTCTTAACTAGTGATTTAACACGTTCGCTAGCCACAGTAAATCACCTTCTCATTGAATTCAAGACCGAGTTTTCTAAGGAGATTTAGCAATTCTTTTGGTGGATTGGTATAGAAGAAAGCAGAATTCTTGGAGACTACGATGTGGAGCTCTTTCTTAGGAGTCATAGAGACACCTTGGTCTTCTGTGTAGTTGTAGTGTAGTACTCTTGCGTGGGAGTCACTTGTTCAATCGTAACGTCTACACCTTTAGATTTTAGTATCATGTACATTTTCTCTGCCTCTCTAAAGCACTCATCGCCAACGAAGCCACTATACAATATCCTAACCTTGCCGTTTCGATCTATTTCTATTCTGATCTCCTTCATACCAGACCCCCGAAAAAACGTGAAATTGTACTAGAGAGTGAACGCTCTAATGTAGATCTTGTCGTTTTGTTTTACTGTCTGAACATTATAGCCTAGTTGTGTAAGAGTTGCAGTTAAAGCATGAGCAGTGTAGTACTGTGTGAGTAGTTGCTTGAACTTCTCGATCTCGCTTGCCGGGACGCGGTAGAAGTCGCCGACAATCTCGACTTCTCCGCGATTGTTCACCACGATTCCAATGCCTCGGTGGAAAATGTTGTTCCTGATGCCAGTAATCACGCTCAGCGTGTTACCATAGTAGTCTCTAACAGTATTTACAACCTCGGCACCGAGATCTCTCGCAATCTCTTCTACAACTTGCTTTAGTAGTTGCATGTCGGGGTTTCTAATGTTTATTTTCACTATTGAGAAGTGAGACACGTTCAAACCCCGAGGTAGGTGAATTAAAAAAGTGGAGTTTATCCTAGCACGCTCTTAATTCTCTCACTAATGCTTGGTTCAGATTTCACGTAGAATTCTAATGCTTTCTTCAAGAACGACTGGTTCACTATCTCTAGCTTCCTCAGCTCGTTGATCATTTGCTTTAGACGTTGCTCTCTCTCGCTCACATTGACTTCGATGGATTTTAAAGCTGACTCGAAGTGCTCTTGTGTAACGTATTCAGAGTTCTCTGTCATTGCTAAAGACGCAGCTTCAATCACTAGTTTCTCTAACTCAGCACCGGTCCACATGTATGTCCTTTTGGCGATTTCCTCAAGGTTTACGTCTTTTAGTGGCACTTTTCTAACGATACTTGTGTGAACATTCAATATTTCCAAGCGTGCTCTAAAATCTGGGTAGAATACTGGAATAATCTCGTCCATCCTGCCGGGTCTTAAGAATGCGGGATCAATGTCGCTGACAAAGTTTGTAGCACCTACTACAAAGCTCTTCCTGTTTTCGTCTCCCAGCCACGCCAATAGCATATTAGTCATTCTTCGAGAGACCCCAGAATCCGTGATCGTAACAGCTTGGCGGGAGAGAGCAAGTTGGTCGAATTCGTCAATGAACACAATTACGGGTGCTAGGGATTCGATAATTTGAGTCACTTGTTTAATACGAGCCTCTGTCTCACCGACTATCCCGCGTAAAAATGTACTTGGATCGATTGTTATCATCGGCAACCCGATCTCTTTTGCTAGTGCCCTAGCGAACCATGTCTTGCCGGTGCCTGGTGGACCGTATAGCAGAATGCCTCTGGGAACACCAAGACCAAATTTCTTGGCTAAGTCGGGGTTTCTCAGAACTTTAATGATGCGATTAATCACGTATTGCTTCAGGTAGTCGTATCCGCCGACGCTCTCAAACCCTCTGCTCGGTACTATGTACTCGATCCCCATCTCTCTTAGTAGTTTAATCTTATATTGCGTGAACGCTTCAACTTTAAAGTCTCTGTGGAGTAAGAACGACTCTAACGCTACTGTTTCAACATCGTGTAATGTTAGTCCGCTCGAAGCGTTCACTAAATCGGCGGAGATGTTTAAGTTTAGCTTGACGCCGGATGCTTCCTCGATCTCATCCTTAATTTTCTTTAGTAGCTCTAGTCTCTCTTCCGGTGTACTAGTTGGCAATGTAATTGTGTGTGAGAGTCTTCTAACGATCTGCGGGAATATTGACACGTCGCTAGTGAACACTACAACGGTGCTCTTGTGACTGTACAATTGCTCGTCGTGAGAGGCTGACACTAGGAAGTCGCTTAGGTGTTGCACGTGTCGCTGGTCGAAGACATACGATATTATCAGTATCGTTGGCTGGGATCTAAGCACGTTTAGTAATTGTTGTGGAGTTACTGGCACCGGGGCGAAGAACTGCTGTTGTTGCATTGAAATCGGGGTGTTGCTCTCGAGGTCTAAAAGCTCAAATGTCTGTAGATCAAAGTAGTACTTTTTATGCTTGGCAAAATCGACAGTAGAGACAACAAAGTTCTTGAACTGCTGAATTCTTTTTGGATCAACAGTCTCTACTAGAAACACATTTGAGACATTAGCTCTGCGTTTTATTATAAATTCATTTAGGAAACTCACACAGGATCCCCCCGAAGAGAGAAATGGGAAAAGAAAAACTAGTATTCACTTATTGCTTTTCGGCATTCCTCGTAAACTCTTTTTATTCTTTGATCTTCTAGGAGCTTTCTCGTGATCTTGTCGACAACTCCCTTCTTTACCAGTCTCTTTACTCTCTTTACAATTTCCTCCGCGATCGGCTCAATAACCTCTTCGAGTCGTGATGCCAGGTCCCCAGCCACGTACTCCTCAAAAACGAGCATTGCACTATCAACGAAGAGGTCTACGGTGGTTTCTAGCGTCTCTTCGTCTACCTTCTCTCCCGCCTTCTTGACTGCGTCGCTGAGAGCGTCTCTAAGCATCTTTGGGAGGTCGTCATACAGGATGTTCATTACAACCTCGACCCAGGCACCAAGCTCGTCCTCCACTACATCTCTAAAAGCATCCTCAATTATCTCACGAAGAAACTCTGTGCAACTCTTAAACACACTTTTGTACTGTTCAAGCTCGTATTCGCACTCTTTGTACATCTTCTTCCATGACACCATCCCTAAACCCCGAGATGGGAGAAAGTAAAAGAGAAAGAAAAAAGAAATAGAGGAATGGCGTATTTACTGTTGCTTCATAGCTTCAAATAGAAGTTCTCTAGTGATTGGCGGGACTTTGACATACCTGCCTTGGCTGAACTGATAAACTATTACTTTGGCATGACTCAACCCAATCGCCTGCCCTAGCTGGAACGCTAAAGCTAAAGGTCCTGATAGCACAATAGCCACTTCCTCGCCTCCTTGTGCTAACTTCATTACTCTCTTGTAAGCTTCTGCAGCTATTTTCGGAATTTCAATTTCTGATATTGCTCTCGGAATGCTCAGAACGTCGTCTACTCTTCCAAGTTCTTTTTCAACGTCTTGTTTAATAGGTCGACCAACTTCCAACACGAAGATTTTCATATTCTCTCTCACCCCGAAAAGATCGAGAAGAAAAATTATGAGGGTAATTGGGCAATACAATTGTAGTAGTTGCAATATTGTCCCTTCAACAAACCGCATAGGTAGGTTAGAGGGCATCCTTTACACTGGCACTCGTATAGATTTAGTTTTTTACTCTTAGTCTCGTTCATATTTTGCACCCCGAAAAAACGCATGTGAAAAAAGAGGTGATGATTTGTTTTTACTTCGCGGAATGGATTGTCTTTTCGAGGATTTCTACGTTTACTCGGTATTTTGCCCTGTCTACTTTTTCGATGATCTTGTAGTCTGCGAGGTCTCTAAGTATAGCTCCGGCGTACGCTCGGGTGGTGTTTATGCCTGTCACAATTATTGATATTAGCTCGCTGTATGTTAAAGTGTCTGTGCCCTTGCTCTTGACGGCTTCAAGAATCTTCACTAATGCAATGTATTTCTTGGCTGCTTTCTTTAAGGGCATTACTCTCTCAGTTGTAGTAGGTTCTACACTGGGGGTTTGAGGGGCTTGAATTTGGCTCATATCTCACACCCCGAAAAAACAATGGCTTGAAAAATGTACTTAGTTCATTTGACAAGATTCTCTTCCAAGCCCCCGAAAAAAATATCACGCAATATTGACGAGTATGTCGTACTCGCTCTCGACGGGGATGTTCACGTATATCGTGTAGTATATGCCGGTTCTGGACATTGCAAATATCATGTATGTGTCGCCCTCAAGCTTCGTCCAGTTGAGGATCTTGAAGCCCAGCTCCTCAACGATATCTAGAGCATTGTCAATGTTTTTCGGGTTTTTCGCCAAGAACTCTTCTATCACATCTATTACCTCCAGCATGATCTACCCCCGAAAAAACTAAATTCTGATTTAGAGATATGGCGTCATCGTCACGAGCCATAGGTCGTTTATCCTCGATTTCTCTACCTGAAGCTCTATTGTTATTGTTTTTCCGCGATGTATAGCTTTTATCGCTATTTTGTCGTTGTTTTTCTCGATGCAGAGGTCAGATGTTATCGACTTTAGCATTTCAAAAGCTCTTTCGTATGTGTTCTTTAAAACGAGCTCGCTGTTTGCATGTGAGATCCTCTTGACAATTTTTTCAAATGGCACGGGAGTGGTGCAAGTCATGGAGAACCCCCGAGGGCGAGCAAAAAAGTTACTTGGAGACTGGGACAGGTATTATGATGTCGTCTGCCATGAGCGATTTCACGAAAACGCAAGTCTTGGTGATCTTTTGGACGTATTTGGAGTTTTTGCTCAAAACTAGGGCGAAGGGGTATAGATCCAAAATGATAATTTTGTTTTTGTGGAGTTTTGCGTGCATATAGGGATCCCCCGACCTCAGGGCTGGGCTTCTCGGGGGTCCCCCGTTGGTTCGACCCGCCGTATGGCGGGTCTTACCCGGGGGCTGGTAGCCTGCCCTCCCCACGCGGGATCGCTCCCGCGTGGTTCATCGGTTCGGCTCTAGGGGGCGGGTGGGGTCCCAGGGTCGCCCCACCCCCGCTCCACCCAGCCCAGAGGGATCCCCCCGCCACCCCGCCCCGACCTCGTCGCCGAGATCGGGGGAAGGTGGCGGTCGGCTCATCCCCGTGATCTCGAGACCCCCGAGGAGCCTTAGGGACGGCTCCCCCCGCCCGGATCGGGGAGAATCCGAGCGGGTAAAGGCGGGGGAGCCACTCCACCGCCGGTCATAGTCCCGGCGACCCCTGACCGGGGCTGATCGGCGGGTTCATTGGTCGCCGCCCTGACCCCTCGGGGGTCTTACTGCATGCTAGTATGCTGGCATTGCTGGCGTCACCCCCGGACCCCCGCTCATCGGGGTGCCCGCCCCCGGCAAGGCGGACCCTCGCATCCCCACGCGGTTTTACTAAAACCGCGTGGTTCATTAGCATGCGGCTTCACAGGTCGTGTCATCCCTCCACCGCTAAGCCCGGGCTTAACGCCCGGGTTTGTACATCCTATGTATAATATTTGTATTTTGGATTTATATATCTAACGCCGACCCTTCCATAGGGCTTTCCATAGGAGGAGGCGTTCTAATGGCTGTTCACGTAATATAGCAACCAGAGGTTCCTACACGGGATCCCGCGAGGGCGGGTTTAAAACTAACCTCTGGTTCCAGCTGGGCACTCTCATGGCGTCCTCGAGAGCCCCCGCTTGGAGGCGGTTTAAAAATGTAGCACCTACTACATCGGGGATGGTGAGGGCTAGTGTCTACGCAGATCTCTACACAAATGGAGAAGGAACGGGTGATTGTTAGAGGCTTCTTGGTGGTTAGCAGGTTGCCCAGCAAGTCATTGCTGGACACTCACCTACCGGAGATCTTCAGGGACGTCAAGGTGGGTCACAAGGAGATCAAGCTCGTGACCGGCTACTTCTACAACAAGCTCGGCAGCCTCTCGAGGAAGTTCTACGATGAGATCTTAGCTGAGTACGCTGTTGACGCGGGCTTCGGCTACATAGTCCCATTTGATAAAGCACCGGAGTTCCTCGCCGAGGTCGACAAGTTAAAAAAAGAATACGAGGTCTACGAGAAGCAGTTGAAAGACTTCCTCCTCTACGGCAAGGCACCAGAGGACCTCTCTAAGCGTAAGCGTGCCAAGTTCGACGTGGAGTACGTTAAGCTGGTGAAGGAGTACTTGGTTACTGTTAAGCAAGGATTCACGGAAGACGAGTGGAGGAGGAGGGTGGAGTCAATTAATATCGCCGACCGCGTGAGGATAAACCTGATCCCGTTCTCCCTGGACTACAGCATCATTGAGGAGTACATCGACAAGGAGGCTAGGGAGAGGATCGAGCGGGAGATCGAGAGCATCAAGAGCGACATAGCACAGTCTGTTAAGAGGACCATCGCGGAGAAAGCCCGCGAGCTAATAAACCGTGCGATCAAGCTAGCCGAGACGCAGTTCAGGCGTGAGTCGCTAGATCGAATCAGGGCGGAGGTCGCTGAGCTTGATAAGAGGGCTAGGGAGTTCGGCGTTGAGATCAAGGAGCTCAGGGACCTCATGGAGATGCTTAGAGAAGAAAAGCTCAGAGAAATAGTTGTCGAGGCGACTTCGGGCAGGCTTAAAGCACTACTGGAGTTCTAGGGGGTGGTGCTCGTGGAGAGCGGGATAGATTACTTCAAAGACGCCTGGCTTAAGAGGAGAGCGCAGTTCTCCACAGTAGCCGTGATCAAGTCTAGCGACCCGAAGAGGCTCCCAGAGTTCATTAAATTCATCCATAATGTCTATTCTTCGGCTAAGGAGCCTAAGCCATTCAAGATATATCTTTACAAGGTCTGGAGCGGTTTATTCGAGGTCTCGGTGAAAGACGGGAAAATAGAGTATTCTCCTGCCCAGGCGCAGTTTGATGTGTTTCAGCCTGCTGGTCAAATAAGAGATCTCAATCACACGTTGTTCTACTTAGACAACGTCATGTTGAGGAGCGAGAGGGTCATAGTCGTGTTTTGGGGCTTGTTCAACTACAAGGCTGTTAGTGACGTGGAGCACTATGCACTGGTCAAGTTTCTGCGTAACGCCATTTTCGACGAGAACTACTATGTTAAGTACCACTTCATAGTCTTGTTCACGGATTACCCGGAGCAATTGCTAGACGACGACACTTTGAAACACAGCATAGTGGTGGACATGCCCCCGAGCACGGAGAAGGAGAGACTCAGCATTATTAGGGATATCGCTGAGAAGTTGAACATACAGGCGGATAACTTAGAGGTCTACGCTGAGGCTCTCAAGGGATTGAATCTGCACGAGGCTGAGAGCGTGACGTTAGAGTCTATTTTCAAGTATAAGATGCTCAACTTGGACGCCATGATATCATTCAAGTACGACATCGTCAAGAAGAGCGGTCTACTGGACATTGAGACGCCCGAGCACGGCTTCGAGGCTGTTGGTGGCTACGATGTCTTAAAGAAATTCATAATTAACAATGTCATTAAAGTTCTAAGGAACCCGCAGAAGGCTGCAAGGCTCGGTCTCAGACCGCCCAGGGGCATTCTGCTATTTGGACCCCCGGGCACCGGTAAGACCTGGTTCGCTAGGGCACTGGCAAAGGAGCTTCAACTACCGTTCCTGCGTTTAAGGACCGAGAAAATTGTGAGCATGTGGTACGGCGAGACGTCCCGCAATCTCGCTAAGGCGTTGTCTATAAGCGAGTCGATATCCCCGTGCGTCTTGTTCATCGACGAGATAGACCGCTTCGGCAAGCGTGGCGGGTTAGCGGAGCACGAGGAGACACGAAGAGCGTTCAGCATACTCTTAGAGTGGCTCGGCGATGAGAGGAGAAAGACGATTGTAGTAGGTACTACAAACAGGATCGAGGACTTAGACGAGGCTTTTAGGAGAGTTGGCAGATTCGACTACATAATACCAGTGTTATACCCCGACTACAAGGCTAGGCTGGAGATACTTAAGATACACACGAGCGTGATTAGGAGAGTCCCGCTGGCTAGTGACGTCAACTTAGAGTACTTGGCTGGCGAGACGGAGTATTGGAGCGGTGCGGAGTTGCAGGAGCTTGTCTTGAGGGCTGCACGCAAGGCTCTCGAAGAGGACAGCGATGTCGTGTCAGCCAGGCACTTCGATCGTGCACTAGAGACCTTCAGGATCAACGCTAAGGAGAGGTCTGAGCAACTCCAGAGGTACCTGAAGCTCGCGGAGGAGTACACAAACGACACGGAGTTCCTAGAGCAGTTGAAGAAGACATACAGCGAAGCATCGCGAGTAGAAGCAATAAAAAGATTCTAACACAACCCCTCATCTTTTTCTTTTTTCTAGCTTAATAAATAACATTCCATGTTTTATCAGTATCTTACTCCAAAACGGAGTAGCTGAAACTTACAATTTACTCCTACTAGGAGTAAGTAGAATTCTCAATTTACTCTTTTTTGGAGTAAGTGGATTTTTCTAGCTAGAGGGGGGTGTTCAAAGTTACAACTAAGCGGGGGAGTAAGCTTAGCAACGTAGGAGACTCCACAATCGATGTAGACCTTCTCATCGAGATACGCAGGTAGAGAGGTCGCGGCAAGACATAGAAAGCCGATAAGCAAAGTAGAAGCAAGTACAAGTGATGAGAGGGAAAAAAGATCTTTAGACCCGGTTCTACGCAACCACATATACGACCAGAGCTTACTCAGCCTCCTCCAGCTCCGCCCCCAGCCCCTTGACTAGGAGCACTAGGGGGAACC
>Ga0326760_1001530_pt1 | contig 10294 bp, 7 predicted proteins | sample GCREP_S_FD_207668 | JGI IMG/M metagenome (GOLD analysis project Ga0326760, IMG submission 207668) | Hot spring sediment microbial communities from Geyser Creek Basin, Yellowstone National Park, WY, United States - GCR.EP_S | ecosystem: Environmental > Aquatic > Thermal springs > Near-boiling...
AGCCCCGTAGCTTACGCATCTCCGCGTCGCGCGACGCCGCCTCCACAGCCTTGGATATGTCCGTGCCGCCGCTTGCAACAGTCCGCAGGAGGATGTCCACCAGCTTGTCCACATCCTCGACAGGTTCATAAACCTCGGCGTCGAAGAACCTGGCCACAACCCTCCTGTAGCTCTTTAGAACTGCGAGGGCGTAGGCCGTGGCGACTATTATCTTCTCCACACCGTCGACGGGGCTGTACATAGACCCGGACTTGTCTATAAGTAGGTACACCCCGCCGTCGCCGGACGCCTCTTTGGCGTTTAGAGGCAACTCGCCGCTGAGCGACTTGTAGAGAAGCAGCGGAGGTGCGCCCACAAAGAGGGACCAAGCGGAGGCGCTGAGTCTCGTCAGCTGGCCCAAAGAGCCGTAGACACGCTGACGCTCGATGCCTCTAAAAGCCGGCACGACCGGACCAAGCCCCGCAGGTCCCCCCATCAGCCTATAGAGCTCAAGCGCCTTAGCCAAAACCCTCGCTATCTTAACCCTCCGAGGATCCGCAGACACAGACAACGTCAAAGACGCCGGATCTCCAACCCTTCCTCTACCCAAGATCTCGCCGAGTTTTCGAAATACCGCATACAGCATCTCGATGTCCGAGGGATCCCCAAAGTGGCGCCTCAAGTGGCGCAGGGCCTCAACCCAGGCATCCCGCCGCCCCCTCCCAAACCACGCCCTTCCAAACCCCTCCAAAGACCTCAGATAATCCACGAAAGCCCTCAGAAGGCTCACGGCGGCGCGTAGAGAGGGGCCGTGTCTAAGCCTACAAAGCGGCGCAATTTTGCCGTAGTATGGGGAGTTAATGTAGAGCTGTACAAATCTCTTCCAGACAGGGCTGGAGGCCCTCCCCCCGAATATGGGCACACGGTAGTGTATATAATAGGCGTCAATCGCCTCCTCCTCTCCAACCACATCGCTACCTACAATACGCAATATCTTCCACGCACGTGCGCGGGCCAAGGGGTCGCTGTAATCCACATTCAGGAGAAGCCCCATGTCATTCCATGCAGATTTTTTAAACTCCTTTCAGAGCCACCCGCAATGTCAGAAAGGCGACGCGCATTATCCAGCACGACATGTAGCCACCTGAGATGTCATGGAGACCTCTTGTAGACCTTTAGAGAGAAAAAAGGTTTGTTTAGATTACGCTAGTGGGAATAGCCCAAATGGATATATCCCAAGCGCGATGTTTGTAAATATTATGGCAAATGCGAAGACCACAGACAAGGTGTTGAGCACCTTTATCAACGGGTTAAGCGAGGGGCCGCTTGTGTCTTTAAACGGGTCGCCCACGGTGTCGCCTATGACTGCGGCTTTGTGCATCTCCGTCTTCTTGAGGCCTTGAAGCTCAATGTATTTCTTCGCGTTGTCCCAAGCGGCGCCCCCGTTAGCCATAAGCAACGCTCTGGGAACGCCGGCCACTATTGCGCCCATGATCAAGCCGGCCAAGGCGTTCCAGCCCAGCACAAGGCCCGCCAAGAGGGGCACTATAATCGCCGCGAGACCTGGCACGAGGAACTCGCCGAGCGCCCTCCTAGTCGCGATGTCAACGACGCGGGCGTAGTCTGGCTGCTCCTTCCACTCCAAAATGCCCGGCTTCTCCCTGAACTGGCGGCGGATCTCCTCAACTATCTCCATGGCGGTTCTGCCCACCGCCTCTAGGGTGCGGCTGGTGAAGAAGTAGACCAACGAGACGCCGATAAGGGCGCCGATCAAGACGCTCGGGTTAATTACCTGAAGTGCCTTGAGGCTGTTGTCCAGTATATTCAACATGCTCACACCTTTAATCGTAGCGGCGGCGTTTACTATCTCGAATATTAGAGCTATGAAGAGGACGAGCGCCGCCAGCGCCGCACTCGCAATTGCGTAGCCCTTCGTAGTTGCCTTAGTGGTGTTGCCCACGGAGTCCAGCACGTCTGTCACCTCCCGCACGTTGTCAGGCAGGCCAGCCATCTCGACGACGCCGTTGGCGTTATCGCTGACTGGGCCATACGAGTCGGCGGTGACGATGATGCCGGCGACCACTAACAGCCCAACGCTGGCCATGGCGGTGCCGAAGATCCCGGCCAAGTACTTAGAGTAATCCCCAAACGCCGTCACGGGGACGGCGTAGAAGCCTAAGACATACGAGATGCCGAGCACGGCAAGTATCACGAACACAGCCGGTATGGCGCTCGTAAGGCCGACCCCGTAGCCTGTGATGATCACCGTGGCGGGGCTTATCTTCGCCTGCTCGGCGATTCTCCTCACCGGGCCGTAGTTGTAAGAGGTGTAGTAGTCGGTTATCTTCACTATAACCGGAGCCACCAAGGCGCCGAGAGACGTAGCCGCCGCGAGGGCCAAGGCCCTCCAAGCCTCAAGACCCAACAGGAAAGACCCGATGAAAAACAGCACCACAGAGAGGGCAATAGTGGCGTAGATAGCCATGCTGATAGATGAGAGCGGGTGCTTCACACCTGACGTCTTCAGCAGATTCACGCCAACGAAGGTGGCCACCAGGGCTAGAGTTGCGAATAGTATGATCATCTCTATGTACTGCGCCGGAAGCCCGAGGATGAACGCCAAGAATATAGCGGCGGTGACGGTCACGATGTAAGACTCGTAGACGTCCGCCGCCATGCCCGCCACGTCGCCCACGTTGTCTCCCACGTTATCGGCAATGACGCCTGGGTTCCTCGGGTCGTCTTCAGGAATGCCGGCCTCCACCTTACCCACCAGATCTGCGCCTAGATCCGCCGCCTTGGTGTAAATGCCGCCGCCGACTCTCATAAACAGAGTAACGAGACTAGCGCCGAAACCCAACGCCACGAGGGGCACAGCCCAGTCGTGCGTCACGGCCTTAAACACTAGGTAGAACCCCGAAATCAGGAGCAAGGCGATGCCGGCGAGAGACAGCCCCATGACGGCGCCGGCACGCCAAGAAACTAACAACGCCCTCCCCATGCCGCCTGTGGCGGCGGCTTGGGCGACGCGCGAGGCGGATCTAGTCGTGACGTACATGCCGAGGTAGCCCGCCAGCATCGAGCCGAGCGCGCCGACGATGAAGCCCAGCGCGGTAAGCCCATAGGTGCCCCGCGGCAGGTCTATGGCCAACAGTATGAGTACGGCTAGGACTGCTAGAAGCACCGCCAGCGTTTTGTACTGCCTGAAGAGATATGCCCTAGCTCCGGTCGCTATGGCTTGCGAGATGAACTGCATCTTCTCGTTTCCGGGGTCCTGCCTCAAAACCCACCTGGCGAGGTATACTGCGTATAAGACGCCTAGGATGCCCACTACTACTCCAATTGGTGCAAACCCGGCCATGGTTGTGGGGGGGTATCATTGATTTTAAATTTTATTATAAAAACCTGGTGAATGGCTCTATAGCCTGCGCGGCGTCTACGTATTGAATACGTATACGCAATATTTTAAAGCAGTAAAATTACTGCCTCTGTGTCTCTTGAGCGTGTTGTGGAATTCAGGTTAGCGTCTGAAAAGAGGCTCATACGCGTTAGCCCATAGACAGTGTCAGTGGGTTGGTCTTCGACGGCTTGTCTCCTCTAGCCACTCCTCTATGGCGTCTGCGAGTTCTGTATAGCGCATGAAGCCTTCTAGATGCTCTCTGCCGCACACGATCTCTATCCCGTTCTTCCTACGGTATACCCTCGGCTCCTTACCTGTGAGGGCCTTTATCACGGCAACGAGCCTCTCGGCGTCTGCCTCTCTGCCGCCGGGGGCGTCGGCTCTGGCATAGGCGCGTCCCTCGGCCGTGTTGAGCTTCCTATGCCTGCTGAAGGTGATTGTGTATTCACGCTCCACGCGGTCCTCAATCGTGTGCTCGCCCTCCACGCGGCCCACCTCCGCCGTAATCCTAATCCTCAGCAACTTCCTGCCGTCTCTGCCCTCCTCAATCTCGGCGCCCCAGCCTGTGGCCTTCACGAAATATGTCTTGCCGTTCACCTCAACCCACTCTTCGAAGTTCTCCAGCGTCTGGGAGCTTCTCTCCTTGCCCTTCTCTATGATCTCTTTGGCTTTTTCGTAAACTTCCTCGCCCGCCTCCTTCGCCCTCTGGAGTATGTATTCCACGAAATCTGCCGCCAGCTTCCTCTGCTGTTCATCCTTGCCGTATACGGAGAGCCAGGCGGCGTAGGCCAAGCCCGCCTTGAGGATCCTCACGTAGCCCATCCCGCCGCCCTCCTCCGGCATCTTCATCGAGAAGTGTTTACCCTCCACGAGACCTATCCCGTTAAGTTGTCGTGCCACCTGCTGTATGCTGTCGGGGTTGGGGGAGGCGAATCTGACCTCAAGCGAATTGTGGTGGTCAAGCCGCACAAGGTACTTCGGCCATCCCTCCTTCAGCGTGAGGCCCCTCTCCAGCTTCTCCAGCCAGTGCTTCGCCTTGCCGGCGTCCACCCAGCCTTTCTCGACGGCCTTCCTGACAATCTCGGCGAGGGCTTTTCTGAGCTTCTCGTGTCCAGCCGCCAGCATGTCGGTGGAGGCTCTGACCCGCCACACGTCTCTATCGCCCTCTTTCTTCACCTCTGCGTTGACGCCTGCCAGCCTCAGAAGGTGGGCCGCGAGCTCGGCGCGGCTCCGGTCCGTTGAGGCGAATTGGAGCTCGATCGCGTTCTTGCGTAGATATACGTTGTATTTGGCGGCTACGCCGCCCTCCGATATGGTCAAGTCGGCGGCGACGGGGCCGTTCTTAGTCCTCCTCCTCAGCCTCTCCCAGCTGACGCTGAGCACCTTGGCCCCCAGCTCCACGGCTTCAGCCAGCTTGTGGTTTTTAAGCCTATCGTCTCCTTCAAGCAGTGGAGGCCCGTAGAGGAAGTATAGGCTAGCCAGCCTGGCCGCGCCGCCGCCAGACGTGACCACTTGGGACGCACTCCAGATCCTCCTCACCTCCGCCTTTATGCCGTGCGCCACTAAGGCGGCTTTCCAGAGCAAGGCGATTTCGCGCTCGCCGCTGGCCAAGCCGACTTCTTTCCGCGCCGCTGACACAGTCCCGTCGCCGTCTATTGCGCCGGAGGCCACCGCGGCGAAGTATCTCAGCGTCGTCTCGTTTACGCCTAGCCTTTCCGCCTGGATAAGCAGAAGAGCAGGCGCCACGACCTCCCTTGCAATTTTGTCGTCGTCCAGCATGTCCCTCAGCGCCTCTAGTTCGCTCCTGACCCCCTCGCCCAGCCGACTCACGGCGGCATCCACCACGATGTCCCAGTGGTCGGCAACCCACCGCTTGAGACCTTCCCAGCTCTTCACATGCATGAGGTCCTCCAGCCCCTCCATGTCGCCCAGCATCCTAAGCCACCCACCTTCCACACTCCTCCTAATCACCTCGTCGAGTTTCCCGAGAGAGGCGCGGGCGCGGAACTGCGGCTTCAGCCCCTCAAGAGTCAAACCCACGTCGTGGCTGGCGTCGCTTAGGAGGCTTGGCCTTCTGAAAGCGCTGGCTGAGGCGGCCGGCGCAACGACGGTTAGCATTAGGAAAGCCGCTGGGAGGATGAGGGTATGAGGCGGAAGATTAGGCAGTATCTCCCCGCCCTGCTTTTATACGTGCAGAGGCGTGTGGGTGGTGAGAGAGGGTTCTTGGTCGCGGTGAGGACGCGTGATGTGAGTGGGGTGGATAGGCGGTGTGGAAGGGCTGTGTACAGCCTCATCATGAGGCTTGTGGAGAAGGGGCTCGCGAGGCGGTTTAAAAAGGGAACGTACATAATCGAGAGGAGGGCTGTGGAGGAGGTCTTAACAGCCTTGAAGGGGTGGATATGACAACGGTTAAGAAAATCAAAACCACAGCCGCCGTTTTTGAACTGCCGCAGAGGCTGGGCATCCTCCAGTGCGTGGAGTACGAGCTTCCTCCGAGGGAGTGGTGTACCAACGACGGCTGTCTCTACGAGGGGCTTTTAACCGCAGAGGGGTGCCGCAAAGGAGTATGCGTGCGGTATAGGGTGTGGGTGCATTCGAGAGATAGGAGGAGGTGGGAGGTGGGGGAGAGGTGGAGGAGGCGTAGCGAAGAGGCGGGTGGGTGTATTAGGCAACAGGTGGCGGATGCGTTGTGGGAGTTGGCTGGGCGGTTTGACGTGGGGCTGTGGTATGAGTACAGGAGGGTGGGTGTGGGGGTTAATCAATACGACGTCTTCTGGGCGTTATCGTGAATGGGGTGAGGCTGGATCTGCCGCACTGCCGCTCTGCGGAGGAGTGTGTTGAGGAGATGCTAAGAGAGTATAAGAGGGAGGTGGAGAGGCTTAGGGAGGCGCCTGAGCCTGCTTTAGTTATCAAGATCGAACCTGTGGAGGAGCTTCTGCGGGAGTGGTCGGAGCTGGGTGCCTTCGGCGTGGATTGGGTTAGGAAGTGGCTTGTCCTTAGGGAGAGGCTGGTGGAGATTGCTAGAACACTGCGCAGATATCCGTGGATGGTTGATGTGGTGAGGCAGAAGCCGGTGGGCATCCTCCATCCCTACATGGTGGAGGCGTATGTTACAAGGGATGGGTCTGAGGCTTGTCTATCTCTAAATCCGCCGAAGGCTTTCTGCGCGTGGGACGGAGCCGTGAATGAGGTCAAGCTAGAGCTGGAATTTAAGCGATATGAAGTATACGAGGAGAAGATGAGAGAGGTGTACAGGCCGAAGGGCTTGCTGGCATTTGCCGCGGCGGCGAGGGAATACGTGAGGATACTCTAGCCGCTTTTTCCTTCCCCTCTATTTGTATCGAGAGACAGCCGCTTTGTAGCTTACATCGTTTAAGAAGCTGGGCCTTTTGACGAGGCTGGCCGAGGCGGCTGGCAAGACACCGGCGAGCGTCAGAAACGTCGCCAAGAGGCTGAGTGAAGGGGGTAGATATGACGACAGCCGCCAGAAAGACTAGAACAACCGCCTCCGTCTTTGAACTGCCGCAGAAGCCAAGCATCCTCCAATATTTTAAAACAGTAAAATTATTACCCATGTGCCTCTTGAGCGTGTTGTGGAATTCAGGTTAGCGTCTCAGGTGGATCTGCTTCCTGAAGTGATATACTTCATCGGCAAGACCGGCGCCGCCATGTTTGAGGAGAGGCCTGAAAAGCTTCCGAGGCCGCGCGACCCCGCCGCACTCCAGAAGGCTAAGAAGATAGACGAGTTCCTGAACCAGCTGTTGTTCTATGTACAGCCGCAACAGGTAACGTTGCCGCTGACCGCTCTGGAGTCCCAGATAGATTCGGTGCTGGAAAAGCTGGAGGCTCTCTACAAGGAGGTTTCCTACTACACCCGCTTAATAGACGAGTTGCGGGCCAAGCTGGCGGTGTCTAGAGAAATCGCCGGGGTCAAGACGGCGGTGCTACCGAGGACCGAGGCGCTGGAGGTCTTCGCGGCGTTGCCTGGAAGAGCCGTGAGGGAGGCCGTGGAGCTGGCCAAGTCTCTAAAAGCCACGGTGGCGCAACAAGGCAACGCCCTCATCGTGGCGGTGGAGCGGAGAAACGCGCCGCAGCTGAGAAACGCGCTTGAGAAGCTGGGCGTACGCGTGCTCTCTCTGCAGGAGGTCGCCGACATGGAGCCTCCCAACGTGTTGGAGGAAAGGCTGAGGAAGGCGGAGGAGGAGCTGAAGGCGGCGGTGCAGAGGCAGAAAGACCTCATAAACTACGCCTACACCCTCAGAAACGCGGCGGCCGCCGTCGCCGAGACCTTCAACAAATCCGCAATAGACGAGGGCGCGGAGACGGGCCGCCTCTTTGAGTCCTATGAGAAAGAGATAAAGAGGCTTGAGGAGCAGTTGGCTAACCTCTCCAAGATCAGGAAGGTTCTGGAGGCCCTCTCCGGAAGAGGGGGCTTGAAGTTGCCCGAGGGGTTTAAGCTGGTGGTCGACCCAGAAACGCCCATAGCCGCCCCGCATATGTTGCAGGAGATCAACGGGGTTAAGGTGGCGCTGGTGAGGGGCGTGGCGAGGGGGGTTGAGGTTCCTCCGGAGTACCTCTCCGACATAAAAACCGGCAGGGAGCTCGTGGAAAACGCCATAAAGTCCCTGGAGGCGTCCCTCCAGAGGCTCAGGAAGGAGCAGGAGATGTTGGAGAAGCTGTATCGCGAATACTCGATATACGGCGACGGGAGGTGGGAGGAGCATAAAGACACGGCGTCGGTCATACTCTACGTGCTTGAGAAAGACGTGAAGAAGATAGACGACGCCCTTGCGGAGTTTGTGAAGCACAACCTCGGCAAGCTGGACGTGGTCAAGAGGACGCGCTATAAATACTTCGACGCCGTGCCTGTGGAGAGGAGGCCGACGCTGGAGAAATACCCCACGCCTATTAGGCAGTTCACCAAGATCGTCTACCTGTACGGCGTGCCGAGGCCAAACGAGATAAGCCCCGTGCCGCTGGTGGCGCTTCTCTTCCCAGTCTTCTTCGGCTGGATGTACGGCGACCTCGGCCACGGCTTCCTCCTCTTCCTCCTGGGCGTACTCCTCCTGAAGAAGCTATACGGCGGGAGGTACAGAGACTGGGGGATAATATGGACATTGACAGGTCTCATCTCCATGTTTTTCGGCGCCTTTGTATACCAGGAGGTGTTCGGCTTCGGGTTTAAAGAACTAGGCATAAAAACGCCGATTCCGCCTATGCTACACCTCTTCGGCGAGGGTCGCGAATTTGTGACGACGGAGGGCGCGCTGGCCGCGATCAAAGCAGCGTTTATACTAGGCTTCTTCCTCATCTTGCTCGCCTTCTTCTCCAAGTTCATAAACACGTTGCTGAAGGGAGAACCCGACGTGGCGGTGGCGGTGGTGTTGCCGCAGGTGGTGCTCTTCTTCTCGCTAGGCATGGTGTTCTTCTCCCTCGTGAAAGACGCGCTACATCTAGAATTCATGGCGCCGCTTCTCCAGCTCCCGTGGCTCTACATCTTCGTGGGGGCTTTCATATGGAGCGCGGTGGGGACCTTTGCCTTGAGGGCTAAATATAAGCACCACGAGGAGGCGCCTCCCGTCACTGAGGAGTTTATAATGGGCTTCGTCGAGAGTTCCCTCGGCGCGTTGGCAAATATACCGAGTTTCGCCCGTCTAGTAATCCTAATACTGATCCACGGCGTGTTGACAAAGCTGGTAAACGGCGTTGCCATTACGCTCGGACCCGCCGGCATCCTCTTCGCCGTGTTTGGCCACTCCCTAATAGCAGCCGCCGAGGGCCTGTTCTCCATGGTGCAATCCCTCCGTCTCGTGTTCTACGAGATTCTTTCTAAGTTCTACGAGGGCAGAGGACGCCTCTTCGCGCCTTTGGCTCTGCCCTAATGGAGATAATCGCGGAGGTCACCCCGGTCAGAGACAGAGCGAAGCTTCTGAAGAAGCTGGAGACGCTCAAGCCGTTGGTCAACAGAATAGACATACCGGAGGCGCCTGGGGGCAAACCCACGGCACATTCCCTCGCCGTGGGCGCACTCGCCAAACAGATGGGGTTTGAGCCCATTGTGCATATCCGTCTTCTCGACGTGAACAAGACAGGTCTGAAGTCTCTACTCGGCGGGGCGTACCTACTTGACATAAGAGAGGTAGTGGTGTTGCAGGGAGATCCTCCGGCGGAGGGCAGGCCGGTAGGCGACGTGTCCACGGAAGAGGCGGTAGCCGAGGCAAAGAAGATAGGCCTTAAGGTGGGGGCCTTGTTGAGCCTAAAAAGAGACTACAGGAGACGAATAGAAGCTCTCGGAGCCGACTTTTATCTAGCGCTACATCTCACAGACGTAAGACAACTAGAAGGACTCCCACCAGTGGTCTACCCCTACGTCATGGTAAAGACAAACAACAACTCCGTGTTAATAGAAAGACTTAAACAAACAGCCGTAAACCCTCAAAAGGCGCTGGAGTTGATAAGGGCGCTGGAGGGAGTAGCCCCCGGCGTCGTCGTCTCAGTGCCTGGAGACTTCGACACATTGCTGAGTCTTTTGAATCAGATTAAGAAATCTTAAAGCCGCAACTGAAGAGTCTTTTGTCTCGATATCCAACTAGGTAAATACCATTAACCAAGACATTTAAATTATATACATAAAAATAACAAATTGACTTTGGAATAGTGATAACTTTGTTCTTTGTCAACAACAGGAAGGTGTTGTAAGTCTCGCCGACTACGACGCCTCTTGCGCGGTATGGACAGCCATATGTAGAAACCTCTGCCCCCAGAAGGTCTAGACAACTTACGCGCAAGGCTACTTTTTCGATTCCTCTCTCTCAATGGTTAAAATCCTGGCAATTGCCCTCTTGATCTGTTTAACCCTGCCAGGTTTCTCGACGAACCCCCTTGCCCTCTGCGTCTCAAGCCTGACCAGCTCCG
>Ga0326760_1001532_pt1 | contig 10288 bp, 12 predicted proteins | sample GCREP_S_FD_207668 | JGI IMG/M metagenome (GOLD analysis project Ga0326760, IMG submission 207668) | Hot spring sediment microbial communities from Geyser Creek Basin, Yellowstone National Park, WY, United States - GCR.EP_S | ecosystem: Environmental > Aquatic > Thermal springs > Near-boiling...
ACGAGGGGGGACTTCGTCTGGACGCTCACCCTGAAGCCGTGCGAGAGCAGTATCTCCAGGCCGCCCCGCGTCAGCCTCTCCTCGGCCTCCACGGGCTGGTAAGGGTCCGTTGTGGTCGAGACGCCCACCGTGCCGCGGCGCAGCCTCGCAGCCTCCCTCGCGAGCACTTCATTGATGTTCTCCTTTATGAAGACCACCTCGCCCCACCTCTCCGCGGCCTCCCGGAAGGGCGTGTAGTACCTGGCGTAGCAGTACCGGCAGGCGTGGGCGCAGCCTCCGTACGGGTTGTAAGCGTAGTCCAGGTCGTAGAGGCCCGACCTGGAGAGGGCGCTCTTCACCCTCACGCGCACGTAGCGCACCAAGTCAGCCCACCGGCAGCCTCTCCTGCCTCAGCATGTCCCTCAGGAGCCTCGAAGCCGAGACCCAGGTGGAGAGCGGCAGCCTTGTGGCGCGGCCAAGCCTCTCCAGCACCTCCTCCAGGCTGTCGTAGCGCTCGGGCCTGGCGGCGAAGAGCTGGCGCACGTTCTCCCTGACGAACCACACCCCTATCGGCAGGAAGAACCCCTCGTAGATCTCCCTGATCAGCACGGCGGTGGCCTGCCGGCCCAGGCGCAGCAGGTACTCGGCAGTGGCGAGCCTCGCGGCGTAGTAGCAGCCCCCCAGCGACGCGTACGTGCTCCTGCCCCTGAACCCCTCCCAGTCCCCCTCCACCTCCACGGTGAGGCCCGGGTTCCACGTGGTGTGCGGGAACCAAGCTTCAATCCACTCGTAGCTCCAGGGGCCCGGCGCGAGGATGGCGACGAAGGTGTTATCCGCGTACTTTCTCTCGAAGAAGAGGTACTTGTCCAGCCGCTCCAGCCTCCTCACGCGCTCCAGCAGGTGCCTCGAGATTATCTCGTCGACCGCGGTTATCGACCACCTCGTCGGGACAAGCCTCCTCAGCCCACCGCTCCCCAAGGCCCCCACCGAGAAGGCCCTCTGTATCTGGGAGACGGGCACCCCGCTCTCATACAGGTACAACACGGCCTCCTCAGCCCTAAGCCCCTCGTCCCCGTACACCCGCTCGAGCGGCCTCGGCACCGCCGGGTTGCCCAGCAGCCGCACTCTCTCCGCCTCGCCAGCGGGCCCGAAGGGGGGCGCGAAGAGGTCCAGCCTCACGCTCGGCCTCGGAGGCCTCGCGAAGCGCACCTCCACCTCCACAGGCCTGGAGGACATGGCCAGCAGCGCCACCTCCTCCAGTGCCCCCGGCTTCCGGACATCCGCCTGCAGCACCCCGCGCACGAGCCCCAGCCTCATCCTCAGTACTTCCTCGAGAGGCATCCTCAGCCACTCCTCGGGTCTCTCGTACAGCCCAGCCTCCCCACCGGCAGCAGCCACCGCGGGGGCAACCCTGACCCTGGGGTAGCCAACCCTCCCCACGAAGACCGAGGGGGGAGAGGGCTCCTCCAGCTCAATCGCCCTCGGCACCCGCACGCTCTCGATCGCCCTCCAAAGCGAGAACACGGGGCACACCCTCTTGCCGCACAACCCCCTTGCGCCGCGGCACAGCAGGCACAGGTGCGCAGCCCTGCTCGACATCCCCCAGAGCTCCAGCTAGCAGCACCTAAAAATCACTATCACGTACAACCTTGAAAGTGGTTCGAAGCTACACTAGATTCCTAAAGGACTAGCTAAGCGCGGTAAACCTTTTAGGGGGGAGCGCTCAGGCAGGTGAGGCGGGAGAATGGGGGCCAGGCTTTACCTTGCCGCCATTCTCACTGTTCTCGCAATCACAGTCAGCTCGGTGGCTCTCGTAAGCAACCTAGTAGCCCCCTCCCCGCTAACCGCTCCAGGTGGCGGCTCCGCGCCTCTGCAGCTTACTGAGGATCAGAAGCGGGAGGCTCTCTCGGTGGCGCTGAGCGACCCCCTTGTCGGCAGCATACTCGCTGGGTCCAACTGGACACTAGTCGAGATGGGAGCATGGGTCGAGTCCGGCAGGCTGGTGGGAGCAGCTCTGCTGATCAGGCTGGAGAGGCCTGTGTGGGCTTCGGGAGACTTCAGGGACCTAGGCGGCAGGAGCTACAGGGCGAAGCTCTGGGTGGGAAGCCTGCACGTGCTGGTGGACCTCTCTGCAAGGAGGGTTGTAGCCGTCTCGCCGGGCATGGCTAGGCCGCCCGCAGACCCACCTGAGACGGCGGTGGACGAGGCTGTGAGAGCTGTAGCGGCGCAGAGGCTGGGTGCAAGACCTGTGCTCGCCGGCTTGTTCTACACGGACGAGTACCCAGCAGGACTAGCGTTCTTCACGGCCACCGTGGGCGGAAGGGAGAGAATAATTGCTGTTGATGTCGCCCGCAGGGTGGCCGTGGACAAGTACTCTGGAGAGGTGCTGAAGCCATGAGCTCCAGGCCGCTCCTAGTACTGGCTCTAATCGCGGTAGCCGCTGCGCTGCCCCTTGCATCCAGGGGTGCTACAACATCTAACTTGACGCTTCTGGGGGTGGCCGAGGACTCGTTCTACAACTACGACTTCGCGTCGAAGGCTGTCTCCTCAAGCAACGTTGACTGGCCTGTCTGCCTGGTATTCTACGGTAACGCCGATGTGAACAAGGTGAAGAACATCTACTGGGGGATAACAATCCTCGCGAACCCCATGTACGCATACCTGAACGACGGACAGGGCTTTGTCTGGGACGAGGACCGCGGCACAAAGGGTGTTGTGTGGTCCAGCTATCTCAACTCCTATGTCTACCTGCACATGAGGGTCTACGCGCCCAACCCTCCCGACTACCTTTACAACGCCTATTACGGCAAGTACGTGGTGGCGACTGCCCACTACGACCAATTCCCGCTGGAGAGCTGGAGCGGCTACACGGAGTACGCGGAGAAGGATCTCGCAGCAATCGCCTCGGGTAAAGGCTACGCTGTCTACCGGGACCTCTACTACTTCTACAACTACGAGCCCTACCGAGTCGAAGGAAATCACATATGGCTTAACAATGGTTACGCGACCTATGTCTATGTACCGTGACATCTTTTTCGTAACGGGATTCTAGATACTCTCCTGTGCCCTCTCAGCTTCTCAAGGCGTGTACGGAGCGGGAGAGATCTGCGCCGTGGCTCTCAAGCCCAGCTTAGCACCTTCACTCCGCGTTGCATTACGTAAGGCTGCGCGCGTCCTTGAGGGTTAGCGCGGCTCGTAGAAGCATTTTAAGGCAGTAATCAGCTGGTGTAGCGGGGTAGGTGTGCTTTCGAGCGAGGAGAAGCGGAGGTTCCTCAGGGCGCTCAGCGAGGACGAGGAGTTCCGCTACGCGGTAGCGGGCTTGCTGGGCCTGGGCGCGGTGCTCGACGAGCTGAGGAGGCTGCGGGAGGACTTCAACAAGCACGTCGAGCTGGAGGAGAAGAGGTGGCGGGAGAACGAGAAGCGATGGGAAGCTAACGAGAGGAGGTGGGAGGAGAATGAGAGGAGGTGGCAGGAGGCTTTCAAGAGGTTCGAGGCGATAGAGGCGGAGCTTGCGAGGTTAAGGGAGGATTTCAACAAGATGAGGGAGGACTTTAACAGGCTGTACGTGCAAGTGAACAGGAGGCTGGACTCGTTCGAGAGGAGGCTGATCGCACTGGGGGCAAGGTGGGGCGTCGAGTCGGAGGAGGCGTTCAGGGAGGCTATGAAGGGGATCCTCGAGGAGATCCTCGGAACGGCGGAGGTGAGGAGGTGGACCTACTTCGACGAGGAGGGTGAGGTCTTCGGGCGGCCTACGCAGGTCGAGGTAGACCTCCTCGTCAGAGACGATGCGCACATCCTAGTGGAGCTGAAGGCGAGCGCAAGCGAGGGCGATGTCGCGAAGCTCTGGAGGGCTGGAAACCTCTACGCCAGGGTGGTGGGCGTGAAGCCCAGGTTGGTGCTTGTGTCGCCGTTCGTAGAGGAGGAGGCGCTCAAGCTGGCAAAGGAGCTAGGAGTGGAGGTCTACACGGCGACGTAAGGGGCGGCACGCGCCAGGAGGCCTTTGTATTCACGTTGCATTGTGGAAGCCGCAGGGTCGCCCGTGGTGCTGCTTGTGCGCGCTTGCCGCCAAGGGTGCTCGCTCTCGAGAAAAAGAGGGAAGCTTAATATAGCGCCTCGGGCGTCTGCTGAGCGGCGTGATGAGGGCTGGATGCCCTGAGGCGTTGCGAGGCTGAGGGGGTCCACCCTCCTCTGACCCTTAGTGGTAAAGGTTTATCTCCGGTAGCCCTAGGGGGGCTGTGGCTCAGCGCAGCGCTCTCGGAGACGTGGCGGCGGACAGCGCGGCCAGCGCAGTGTCCCTCTTCGGCGGCCAGGTCCTGGCAACGCTCGCGGCCGGCCTTTCCCTGATAGTGCTGGCCCGCTTGCTGGGGCCCGAGGGCTACGGCAGGTACTCGCTTTCGACAACCGTCGCCAGCTTCCTCACGCTGGCCACGGACTTTGGGGTCTCCGCTGCGCTGGCTAGGGAGGCTTCCCGCGCCGCTAACAAGGAGGGATTAGCACCCCTCGCTGGGGCTGCGCTTCGGTTCTTGCTGCTCTCCTCGTCGTGTGCCGCCCTGGCCGGCCTGCCGCTGTCGGGGCTTCTGGCGGGGCTGCTCCTGAGGAGGCCTGAGATGGCGGGCCTGGTCGAGCTGACGATGCCCCTGGTGGTCTTCGCGGCCCTGTTCAACCTGTCCTTCTACGCGCTGCTCGGCCTCGGCGACGCTGCGGCTGTGGCAGCCCTGCCCGTGGTGCGCGACGTAGTGAGAGGCGTGCTGTCACCCCTGCTAGCCCTCCCCTTCGGCTGCGAGGGGGCTGTGGCAGGCTTCGTCGCGGGCTACGGGGTTGCCGCCGCTGCGGGGATGGCGCTGCTGAGGAGGAGAGTGGGGGCTTCGCGCGCGGTGGCTGGAGGGAGCTGAGGCCCATGCTGGCCTACGGGCTGCCGCTGTACATGTCCACAGCGCTGGGCACCGCGCTGGGCGTCTACCAGAACTCAGTCCTCGCCTGGTTCGCGACGGATGAGGAAGTGGGCAACCTGAGGGCTGCCGCGAACTTCGCCACGCTGATCCAGCTGGCGTCGGCGTCGATCGCGTCAGCGCTCTTCCCAGCTTTCTCCAGGCTCGGCAGGGAGGACGCCGCGAAGGCGCTGCGCTACGCAGCAGCCTACTCCGCCCTCGTGCTGGCGCCCGCGGGGGCCTACGCGATCGCCGAGGCGGAGACCCTGGTCAGGGTGGTCTACGGCCGTGCCTACACGCTCGCACCAGGCTTCCTCTCCCTGCAGGCAGTCGCCTTCCTGTGGTCAGGCCTGGGGACTGTCGCGCTGGGGAGCTTCTTCCAGGGAGTGGGCGAGACGAAGGTGAACTTCAGGGCCTCGCTGGTCTCCGCCACAGTCTTCGTGCCGCTCTCCCTGGCCCTAGCCCCCGCTCTACGCGCCTACGGAGTGGTAGCAGCTCTACTGGCGGCCAGCCTGGCCTCCACCCTCTACAGCCTCCGCGAGGCCGCTAGGCGGGGTGCCAGCGTGGACTACGGCGCCGCCCTGCGGGTGGGCGCTGCCGCGCTGCTTGCCGCTCCGCCAGCTGTGCTGGCCGGCTCCCTCTTCGCGAACCACCTGGCCCGCCTGGCCGCCTCGGCGCTCACCTACCTGCTCGCTTACAGCCTGCTAGCCCCCCTGCTGGGCTGCCTGGGGAGGGAGGACATTGAAGCCCTTAGGGCAGCCCTTTCGAGAACCCCCGTGGCCCCCCTAGCCGGGGTCGCGCTGGGGTACGAGGAGCGCGTGCTAGGACTCGCGAGGCGGCTCAGGCGACAACAGGCACCCTAGCGGCCCTGAGAATCTCCCTGAACTCCTCCAGGCCCACGCCCGCGACCCTCGAGGCGAGCCGTATGTCCCCTGTCTCTATGTACAGCTTGATCGCGGCCCTCAGCCTGGGTGGTTGTGCCTCGATGAACTTCCAGTCTGCCTCCTTCCTCCTCAGCTCCCTAGCCTCCTCCTCCAACCTCCTCCACTTCTCAAGCTTCTCCTCCAAGCTCACGTAGCACCACCTCCAGCTCCCTCCTCGGGAAGCGGTGCCCAGTCTCGACCTCGTACTCCGCGAAGACCTCCGCAGGACTACCACTCAGCAGGCCTCTCTTAAACCCCTCGGTGATCAGCTCGAGGGACCTCCAGACCCTCACGCCCGAGAGCTCCTCGAGGAGCTCGGCCGCCGCCAGCGCGCCCCTATTCTCAGTGAGCACGGTGTACCCCCTCAGCCTCCCCGCAGCCAGGCACACAGCCTCCGGGAGGTCAACACCCCTCATGGGCAGGAGCCTGGAGCGTTCGACGACCCGCGCAGCGAGCTCCAAAACGTCCGGCGTCTCGGTGAAGAGGGCTAGCGAGCCCGCCGCGAGCCCCTCGGAGAGCCAGAGGATTGTCCTCTCGCTCTGAACCTCCCTCAGGATGAGCTCGGGCACGAAGACCACTCTGAACAGCCTGAAGAGCAGGTCCCTGCGCCTCCAGGCTGACCAGTCGATGAGGAAGCACGTGTCCGCGATCGCGAAGAGCTCAGCAGACATTCGGGATCCTCGCCCTCTTCCTCAGCTCGTTGAACTCCTCCACGCTCAGGCCGGCGATCCTGGAGGCGACGTACAGGTCCCCCGTCTCCACGTAGAATTTCAGCGCGGCCCTCAGCCTGGGTGGTTGTGCCTCGATGAACTTCCAGTCTGCCTCCTTCCTCCTCAGCTCCCTAGCCTCCTCCTCCAACCTCCTCCACTTCTCGACCACCGCCTCCATCGGTAGGATATGCAGCAGCGCGGGTAATAAAGAGCCCGCGCGCCGAGCGCTAAAGGAGGGAGAGCAGGGCTATGATGAGCATGGACAGGAGGATTGTGGCTGCGAGCGCGTAGAGGTACTTCACTCGGCCCTGGGGGGTTGCCACCGGGGGTCTTACGCTCTCCGCAGGGCGGGGTGAGACCCCCTCCTTCTCGAGGACTGCTAGGGATGGGCGCTCCGTCTGGCGGACGTTAGGATACACCCTGGTGACTACCTTGAGGACGTCCTCCCGGGTGCCGTGGAGCTCACCCCTGGTGATGCTCTCCCTGGGGATGCCTAGCTCCTCCACCAGCTGGGTCAGCCTCTGGGCGACGAAGTCGAGGACCTCCTGCTCCCTCCCGGGGAGCATCCTGTAGCCCTCGTCAAGCATCACCCTGGCCAGCCAGGCTGTCCTGGTGACTATCTTCGACTGCTCGTAAGTGTAGGCGAAGAGCCCGTAGCGCCTCACCCACTCGGCGAACACCTCGATCTCGCTCTGCACCCTTGGGCTCCTGAGCAGGCCCTCCAGGCTCACGCGGAGTGCTGCGCGGGGCGTGCTTAAAGCTGTGTCGCGCTAGAGGCTGGAGTCGAGGAAGAGCATGACGAGGAAGCCTGCGAGGAGCCCCCCGGTTATCCTGAGCTCCTGCTCCCCGGAGGCGTAGAGTTCGGGCACAACCTCCTTCAGGACGACGTAGATCATCGCCCCTCCGGCGAAGCCCATGCCCAGGGGCAAGAGAGTGGAGAAGACTGTGAAGAGAGCTGCACCCGCCACAGCCATCATCAGCTCGCTGAGCCCGCTGAGGAGGCCTAGCAGGAAGCCCGCCACTCTGCCGCGCGTGGAGGCGATGGGCAGGGCGACGGCGACCCCTTCCGGGATGTCCTGGATGCCTATCGCGAGGGCGGTGGCGACGCCCAGGGGTATGGAGTAAGCGCAGGTCGTGCCCACCGCGAGCCCCTCAGGGAAGTTGTGTATGATCACCGCTAGGGCTACGAGCCAGGCCTTCCTCAGGAGCCTCCTCCCAGCCTCAGGCCCCTCGTAGCCGCGCACCAGGTGCTCGTGGGGGACGAAGCGGTCCACCAGCCTGATGGCCACGACGCCGGCGATTATGCCCAGCGCCACGACGGGGAAGGACCCCGAGAGGTCGAGCGCGGGCAGTATGAGGCTGGTGAAGCTGGCCACAAGCATCACTCCAGCCGCGAAGCTCATGCTCACCGTAAGCCAGCGCGGGTTCCCGCTCCTCACCGCGAGGGCCGCCAGGGACCCTAGCGCAGTAGTGGCTGCGACAAAGGCGCCGGCTAGCACGCTGGCTACGAGCGCGCTGCCCCCCGAGAGGCTCTCCACCAGCTTAACCAGCAGGCTCAGGGAGTCACTCATGCGAACACCCGCTCGCTACAGGCTAGTGAGCACACTACCAAGCGCTCACAAGTGGCATCAAGTATCTTTTGCCGCCTGCCTCCAGGGAAACCGAGAGGTACGATGCTGGCCAGATGCTTCGCGCGGTCATGAACGCCCACGCTGGCTACTTCTCGCCTGCAAGGATGCGGTACTCGCTCGGCAAAGCCCGCGCTACGCGCTGCGCGACCACTAGCGCGAGCACGTGATCCATTAGCAGATCCTGGGGGAGGAAGATGAGCACGGAGGCGATGGCTACTGCCAGCCTGACATCCGAAGCGAGCCCGAACCAGCCGGCTACGCTCAGAGTCCAGGCGAGTAGGGAGGGGTCCAAGGATGCCCAGTACGAGAAGGCGAGGAAGCCGAGGGCGTAGACGGGCGTGACCGAGAGCGCTGAGAGAAGCCAGAGTACCGCCAGGTCGCGCGCACCCAGCTCTGCGAGGCGTTTACCGGTGCCTCTCAGGTACCACTCTCGGAGGAAGCTCATAAGGAGGGCGGCGATGGGGAAGCCCGCCAGGTAGCCCCCCGTCGGGCCGAGGAGCACGCCCAGCCCCCCTCTGAAGCCAGCTGCCGCAGGAGCTCCCAGTGCTATCATGGCCAGGTAGAGGAGCTGAGAGGTCAGCGCCCACCTGGGCGGGAGTAGGAGGCCCGAGAGGATGAGCCCTGCATTCTGCATCGTGTAGGGTACTGGGCCCACCCGAATGCTTAGCTGGGCGAGGATTGCCGTAACCACTGCCAGCAGGCTGGCTGCTGCAGCTCTAGCCGAGCTTCTGAGCTTCATCGCAGGGGTGCCCCCGCAGCTAAGTGGTCTTCACTACCTCATGTGGGATGCAATAAGCCTTACACCGAGCTTCTCCGCAGCCCTCTCGGCGGTGGGTGCGCGCAGAAGCCGAGCATGAGGAGGTACAGGTCCTCAGCCCTCAGTGGGCAGCATGCTGTCCTCCAAGCCCAGCAGCCCTGCTACAGCGTGCCCGAATCCCTCATTCTCCCTTAGCGGCTGCAGCGCGCTAGGCGGGAGGTGCCACAACCTTGGCAACCCTCCTTCTGCGCCACGCGGAGTACTCGTAGGCCGCGATGAACACTGCGAGCGCTAGCAGCGCGGCCAGTGCTACAGCGCCCAGCACCTCGGAGGGTGAGAGGGGCACGCCGGCCACAGTCGCGAAGACGTCGAGGCTGAGCGTCACCTCCCCTGGGAGCTGCGCCTGGGCCTCCGCCCTCCTACCCCCGTACTCGGCCACCACCCTGTAGGTGGCGGTGGGCAGCGTGGTCCTGTAGACCCCGCTCTCGTCCGCCGCCCCCGACTCGACGAGCGTGCCGCCGTAGTAGATCTCGACCCGGGCGCCTGGGAGCCCCTGCCCCCTGGAGCCGACGACCTTGATCGTCGCGGTGTTGACGCCCGGCACCAGGATTGTCATGTCCTCCCTGACCTCCACCGTCCTCTTGTACCCGATGGGAACGCCCTTCCAGGAGACAACCTCCACGGTGAGCCTGCCCAGCACCACGTCCTTGACCGTGAAGGGAGCCCCAGGGCTCAGCTCGAACTCGGCAGTCCTGCCGTCCAGCGTGGTCACCCTGATCAGCGCCCCGACCAGCGGCTCCCCGTTCTCAGCCCTTATCCTGACCGTGGGCTGCGCCAGGGCCAGTGGCACCAGCAGGGCTACCAGCAGCAGGGCCTGGAGCGGTCTGGCCACGACCAGCACCCTCTCTTCCAGAGCGGGCCAGCGCTTATAGGTTACGCGCGGGAGAGTCTTTCCGATGGCCAGCGGGGACGCCCTCAGCGAGCTCGCGCGGAGGCTGATGGAGTGGTACTCGGCCAACAGGAGGGAGTTCCCGTGGCGGGTCGGGATGAGCAGCGAGTGGCAGGCTGCGCTCACGGCGATCCTCCTGAGGAAGACCAGGGCAGAGACCGTGGCCAAGCACTACCGGGAGATACTCTCCGCCCTGGAGACTCCCGAGCGCGCGCTCAGCCTGGGAGTCGAGGGGATCGAGAGGCTCCTCAGGCCGCTAGGCCTGCACAGGACGCGGGCGCGGCAGATACACGCTCTGGCGAGAGCCTGGGGCAGCGGGTCCCCCGAGCTGCCCGGCCTGGGGCCCTACGCGAGAGCGCTGATCGAGTGCCTGGCCCGCCGCCGGCTGGTCCCCGTGCTCGACGTGAACAC
>Ga0326760_1001533_pt1 | contig 10287 bp, 12 predicted proteins | sample GCREP_S_FD_207668 | JGI IMG/M metagenome (GOLD analysis project Ga0326760, IMG submission 207668) | Hot spring sediment microbial communities from Geyser Creek Basin, Yellowstone National Park, WY, United States - GCR.EP_S | ecosystem: Environmental > Aquatic > Thermal springs > Near-boiling...
CGGATGGGCAATTCCAAGTAATGTAGAAGCAATAGAATTTAAAAAAGTTGATGCGGAATTTATATTAGTAATTGAAAAAAATGCGGCATGGGAAAGATTGCATGAAGATAAATTTTGGCAAAAATATAATTGCATTCTTTTGACAACACAAGGCCAAGCACCAAGAGGAGCAAGAAGATTAATACAAAGATTGAATCAAGAATTTGGATTGCCAGTATATGTATTTACTGATAGCGATCCTTATGGGTGGTACATTTATTCTGTAATAAAGTATGGATCTATTAATTTAGCACATATTTCAGATAGATTGGGAACAAAAAATGCAAAATTTATTGGCCTAACTATGACTGATATAGAAGAATATGAACTAAAAAATTGGACTATAAAAGCAAAAGATGTTGACATAAAAAGAGCACAAGAAATAAAAAACTATGAATGGTTCAAGAAAAAAGGGTGGCAAAGAGAAATTGATAAGTTTTTAGAAAAAAAGTACAAAGCAGAACTAGAATCTTTAGCAGGAAAAGGATTGAAATTTGTAACAGAAAGTTATTTACCAGAGAAGATAAAAAATGAAGACTTTTTAGATTAATTATGCTTGCTTTTTTTCTCAAGGAATTTGATGAAGATTGGGTAAATTTTTTGAAAAATGTTGGTGTAGAAAGTTTCATTTTTATAAAAAGTGAAGACAGAAAAGTTTTGGAAGAAGAAAATGTAAAAGTAATATTTTCTAATGATATTAGTAGCGAAATAAAAAAGTTTGGAATAAAAACTATTTTCATAGATTATGAAATTGATGTAAAATTTAGCAATGTTGAAAATATAAAAATTATTGAAAATGAATTTGAGAAAGAAATTTTTAAAGGATATGATGCATATGCACTAAGAAGGGAAAAAGTTGAAGGTTTTATTTATTTACCATATTTTTTTGATTTTAACTACTTTTCGTCTTTTACATCAAAATTTAAGATTTTTGAAAGAAAAAGGAGAATATTAATACTATTAAAAAATGTTACAGTAGATTTAGCAACAATTTTCGAAAAAGTAATACCTCTTTTAAAGAATAATTTTGAAATTGTTTTCTATAGAATTGAGCTAGCAAACAGAAAAAATATGATTTTTATAAATAGAAAGTTAGAAAAGGAGGAAAGAGCAAAACTGTATTATTTTTCTTCTGCAATCTTTGTTTTTGAAAATTTCAAAAAAGAAGTTTTAGAAGCAATGAGCATGGGAAAGTTTGTATATACATTAGATTCGTGCTTTGATTCTTTAAAATTTTCTTTAAGGGATGATCTATTACAAAAAATAAAAAAAGCAATAAGTTTTGGAGGATTTTATTTTGATATGATTGAAAAAGCAAGGAAATTTTCTATAGAGAATTCTTCAAAAATATTTAGGAAAGAATTGGAAGGGATAAAATTATTTAAATAATATTGGTTAACATAAAAGATAAATATTTAAATTTAACATTATATTATGGAAAAGAAAGATTTAAAAAAAGCTATAATTGAATTGCTACAAAAACATCCAGAAGGTTTAACAATTCAACAAATTTCGAACGAACTTAAAATAAGCAGAATAACTGCCACAAAGTATATACACGAACTTATAGGTGCAGAAATCGTTTATCAAAGAAAAGTTGGAAAAGCAAAGCTTTGTTATTTAAAGCACAAATATATTCAAAAAGTTAGCAGCGATGAAATATTAGAAGAGTTGAGAAAAAAATTGAGTAAGAAATAATGTTTGAAAGCAAAAAACCTAGAAAAAATGAAAGATTAACAATTATTTCTCATATGGGCTCATATTATGCAACAATAGATAATCAACATTTATATGAAATAGATCCATTAGCTGTAGGTATAATAAAAATGTGCGATGGAAAGAAAAAATATGAAGACATTTTAGCAGAGCTTTCTGAAAAAACTGGATTTAGCATAGAAACAATTAAGCCTATTTTAGATGAAATATTTAAAGAATTAACAGAATTTAACTTTATTATTTGGGAAGAAGCGAAAAAATAATAAAAATTTTGATGTAATAATCTTTATGAGAATAATAACTGTAGCTAGCGGTAAAGGTGGTGTAGGTAAAACTACTGTAACTACAAATCTTGCAATAGCTTTAACAAAACTAGGAAAAACAGTAACTGTTATAGATGCTAATGTAACAACTCCTCATTTAGGAATGCAATTTGGAAGTTTTTATCATCCAACAACTTTGAATAATTTGCTAAGAGAAAAAAGCGCATCAATAGTAGATGCAATCTATTTTCATGAAAGCGGAGTAAGATATATTCCAGGAGCATTAGATGTAAACGAATTGATAAACGTAGATATTACTAAATTAGCAGGAATAGTAAAAGAAATTCCATATAGCGATTTTGTTTTAATAGATAGTGCCCCTGGAATTGGAAGGGAAGCAATAAGTGCAATGCAAGCAGCTGAAGAAATCTTATATGTAACTAATCCAAATGTTGCAGCAGTAACAGATATAATAAAAATACATGAAGTTGCAAGAAAGACTGGATTAAGACCTTTAGGAATTGTTTTGAATATGGTAAAGGGAAAAGTATATGAGTTAAGCGAAAGAGATGTTGAAGAAATAACATCTTTACCAGTACTAGCTACAATTCCATATGATCCGGATTTCGAAAGAGCATTAGTATTAGGAAAGCCTTATTTGATGTTAAAAGATTATTCAAAAGCAGCAATTGAATTTATGAAACTTGCAGGATATATTGCTGGAAAAGAGTACAAAGTACCTTTTAAAGTTTATCTGAAAAGAATTGCTGCTGCAATAGGCTCTTTCTTTTAATTTTTATTAAAAAATTTAAGAAGGTAGTGAGTAGAAAAAGTTTTTTAAAGCTACTTCATATATGTAGTTTACTATTTTTTTATTTACAAGTTTTTTCCATTCTGGATTTCCTTCTTTTATCAATCTTCTTACATTTGTAGAGTTCAATACATCTCCTTTATACAATTTCATTTTTTTAACAACCTTTTTATTTTCAAAGCATTTTGCTACCCAATCGCTTGCAGTTACTACCTCATCAAATTGAGCTTTTGAAATTATTTCATTTGCCCATTCTTCATCACTTGCTTTGTCTTCTATTGGTACTATTTGTATTTTCCCTTGCTCTATTTCTTTTGAAAATACCATTTCTATCATTGCTTTTCTTTCTTCTACTGTAAAGGGATTTTTTTCAGTTCTACTTTTATCTGCTGCAGCTATTACTAAAATTACTTTTTCGTATTTCTTTAGAAGATTCTTTATTGCTCTTTCATGACCTTTATGCATTGGCTGAAAGCGTGCTACAAACAGTGCTACTGCCATATAATTATTTAAAATTAACTTTTTTAAACGATAAAAATATTTGACTTTTACTTTTTCCTCTCAATTTTCGGATAAATATAGGAAATAAAGACTATGGCAACTATTGCAGTCCCATACTTTTTCCTTGGTACAAAGCTTCTGGTATAAATTTCTATATCTTCAAGTTTGTAGTTACTAGGAAATCTTGATGAAAACATTTCTTCCAAACTTCTCTTTAAAATTTCTTTTGCAACATTTTCTTCATCGCTTCCATGATATTCTGCAACCAATCCACCTACCTTCTTTCCTTTATTATCATATACCCAACCTATAATTAACCCAGCTGTTACTCTTTTACCTTTTTCTCCATTTGCAACTGCCATTATAGTTTCTGCAACACTACCAAATTTTAATTCTTTCTTTTCTACTTTTTTTGCAATACTTGGTAGTATAGAAGAATAAGTTATTATATTTACATTTTGAACTCCTGCATCTTTAAGGGCTTGATCAAAAGATCCAGCATGAATTGCTATATCACTTTCCCCTATACCACTTGTTATAAAATATTCATAAGGAATTCTATTCCCTATTAAAATATTTTTCTCATTCAGGTCTTCATCAGAACCCATAAACAATATAATCTTTCATTTTTTATTTTTTCATTAAATTATGCTAAGATGCCGGGGTCGCCTAGCTGGTCAGGGCGCCGGACTTGAGTGACATGTTGGCGTGACACTGAGAAAATGATGTAAGAGAAGTGATTTGGAAAGAAATCCGGTGGGCTTAAAGCCCGCGTGGGTTCGAATCCCACCCCCGGCGAACTTGAGAACTATACTAAAAATAATCATTATTGAATCATCATTATCTAGGAACCAGTAGATTAAATTTAAATAGTAATATATGGCAACTATAACTAAAAGAAAAAGAAAGCTTGAAGTTAGACTCTATACTATCATGACAGATGGTGAAAAAATTAATATTTGAAAAAATAGAGGAATATATATTTGGAATTCTACACAATCTTGCAAAAGTGTTTTATCCTCCTCCAATCCTTACCAAAAACCCAACAATAACTTCTGAAGTAACGAGATATTATCCGCATAAAAATAAAAAATGTTAGGAACCAACAGAAGCATACCAATGTTTATGATATAGGAGAACATACTCCATTACTAATTACTACTACTACTGTTAATGAAGAAAAAATTTACATACGAAATTATTTTCCTCCTTATAGAAGTAACTATTACATAGAAGATAGTAAAAATAATATTGCTACTCTATTACCTCCAGGAACTTCTTATTCAACTGAACTAACTGAAGAGGAGAGAAGCTTCACTATCAGTTGTGAAAAAAATGGTAATGCATGTTTTAAAGATAAAAAAGGTAGAGAAGTTAAATTTTTGCTAGAAATAATAAAAAGTTAAGCTTTATGATAAATGAAGCAAGTTCATGGCCCTCATCCCATTAAGACAAGTTGTGAAAATGAAAAAAACCTTTTTTCATATAAGTTTTATAAAGTGTACAAAGATCTTTAGAAGAGTAGTTGAAAAAAAAAGAGAGAAACTTTTTCTTTTCTTAACTTATTTTATAGTGATTTTATAGTGAATTAGAGATGCTTGACAATTAGTAAAGCAAAATTTTGATTCAAAAGCTTTTTCTCAAAGCAATCTCACATTTTTTAGCTGGGATTTTTAAATTCATTTGAAAATTCAATCTTTGAAATAAAACCTAAGTCAAGAAATAAAAATCAAAACTATAAAAATTCAACTTATTGTTTAGAGCTGACAAAAAATGTTTAACTTAGAATAATCAATCTTTCTCTGCGGTAAGATATATGCTCATAGTAATAAAGATTATGGAAAGTTTGGAAAAAATTATCAATATCTGTCTAAGAAGAGGAATAATCTTTCCTACTGCAGAAATTTATGGTAGCATTTCTGGATTTTATGAATTTGGAGAAATTGGAAAAAGAATAAAAGATAAATTGATAAAAATTTGGAAAGATTTTTTTGTAGAAGAAAATTTTGTAGAAATTGAAGGAAGTATAATTTTGCCAAAAGATGTTTTAGATGCAAGCGGTCATACAAAAAGCTTTGTAGACCCTATAACAAAATGTAAGAAATGTCAAACGATATATAGAGCTGATAATTTGATAGAAGAAAAGCTGAATATTAAAGTTGAAGGAAAAAGCATTGAAGAATTGAACAAAATAATAAAAGAAAAAAATATAAAGTGTCCAAAATGCGGAAATGAATTAGAAGACGTTAGAGAGTTTAACTTAATGTTTAAAACTTCTGTTGGCCCTTTGGCAAAGGAAGAAGCTTATTTGAGACCAGAAACTGCACAAAACATTTTTATTTCTTTTAAAAGAATTTATAAAGCATACAGAAAAAAATTGCCTTTTGCAATATATCAAATAGGTTATTCTTTTAGAAATGAAATATCTCCAAGACAATTTTTAATAAGATTAAGATTTTTTACTCAAGCAGAAATAGAAATGTTTTTCAATCCAGAAAATGAAAACTGTCCAATAGAAAAATATTTAGAATTAGAAATTCCAGTTTTAACTAGAGAAGAACAAAGAAAAGGAAGTAATGAAATAAAATGGTTTAAAATAAAAGATTTAATTGGAAATGTTATAAAATCGAAATGGCAAGCATATTTTTTGGCAAAAGAATTTATATTTTTTACTCAAGTATTAAAACTTTCAAAAGATAGATTAAGATTTAGACATGTCTTAGAAGAAGAAACTCCATTTTATTCTGCTGGAAATTTCGATTTAGAATATTACTTTGAAGGAATAGGATGGAAAGAAATTGTTGGAAATGCATATAGAAGTGATTATGATTTAAGTACTCATTCAAAACATTCAAAGGAAGATTTATCAATTCAAGAAGAAAAAAAATTTATTCCTCATGTTGTGGAACCTTCATTTGGAATAGAAAGAATAATTTTGGCACTTTTTTTCGAAAATTATAGAGAAAGGGAGTGGAGCTACTTTTCTTTTCCTCCATATCTTTCTCCCTATTTAGTTGCAGTTTTTCCGCTAGTAAAGAAAAAAGAAATAATTGAAAAAGCAGAAGAAACATATAAAAAATTTAAAGAAATATTTGGTAGAGATATTATTTTTGATTCGTCAGATTCTATTGGAAAATTATATGCAAGAGCAGATGAAATAGGAATTCCATTTGCAATTACAATAGATTATCAAACTTTAAAAGATAACACATTTACAATAAGATATAGAGATGATAAAAAGCAAGAAAGAGTAAATTTTGAAGAATCTGTAAAAATAATAGAAAATTCTTTAAAAATTGATGTGGACATTAAAGGATAGAGATTTAGATGGAAGAATTGGAAAATTAAAAATTGGAAAGAAAAAATTAGAAACACCTTACATTTTTCCAGTTTTCAATCCGTTCAATTCTGAAATAGATTCGAAAGAAATTCAAAAAATAGGGTTCAAAGCTTTAATAACAAATGCATACATTCTTTACAAGAGAAAAGTTAAAGGAGATGTTCATGATTTATTAAAATGCGAAATAGTAATGACAGATAGTGGAGGATATCAAACTTTAGAGTATGGAGATGTTGAAGTTACAAACAAAGAAATCATCGAATATCAAAAAGAAATAAATAGTGATATTGCAGTTTTCTTAGATATCCCTAGTGCTTTATCTCCTTTTGAAGATGCAAAAAAAGCTGTAGAAAAAACATTAGAAAGAGCAAAAGAAGCAAAAGAAATTATTGATAAAAACAGGCTTTGGGTTTGTCCTATTCAGGGAACTTATAAGGAATTAGTAAAATACTCTGCAGAAGAGGGTAAAAAGCTTGATTTTGACATTTATGCCTTAGGAAGTCCAACAGTTTTTATGACAAAATATGAGTATTTTCCAATTTTCGAAAATATTAAAACAGTAAGAGAAATTATTGAATTTGACAAACCTTTACATCTATTTGGAGCTGGACATCCACATTTAATACCTTTTGCAGTTGCTTTAGGTATAGATCTGTTTGATTCTGCAAGTTATATATTATTTGCAAGAGAACTCAGATATCTTACAAGCGAAAGAACTTATAAATTAGAGGATTTGGAATACTTTCCATGCAATTGTCCCATTTGTTCTAATTATGAGCCAAAAGAATTGATAGAAATGGAAAAAAATGAAAAAATAAAGTTACTTGCACTTCATAATCTTTATACGCTAAAAAAAGAAATAGAAAGTACGAAACAAGCAATAAGAGAAGGAAGATTATGGGAATATTTAGTTCAAAAAAGTTATTCCCATCCAAAATTAAGAGAAGCATTTGAAAAAATAGAATTTAATGAAAGATATCTATATAAACCGAAACAAAAAGCATTATTTATTTTTTCTTCTTTTGACTTAAAAAATCCAAAAATTAGAATTGCTAGAAAAAAGGCAAAAAATTTAAATGTTTGCGATAAAGAAGCAATTTTATTACCATACCATCTTTTCAAAAATCAAAACAAAAAAATTTTAAAATTATACGAGGAAAATAAGGAAAAAGTTTTTTTCTATTCTCCGTATTTTGGAATAATTAAGCATTCGTTAGCATATTCCTTTCCATTTTTTCAAAGTGAAGTGAATGAAAACTTTGATAAAGAAGTTTTGGAAGATTTGTCAAGAGAAATAAATTCTTTCGTAGAAAAAAATTTTAAGACAAGAATAAAAATAATAGTACCGAAAGGATTAAAATTAAAAATTAAAAGAAAAAGAAATGTTCAGATTATGTATCTTACCCTCTAAATTTTGCAACTAATCCTTTCTTACTGTTTAAGAATTCTTCGCTACTTATCTTTGTTCTTCCTATCCCAACTAAATTGTTCTTTTCATCAATAATTGCAACATCGTCATAAGCTTCAAATTTTCCTATTTCTATTACATTTATCTTGAAAATATTTTTTGATTTTTTAATAAAATCGATATCATTACTCTTAATTCTTATAAATTTTCCATTTTTTATCAAATATTCACAAAAATCTTTAAAAATTGTAAACAATCCAAACCTTGGATTTAAAACAGCTAAAAGTTTTCCATTTTTATATAAATATACTTTTTTCCCTTCTTTTTTTATTTCGAACTTTTCATCTATTTTTATTCCAAATTGATATTGAAGAATATCTTTCATTAAAAATAAAAAAATTAAAATTTCATTAAACTTTCTACAAGCTTATCAACAATTTCTTTTTGTTCTTTATCCTTAGGTTGTAAGAGATCTGTTACAATTTTTTCTATTGTCCTTTTCTTTTCTATTTCTCCCATTTCTACAATAGATTTCCAAGGCTTTACAGCAATCTCAATTAACTTTGATTTTTCTTCAAGTTCTTTCTTTAGTAAAGCTATTGCTACCCACAACTGTGCTATCCTTGAATCCTTTGATTGAATTATTGCGCAACTATATGGCAAAGTTTCTTCTATTGCTTTCTTTACTTTTTCTCTTATTTCTTCTGGTAAATATTCTTTCCAATCTCTTTTTCTGAACATCACTAATTAGTATTAACAAAAAAAATTAAATACTTTTTGGTAGTAAACATTATTGATAAGTATTTTTTATTAAAAATATCTCAAAAGCTAATATCAATTTTTAAAATATTTTATTCTATGGATATTCACCTTGGAGTTATACCTGATGGAAATAGAAGATGGGCTGAAAAAAGAGGTTTGGAGCATTGGAAAGGCTATATTTATGGTGCTAAAAAGGTTGAAAAATTTTTGAAGTGGTGCCTTGAACTAGGAATAAAAAAAGTTAGCTTTTACTTACTTTCTTATGAAAATTTGATGAAAAGAAGAAAGAAAGAGCTTGAATGCATCTTTAAGCTTTTAGAAGAGTATTTAGAAAAGTGGGAAAGAGAAAAATTATATGAAAAGTATGAAGTAAGAATAAATTTTCTTGGAAATTTTAGAAAAATTCCAAAGAAAATAGTAAAACTGATGTTAAAAATTTCAAGAAAGTCTTTGAAATTTTCAAAGAGAATTTTAAATTTTTTAATTGGATATAGCGGTACTTATGATATTCTTCAAGCTGTCAAAAAAATGATAAAAAATAAAATAAAAATAGATGAAAAAAATTTGAAAAAACATTTATTAGTAAGTGATGATGTTGATTTAATAATAAGAGCTGGAGGATTTTCGAGACTCTCAAATTTTTTGCCACTACAATCTTCCTATGCAGAAATTTACATACTGAAAAAATATTGGCCAGACATTACAAAAAAAGATTTAATAAAAGCAATAAACTGGTATAAAAAACAAAAAAGAAATTTTGGAAGATGATTATAATTGGTTCTGGAATTTCTGGTTTATCTCTTTCCTATTTTCTCTCTCAAAAAGGAATAAAACATGAAGTAATAGAAAGAAAGTTTGTTGGAAATAAAAAGGATACTTCTCTAGTTTGCGAAAACATAAAAAAGTTTTTTGAAATAGAAGATTTTATAATTGAAGAATATGAGGAAGTAAATTTTTTCTATAATAACAAATTTGCATTTTCTGCATCATCTAACAAAAAGATGTTTTTGATAGATAGAAGCTCCTTTGAGAAGCATTTGTATAAATCTATAGATAAGAAATTTGCAAAATTCAGTTTTTTTGAAAATGTAAAAGATATAGATTTGGAAAAAAATGAAATAATAACAAATAAAAGGAAAATAAAGTTTGATTTTTTAGTAGATGCTTCAGGACCAAGTTTTCTAATAGGAAGAAAATTTGGAAAACCTACGTATGTGATTGCTTATGAAGCCATAATCAAAAAAACTGGAAAAGAAATAAATTTGTATTTTGATAAGAATTTTTCAAAAAATTTTTTCGGATGGGTAATTTATTGTAAAAATTTTGCAAAAGTCGGAATTATGGATTTAAAATTGAAAAAAGAAAAAATTTTCGAATTTCTTAAAAAATTTGATTCAAAACCAAAAGAAATTTATGGAAATATTATAAACACTTCTTTTCCGAAAAG